>OFHI01000054.1_pt1 | contig 29194 bp, 33 predicted proteins | sample 1522021 | NCBI WGS metagenome assembly OFHI01 (sample SAMEA2464839, study PRJEB22497) | soil metagenome | biome: Grassland; feature: Farmland; material: Clay | place: Australia | collected 2013-02-01 | depth 1.4 m | reverse complement strand
AACTTGACCTTTCTGGAAAGGGTGAAATCGTATCATTCAGCGTAGTTCATGATTCACCTCCGCCTTTCAAGAGGCAGAGGCCTTATGTAATGGCAATAATCAAGCTGGAGGACGGTCCTTCCCTTACCGCACAGATCGTGGACTGCGATCCCTCAGAAGTGGAGATTGGGAAGCGCGTAAGATCGGTCTTCAGGAAAATAGCGGAAGATGGAAAGAGCGGAATAATCGAGTACGGGTACAAATTCGTGCTTGATCAATAATATTTTTCTTTTATTCTTAACACACTTTTTTCAACACATCAGCAGAAAAGGGTTATGTATTTAACTTGTATTATAATGGCATGATTCCTGAAGGCTCTGAAGAGCGTGGAGACCAGATCCCTCCGCAGCAGCTATACCGGATTCCAGCCAGAAGGGAGCCTTCTTTTGGAAAGTACATCTTTTACCTCACATGGGGAGTAACATTCCTGTTTCTTTTAACATCCATAGCGCTGACTATGAATCCTGCATGGGCAAGCCAGCTTTCATCAACATTTCCCCCATACTTCTTCATACTTCTCCTGCCAATTTCTTTCCCGGAAGCCCAGGTACTTGTCATTCTCATCGTGATGTTCATTCTGTACCTGGCTTTCTTCCTGTACATGATGTACAGTTCTGCAAGATCGAAAGAGAAGTATGTGCTTGACACCCCTGCAGGTTACTATGTGGCCGCTTCATCGGCGGTATTTCTGCTGGTGACAATCATAACAATCATAGAGGAAATGTTCAACGCACCAGTTGGTGGAGGAGGCCTTGAAAACGGGTTCCAAACGCACCCTTTCCTGACATATTTCCAGGTGATATACGCACCGTTTGCTGAGGAGGTAGGTTTCAGGATAATACCACTAGGGCTTCTGACTTTCTACATGGTATACAAGTACTCACACAACTTCAGGGATTCCCTCATCTCATTCTTTGTGCCCGGAAGAATAAGGAAGAAATACGACATGACATTTACGAGATACGACTGGGCTCTGATAATTATAACCAGTGCAATATTCGGGTATGCACATATATTCTTCGGGGCATGGGACTGGGGAAAATTCATTCCCACATTCATAACCGGGATCATCCTCGCAATCGGGTTCCTGAAATTCGGCTTGTATGTGGATATACCAATGCACTGGTTTTTCAACGGTTTCCTCACGCTGTATGTGCTGCAACCTTCCCTGGTGTATGCATCAGGATTGACAGCACTCTGGATTTATTTCGTAGGTGTCGTTGGCCTGGTATTCATACTTCTGTACATAAGGAGCTATTATCTGTCAAAAAATGAGTCGTTAGGGGTTATATGATTAATTTACAGAAATCACTCTTTTCCCTCTTATTTCATACTTTCCACTGATTATTTTCCTGACAGCTTCTACGAGAGCTTCGTGTTCAATAACATGAATCTTATTCGCAAGGGAGTCCGGGGTATCTTCATCCGAGACTTCCACAGCCTTCTGAACTATTATCGGGCCGCCGTCAACCTCTTCGGTGACAAAATGTACCGAGCATCCGGAAATTCTTGCACCACTTTCTAGAACGGCTTCGTGAACATGTCTGCCGTAAAAGCCTTTCCCGCCAAAACAGGGCAGCAGTGCAGGATGGATATTTATCATCTTCAACGGAAACCTTTCCACGATGAATGGCGGAAGGATCTTCATGAATCCGGCGTAAACAACCAGATCAGGCTCCTCAGCCTCCATTGCTTTTAGAAGGTCCTCAAAATAATGCTCTCTGTTTTCAGGAGTTCTCTTCATAAGCACTCCCCTTATCCTGTGCTTTTCAGCGCGCTTCAGGGCATAGCAGTCCCTGTCTGCAATTACCGCACTTACGCTGGCATCAATTTTTCCGGATTCTACCGCATCAATTATTGCCTGAAGGTTTGTTCCGTTTCCGGATACTAGAACGACCAGCTTTTTCATGATAATTGTATTGGCAGGTTCAATAAAACATCTCTTATTCTTACGCCTGATGTTAAAAGCAACAGATTAGAAACAATTTTAAATGGTGTCATCTTATGTGTACTGCTTCAATTACATTGAACAGAGTGCAACAGACATGATTGACATATGGATTGAGAAATACAGGCCGAAAAACCTTTCAGAGATATACGGGCAGGAAGAGAACGTCAGGAAGCTCCAGTCATTCGTTAAAGCGAAGGAGCTGCCGCACATAATATTTGCAGGCCCTGCAGGAACAGGAAAGACATCAGCCTCCCTTGCACTCGCAATTGAACTTTTCGGTGAATTCTGGAAGGAGAGCATACTGGAACTCAATGCCTCCAATGAAAGGGGTATTGATGTTATAAGGCAGAACGTCAAGGATTTTGCCAGGATAAAGCCATCAAACGATCTGGGATACAAGATAATATTCCTGGATGAAGCAGATCAGCTTACGCCTGAAGCCCAGGCTGCCCTGAGAAGAACAATGGAACTGTACTCATCAACAACCAGATTCATATTCTCCTGCAATTACTCTTCGCAGATAATTCCCCCAATACAGTCAAGGACCGTTGTAATGAGGTTCAGGCCGCTCAAGCCGGAAGACATGAAGAAAAGACTTGAGGAAATTGCGGCAAAAGAGAATTTCAGCATAGACGATAACTCAATGGACGCGATTACGGAGATATCCGAAGGCGATATGAGGAAAGCTCTCAACATACTTCAGGCGATCAAGTCATCCGGGGATGTGAGCGCTAACAGGATCTACGAGATTGCCGGACTTGCAAGCCCTGCAGAATTCACGAAACTCATGCAGACTGCACTGGAAGGACTTTTTGATGAAGCGCGCGAAATACTCGATACTCTTCTGATAGATGAGGGCCTTTCCGGCATGGACGTCATAAGGGGACTCCACTCAGCAGTAAGGAAGGGCCTTATATCTCCCAAGCAGAAGCTACAGGTCATAATGGCACTTGGAGAGGCAGAATTCAGGATAGTTGAAGGGTCCAGCGACAACATACAGCTTGATGCACTGCTTGCAAAACTCGCCTATATTGGGAATGAGATAAACTAATAGTCGAAAAGATCCTTCTGCTTCTTTCCCTGTTTGGGCTTTTTCGCAGGCTTGGGAGTTTCAGAACTCTGGTATTTTTTAATGTTTCTTCTCATGGTTCCCTCTTTTCTTATGGCAGAAAAATAATACCCGCTGTCCCTTGTTCCGTCATACATCAGGATGTACACTTCTCCCGCGTGTTTCCTTCCGGTTCTTCCCCTCCTCTGAATCGTCCTGATCTCAGAAGGGACCGGTTCATAGAATACCACAAGATCTGTAGACGGGATGTCTAATCCCTCTTCTGCAACACTTGTGGCAACAAGTACATTAAATCTTCCGGAACGGAATTCATCAAGTATTTCATCCTGTTTCTTCTGGCTTAGCCCCTCATCATCATTTCTTGACGACTGCCCGACAAACCTTACCGGCTTGATCGTCGAGGACTTCCTCTTCAGGTACTCGGTGAGAAGCTCTGATGTTTTCCTGAAGTGCGTGAAAACTATAATTCTTGAATTCTGGTTTTCTATGAGCTTGGACTCACAAAGCCTGAGGGTCTCTTCAAGCTTCGGGTTCCTTATTTCACTCTTCAGTGCTTCATTGAACTTTTCCATGAGGATGCTGTAGCTTGGTATCTTGCTGAGTATTGCAGCAGTTTTCCTTAGCGTTTTTTCCTCACTGTTCATAATTTCCATCAGGTAGTCGTACGAGATTTCTATTCCCTGGGTCTCAAGATATTCAAGGGCATAATCCACCCTTATTGCCGCAGATACATAAGGAATGAGCCCGAAGAAATTCTTCTCGCCTTCCTTTGCCCTTTCGATCATTTCAGATATCTTTGAGGCGAGAATCTTTCTGGAAAATTGCGCACCCCTGAAAACATCAACGTTCTTCAGTTTTGAAGTGATCTCGTTGTAGACGTTCTTCAGGTATGGCATCATGTCCCTTACCTGATCTGTCATCCGGAGCTTAGTAACGTTGAGCTTCACTTCATTAACGTACTTCCTGACGTCCTCGTCTTCCTCACTCTTTATCCTGACCTTCTCTATCCCGAGAACTCTGGTTATTTCCTCGAATTTCTCCTTGTCGCCTCCGGGACTGGCAGTGATGGCGAGAATCAGTTTTTTTCTGGCATCGAGGAAGGATGTTGCGATGTGAACGTAAGCATAATTGCCCGTTGCTCTGTGAGCTTCATCAAATATTACCAGGCCGAATTTGGATATGTCAAAGAGGCCGTTTCTGAGATCATTGCTGACAACCTGCGGTGTGGCTACAACAACCTTTGAAGTTACCCATTTAAGCAGCCTGTCTTCGTTGTCCACCTCTCCCGTGAATTTCGATATCTCTTTTTCCTGCACAGGAAGAAGTTCCTTCAGCGTTTCAAAATGCTGTGAAACTAAAGGCCTGGTGGGGGCAAGAAAAAGAACTTTCCCCTGGTTTTCCTCAAGAACGTGTGCTGCAACCATGGCAGCAATTATGGTTTTTCCAAGGCCTGTTGGAAGAACAATCAGAGTATTCTGGTCTATGGCTTCGTTAAACAGGTTCACCTGATATTCTCTTGTCTCTATGCTCTTCTTCAGGGAAACAGGGTTATCCACAGACTCCTATATTTATCTGATATAAAAAGAGGTCAGTATTTTGATTGGGCAAATAATTAATAATCCGCTTCAATAACTGCAATTATACTGTCTTGTTGCTGATTCATTCCAGAATGGAGAAGCAATCGCAGGAATAAAAAGGGCCGGTAGATCAGCGGTAGATCGCCTGCTTCGCAAGCAGGAGGTCTCGGGTTCAAATCCCGACCGGTCCATAATTTTCCCAAGAGTGTGATTCAGTCCAGTAATGTTAAATTATACATCTGTAGGCAGCGCGAATTTCTTTTTTTACTTCTTCCAATCTTTTCCAACCTATGTCGGAAGAAAAAGTTTCTATGTGTTCCCAGCCATGATTGAATTCATCTGGTTCCACACTCTTGTAGCAAGAAAATCCACTGTCAGAAGATTTAACTTGCACTAATGGGATACATTGTTTGTAAAAAATTCCAGCGTTCTTCTTACCTTTCATAGGAATACTGTGGTGTTTGTCCACGATCAGTGAATATGTTACGTCGTCACCAAGTTTCAAAATGTAGCTGACAAAATCTATAGTCATATCTCGGCCTATATCATCCGCGGGAAACTGAAGCCTTTCAATCAAAGTATCTATGCTCTTAGACCTCTCTGACTGCAGCACGTTATCTTCATAGAGATCAAGCAGTTTCATTACAACATCATCAAAAGATTGTGAGACGGTTCCAAGTTTCTCTAATCTATCGTAAGTTCTTTCCAATATCCTTATAGTTTTACCACCTTTAACCACAGATTCTTTTGTCATTAAATCACTAGATGTAAATAATCACATTGTATAAATTATTTACTTCATCTAATCCGGTTCTTGAAATTATCCTCCACTATAGCTTAAAGTACTTGGTATTGCTACACATTTCTTTCTCCTTTGGAGTTTTAATACGAATGGGATGGTAGAATGGAATTTCTAGACCACACAATCTCACTTCGCTCAGTAGAAATAAGGCACGGGAGTTTATCGTCATAAGAATACTTGAGGAGTTAATATAATAAAACTCATATATGAATTGGAAGTAAGGGCCTATGGACAAAAAAGACCTAGAAAATATTGGAAATGTGGCTATAATGCTGCTAAACATTTTCAAAAACGAATGGAATGCACTGGAGGACGCAGATAAGAAGAACTGGGGTAAAGTTGCAGAAGATGTTGCCAATGGAATAGATGACTTTTCAAAAGACATTAGACGTTTTAAGTAGATATTCAGAAGATAAATTTAGTATTCGCTTAAAACTTTAAGCAAATCCCGACCGGTCCACTCAATCCTCTTCACCATCTTATCTGTATTAATGGCATTTCCGGTCCATTTTTTATTGTTCCCGTTCTTCATATTGAATAGATACTGTTCTTCTCCCGAGCATATTCATTCTTGTTCTTCTGATTGTAGAGGCATCCGCAATCCTGCCATCATCATATCTGAATCTCAGTGCGTCTCTGGGACATTGAACAATACAGGCACCACACTCAATGCAGTCTTCCGGTTTTGCTATGTTCACCTTATGCCTGGTTCCATCCATTTTGAAAACGTTTCGTGGACAGACCTGAATGCAGTCTGCTGATCCATTGCAGCGATCGGCGATCAGGTCAATATGAGCACGATTTCTGAAGGTGTTGATATAGCTTCCATACCAGGGGGTGGTTCCCGCCAGATCCACTGAAAGCACCAGCATCTCTACGACTGCGCCCAAACCACTGAGAAACAGGCTTCTGCTGTCAACCGCTTTCAGGGAGTATAGAAAGAGCCAGCCTGCAAATACTCCTATTAACGCAAAAGCGGCAAAAGAAATCCACTTGGCCCATCCAGTGACCTTGAGTTTGGGCAGGAATGAAAAAATTCCATATGAGATGATTGTCGCTTCTGCGCTCACCGCCAGACCCACATGCCAACCACCAAGAAGTGCAAAGAACAGGAATCCAAGTATTATCATAGGAATCCCCCACATGGTTGCCATCTCCATTCTCTCCCATAACGGGAATCGCATGAACCTCTGACTGGGGGTTGCCAGGTGATTCTGCCTGAGAAATGCCGGCAAATCTTCTATTCTGGCCGGTCCCCAAACGGTTTTCCATCCAGTCGCATCCGTTATTTTCTGTCTTTCAATGCCGGTGGCACCGAGTTGAGGAAGAATAATCGTATGATTCTCTATCCTTTCCTCCGCTCCTGATGTTACAATTGCCGATATCACGTCGTGATGCGTAAAATGGCCACCTCCAGCAGCACACCACACATTGATTCCCTTGCTGTTCGCAACAAGAACCCAGACGTTCTCATCTTTCAGCACTTTCCTGATTCTTCTGACAGTCTCTGTATAATTGCCCGTAAGAATAACTGGAGAGTTTTCGTGTGGATTCCCGATTGGCAACAGGCCAGTTTCAGCACGATGGGGAAATTCCCTGAAAATGATGTCATAAACCTGATTTAAATTATCTCGCAGACTCATTGTTCTGCACCTCTATGTGCTTTGATAATCATGAAGCTGTCACCCCACGTCCGCGTAATTTCAATATCAACGAATCCTGCCTTCTGAAGTTTGAGGTCAAGGTCTTTCACAGGCCGTGTGCCGGATTGCGTCAACAAATAAGTTAAAAGTCTGACAGGAGCCCGGATCAGGGAATGCAGAATTTTCCTCCCGGCATTTCTTGGTTCCACTTCATCGGCAATCAACATGATGCCACCCGGCTTAAGGATCGAGTATGCGGCGGAGATCGCATATATCTGCTCATCAATTGACAATTCGCTGAACGCCAGGCAGGAAACGCAGGCATCGATCGCTTTCTCCTCAAATCTGCTCTTCATCTCTGCAACTCCAATTTCAAGAAACTGGATTTTTCCACTCAGATCAGCATTATCAGCTTTCCTTTGAGCAATTTCCAGCATCCCGGCATTGATATCTATCCCGATAACGGATGATCCTTTTGCAGCGCAGGCTATGGATACACTGCCGGTGCCGCATCCTATATCCAGGACAGTCTTTCCAGGTCCGGCTACAGTCTCAGCAATATAGTCATTGATTTTTCCTATTCTGCCATGTGAGAGCAATTGCATACCGCGATCGTATCTTTCCGGCGTAGATTCCAGAATTTTCATAAAGAGGAAACTGCTCACGATTTCACCTCTTCATTTCCGGCTCCATCAATAAACAGCGTTACAACCAGATCAGGGATTTCTTCCAGCGTTGGCCAAATACCGCCGGTTTTCCAGTGCTGAACATAAAGGAGAGTGAGCATACCAAGGAAGGCAATGGAAAGTTGGGCCACCGGCTTATCCGTCCGAATCTCACCTTTTTCAAGTCCCTCTTCAAGAATTTTGGAGACTTTTTCAATGAACGGTCCAAGATGCGTTAATATCACGTCATAGTTCTCGGATCTGGGATTCAATGCTTCGCTTACCAGTATCTTCATGAAGGACTCCTCCTCTCGAAGGACTGAAACATCTGCCTCAGCCAGCTCCTTCAGTGCTGTCCGGGCTGATCCGCTTATTTGCCTGGACTGATATCTTTCCACAGTACGTCTGGCTGCCTCTGATATAACCTCACCAAAGAGCTCTTCCTTGCTCCTGAAATAATTGTAAATTGTTCCTTTAGCATAACCTGCACCTGTAGCCACTTCATTTATGTTCGTGGCGTCGAAACCGAATCTGGCAAAATGCCTGGCCGCTTCCTCAAGCAGCCTCTTTTTCACAGCTTCTCTCTGCTCTATGGAAATCTTCATCCTGCTCTGCCTTCTCTTATGAGTGAGCGGTCACCCATTTAAAAATTTTCCTATATTCTCAAATCATGACTCTACCTTGTTCATTGCGAAAGACCGATCCTCATCGCGAAGACTAAATTCTCAACTCATAACACTTGACAGGGGATACGTTGTTCACTTGGACAGCCCGGAAATATTCACGGAAATCCTGCCATCTTTCCTTCAGTGTCTGGGGAAAGGATTGACCCTGATTTGCAGACTTTTAGGGAGTAATCGGATAATGTGCTGACGAATGTGCATATTACCGGAAAACTATAACTATTTTACCGGAATGAATCATTCCTGAAAGAGTATGACTGAGCTGATGCATTCATTTGAATTCATTGTTAAGCCTGTTCCACCATACAGTTTCGATTTAACCGTAAGGAACCCTGCAGGCTGGAACCTGTTCACACCTTTTGAAGTCCACAAGGGTGGAGTATTGTGGACAGCGACGCACATTGAAGGGGAGCTATACGGCCTCAGGCTTTCCTCAAGCGGCAGTTTGAACGACCTGGCAATAACAATAAAGGTGTTTTCAATCCAGAAGCTGGATCCGTCGCAGCAGGAAAAAATTAAAAGCCTCATCAGCAAAGCCCTCAGCTTCGAACAGGACCTGAGCGAATTTTACAGTATGGCGAAGGAAGACGATATACTGAAACATGCGATGGAGGATCTTTACGGAATGCGCGACACATTCCCGTTATCAATATTCCCGGAAGCCGTTCTTGCAATACTCCTGCAGATGGCACCGCTGAAGAGAAGCAATGAGATGATGGCCTCATTTATTCAGAATTACGGAGAAGCTGCAGAATTCGACGGCAGGAAGATTTTTGCCTGGCCAACACCGGAAAGAATTTCCTCAGTCAAAGCAAGCGATCTCGCAGCAACATGCAAAGTAGGTTACAGGGCCAGGAACATAGTTAACCTTGCAAAAAGGCTTGTAAAGGGCGATTTCCCCTCAACAGAGCAGCTCGATCAAATGGATCCGCAGGCAGCAAAGAAAGTATTGCTTGAATTGCCCGGGATCGGGGATTACTCGGCGGACATCATAAATCCGCACGGGGGTTTCCCTATAGATGTATGGTCTGCTGAAGTCTTCGCAAAACTCTTTTTCGACGAGAAACCCGAAAAAAACAGGGAGGCAGTGGACAGAGTGAAGAAGGAAGGGTTGAGTAGATGGGGAAAATGGTCGTGGATGGCATTCTTTTATATAGTTCAGGATTTGCCTAACTTATCCGGGAAATTGGGTAAAAAGCTGCGGCTTGCATGATAAACGATCCTTGATCCATCTCCACTGCGGGCTGGTTTTAACTTGATTGTTAGAAAACTAAAACTATCCGGAAACCTGAGCATTTAGAAATATACTTATATTTAATATTATTATATTTATACATAATCATGGCATTTACTAGAGCCAAAGCTGGTTGGAGCATAGCCCGGTCGGTAAGAATGCTTGTTTCAGGCGACAGAGGTTTGCTCGTTTACCCGGTAGTGTCAGGAATAATAGGTATCATACTATTTGCGCTCAGTTTTGCCGGTGTGTTGTTCATCCCTTTTAAGGCGCCGGTAAACTGGAAAATAATAGCTGGAATGGCTGTGGCTTACGTAGTGACTGGTTTTTTCTCAACGTACTTTCTTGTGGCAATGCTCATCGCATTCAAGTCTTATGAGGAGGGAACCAAAATCAGCATGGGAGAAGCACTTTCAAGAACGAGGCCTTACAGCAGGAGAATTCTGCAGTGGGCAATTTTTTACACAATACTTGTGATGATTCTCCGTGCGATCGAATCAAGGTTCAGGGGAATATCCCAACTGATAATAGCGGGAATTGGGACCATAGGAATAACGGTTGCAACATTCTTTGCCGTTCCGGCTATCCTGGAAAAGAAGGTGGGCCCAATTGATGCTGTAAAGGAAAGCATAGGAACGATCAAACGAACTATAGGTCCGGTTTTCGGGGGAGTTGCGTATATAGACATCTACACCTTGGGATTTGTTCTTATCGGGCTTTTTGTTGGTTTTGCAGGTCTCACAATTATGCCGACATTCCTCCTGAAAATTGCAGTCATGGCAGCAGGGGCAGCGTTTCTTGTACTGGGCCTTGTGTTGAATTTCACATATTTCAACATATTCAAGCTTCTCCTGTATGACTATTTCAACGGTGGCAAACTTCCCGACGGGTTCGACGAACAGCTTCTGCAGTCAGCAATAAAGAGGCGTAAAGGGCGCCTCGTATAATTTTTACACTTATCAGAGGGTGGATGATTTCACAGGAAAAGCAAAACAAAGCACTACTGAAAATCAGGCTTCAGGGTTCTTCAAATCTCCCGTCTCTTCATTTTTTCTTCCGTGATTCGATATAACCTGTGAAACTATGAATACGAGCACTCCTGCCCCCATAATCAAGAAACCGTAACCATACTGCCAGGACTGGGCATATGCTGTTGTAATAGCCAGGCTTGTGAGTTTTCCGGTGTATAGCAGCCTGAATTCCACAGGGAGCAAAACACTTCCAAGTGCTATAAGAAAAGCCCCGAAAATTGGGCCTATGTCATATTTGTCAAGGGAATAAGACACTGTTTCACTCCGAGCCTCAATGCAAACCTGTTATGGCCTTATTTTATAACATTCTTTTTTATATTAACATTTCGTATTCATACAGAATTTCAGGCATCTTATACAACCCTCATAGAATAGGGAAACACTCACCTATTTGCATTTTGAACAGTGCACTTTGCACATTACTTTGCGGACTAATGCAAACAATTCCCCATCATTTCAGGGATTCGCAGAATTCATTCTTTTCCTTCTTCTTTCTGATACATTCTCTCGCAACCTTTACGAGAAAACTCTCAACACTTGCGTAACTCACACCAAGCCCTTCAGAAATTCCAACAGGGTCTATTCCAAGGTAATCTGAAGCTTTCATTACCATTGGCGAAGGATAGGGCCTTGCTTTTTTCCAGATTTCAATCATTTCCCTCATGAATATTCCTACTGTCACGTCCCCGATGCCTTTTGCGAGACTTTTGAGTTTTGCAACAAGCCCCTCCATATTTTCAGAATCTTCGTGGATCTGGTTCAGGCCACCGCATTCAACGATGTTTCTCGACATCTCTTCCAGCTTAGCTGCAGTCCTGAAATCGTATCTTGTATAACCGCCTGAATCAAGAATTGACACAAGCCCGTCAAAGCCTGCCTTTATTATTTCTTCCGGTGAGATGATATTCTCCCTTTTGAAAAGGTAAAATGTTTTGAGGGCTATTGATTCTGATATTCTGGCGCCAAAGAGAACCGACAAAAGGAACCATGGAAAGGGATCTTTTTTGAGGTTCAGTCCAAATTTCTCAGAATATAATACAGAATTCCTCTCGATTAATTCCTTTGTTATCATGGCTGCACAATATAATCATGTTTCTTTTGTCTAAAACGTTAAGCAATCTGGATGAAAATGCCATCACAAACAGTTATATCCCTGCCTCCGTTTGGCGATTCATGATAAGGGGGGCCGTTGGGGACGACCTGGATTCCATAACTGAACTGTGGGCTGCTTTCATGCGGGAGGCGCCATATGTTGATTTTAATGCGGATGAGTCTGCAAAGTCAGAGTGGAAAGAATATGCAGCGAAGCACCTTGAGGAACAGGGATTTGGAATTCTGGTTAACGACGAGGAAGGAATAAACGCATTCCTGATGTATGAGCCAAGAAAGGCGGTGTTCAAGTCCAACGTGCGCAAGGGATACATATCAGATCTTTACGTGAAGCCGGAAAGCAGGAGAAGCGGAATAGGCAGATCATTGCTGGCTGAAGCAGTTACTGCAATGAAGAAGCAATATGACAGGATCCAGCTGCAGGTCGATTCGGACAATCTGAACGCAATCGCTCTGTACAGATCAGCAGGATTCCGGGATTTCTCGTTTATTCTCGATTATCAGTAGGAATCATGCAGATTCTATAATTGAAATCATTTTTTCCTTTGACACAGGTTTGCCGTAGTACCTGTAGAATCCATCATTCTTTATCAGAATTTTTTCCCTGAGCCTGTACTTGACAATTTCCAAATCTCTTTTTTCCGGTTTCCAGTCTTTCATGTGTCTATCATCAAGACCTGTTATGTCCAGCTCCATTTCAGCCCTGAAACCTCTACTCCTCATTTCGGAAATGATGGTCTTGTGTCTCTTCCGCAGATAAAGCACCTTGTTCTTGAAGAACTTCATATGCCCCTGCCCCAGGGAAAAATTTTCAGGAATGTCCAGAAGATCAGGGTATTTCCTGATATAGGCAACAAGCATTGCAATCTCGTAGTATTCAGCAACAAGATGCTGATCACTCAGGTACCTCGGATCGATGAGGTTTACCCTAACCATTGTGTTTACTGATCACGCCGGCATATAAATTATGCAGTTAATTTCGGCTCAGCAATACTAATATACTCGCACATATTGTATAATATGCCTAGAAAAAGGCATGTGAAAACTTGAAAAAGAAATCAGACAGTGGTTTATTTTAGGAAACCGGGAAAAGTAAGAGGAAAAGGAAACAACAAAGTTATTGAAAAGGTCTGGAAAGGTAAATACTGCGTAAGCAGTGGTTTATTTTAGGGAAAACCCGGGTTTAAACGCCCCCATTAATGAAACAGCACAGGAAGGTGCTATTATACGGGAGATATCATACTTGGACAGGAAAAAGCCATTCATGACCGGAGAACCATTGATGGACAGATTCAATCTGGAGGATTATTTCAAATGGTCACTCAGTGAGAACTCTATAGTCCTGGTTATTGAGTCAGGATGCAATATAGCTGCTGCCTGCCACCTCATAGCGTCGGATCGGAGCGTGATGATAAACATGCTCGCAAGAAACTCGTTTTCGAAAATGCACGGTGCAGGCACCATGCTTCTGAACTTTGTTGAGGTATTTGCCGCAGAGGTTCTCGGCATACATAAAATAACGCTGGAGTCTCTTGACAGAGAGTCCCTGATAAAGTATTACCAGAAACATGGATTCGTAATGCATAAGCTACCAGTCGAAGACAGAAAGTGGGGAAAACTTTACCCCATGGTAAAAAGGATCGCTTCAGGAGTTAACTGATTAGTGCATTTATGATGCTACCCGCTTCCATATTTTCATTACCCGGGAGAGGTTGTATTCTCTGACAGAACCAATATACTTTTATCAATAAATTGATTCTATCTTATACAAGTAGTGGGAAACAGGAACTATATGGCAGTGACGATTAGATCAGAAGTTAGGTACTGGCCAAATGCGAGCAGGGTTGACGACTGCACGCAGAATTTTCTTACGATTCCAAAAAGCATCATTTCAGAAACCTACAACCCTCCGCCTGCATCTGTTGTAAATGGAAGAGTCCTTGGGCTATCGGTGGAGCCCGACGAGGAAATCATGGGAGGCGTCGAATACTCCAGTATTGTAAAGGAGATGAAACTAGATTCCCGGCTTGTCATAGGCCAGGACAAATACGATTATCTGTTCATTTTTGAGAAGGACTGGAAGAGGCTTTCAAAAAAATTTCTGGTTCCAGGCAGGAAATACGTGACATACCTGGTGGAATCTGTGATAATAGGAAAGAAGAAGGAGAAGGTATTCCACGGAAATACTGTATACTGGGAGGAGAAAGGAAACAACTCACTTGAGCAGTAGATCCCGGAGCAAGTTATTTAGACACTTGTTTAGTAAAACAACAAAGGAAAAAACTGGAAGTGTTATCTTGACGGATCAAGCTGGAAAAGGAAAGCACATAGACCAGGTAAAATTCTATCTGGGCGAGGCTATAGCCAACAGGAAGAAGGGCAGGCTGAAAGAAGCCGAGGAAAATTACATGGATGCCGCGCTTATTCTCATGTCTTATGCGAAATTACAGAACACCTCCGAAAGGGGAAAGAACATTCGCAGAACTATAGATATTCTGGACAGCCTCACCAGCGTTTTTCATCCTGATGATCCGGAAATCAGGAAGGAATCAGAGGAGGAGGGATGGCACATCCTTAACGATCTGGGAATTGGCGGATCTAAACTCTCTAAAACATCTCTTGAAGATGTTGCCGGGCTGGCAAACGTAAAGGAGGAGATTCTCAGCAGGCTCATTTACCCCATCAAGTTCAGGGATCTTTCAAGAAAATACGGAGTAAGGCCCTCTGGTGGAGTTCTCCTGTTTGGGCCGCCGGGAACCGGAAAAACATTCCTGGCTCGGGCAGTTGCCAATGAGGCAGGTGCAGCATTTATAAATGTGAATCCATCAAGGCTTTACAACCAGTGGTTCGGGCAGTTCGAGAAAAACATCTCAAAAGTATTCGAAGCTGCAAGAAAACTTTCTCCGGCCGTCATATTCTTCGATGAAATAGAAACAATTGCATCAAGCAGGGGAAGCTCAAGGGAGGATGCCGTTTCAAAGAGAGGCGTTTCCCAGCTTCTGATTGAAATGGAAGGAATAGAGAAGACAGAGAAAGAGGAGATATTTATTCTTGCTGCGACAAACAGGCCATGGGATCTCGATGATGCCATCCTGCGGCCGGGAAGGTTCGACATTCAGATATACACACCACTTCCGGATGCAAAGGCAAGAAAGAAAATGTTTGAACTGAATCTCAGAAGCCTCAAGTTTTCTGAGAAGATAAATTATTCAGAACTGGCCTCATCCTCAGGCGGATACAGCGGAGCAGACATATCATACATATGCAGGAGGGCCGCTACAAGGACATTCGCGAGAAGCGTTGAGAAAGGGGAGGAGATTTCCCTCAGCAACAGGGACATAGTTGAAACGATGAAAGAGGTTGATCCGTCAGTCTCATCAGATACAGTTGCAATGTATGAAAAATTCTCTAATTCAAGGATAAGGAACAGATAGTCTTCAAGTCTTCAGAAAGTTTTAATTCCTCAGGTTTGTTTTATTTTTGAGGTAAATTATATGACGATAGAAGATTTCCTTATGCCCGGTGAGGAAATTCGGTATCATGGTCCGCCTGGCCTGAATTACGGTGGTAAATTGTATGAAGTTATTATTACCGACAAGAGGCTTCTCTTATTTGCCAGAAGGGGTGCCATATTCAAGAAAGACGATGTTGTAAGCCAGAAAGTGGATGAAGTCCAGAATATATTGTACAAGGAAACCGGAATTCTGAGAAAAGAAGGCATTCTTGAAATAATAGCCAGGACAAGATTTGTGTGTTCCGGGAAACCAAACCAGGTCAAGGCAATATATCACCAGCTTCTGCAGTTTTTCTGAACCAGCCATGCCGGAAGACACATACACGAAAATAATTATTGAGAAAGTAGAGAAGAATACGGGCTTCTCTCTGCAGCAACACGGAGTATCAAAGCACCAGTGGATAAGGATATCGAAGCTGTCGGACGTACTTCGCTCAGCGCTGGTAATCGAGCAGATGTTGAAAGTGGAAGCGAGGGAAGTCAGGCCGTCAAAAATGAAATCCGGCAGACATTCTGCCCTTAAGGATTCTCTGGAAACGCTGGAAATGGTTAAGTCAGGGATCTGGGAAAAATGCGACAGCATTGCAGCTTCCATCCTCTACGACTCAATAAGGAACAGTGAAGCCCAGGCACCATCACAGAGTTCCGGAAAAGTGGCGCTTTCATGCCCATCCTGTAACGGCAATATTACAATTTTAAGCTATGATGAATACAAATGCCAGAAATGTGGACTTGGATATTCCGCAAAAGATTATCTGAATATACTTTATGAGAAACTGAAAGAAATCTAAAAATTCAGTATAAAAAAAGCGCAAGAGACGGGTAATATGCAGGGTTGGTATTATATGAGTTATTCTTCCTCTTTTGAACCCTGATCCTGCCCGAGCTTCTTGATGAGCTCATCCACGGATTCCTCGTCTCCGGTTACTGTGGCTTCAGGCTCGTTAGCCCTTTTCTCTGAGGTTCCGGATGAAGCGGAAACACTGATCCTGTTCTTTATGCCCTTCAGGACATCATCAATCTTTTCAGGATTCTTCTGCCCGATCTGATCAACGGATGCAGTTATCTGATCAAGCTGAGAATTCAGGCGCTCCTGGATCTGGTCTGATGAAAGCATGATATTCTCTATGTTTGTATTGATCTGAGTAAGCTGCTTGTCGGAAAGCTGGCTCTTGATAAGGTCCTGTGATCCTTCTTTCAGCGAAGCCCATATGTCCTTTGTTGTTTTTGCAAACTGAAGATTCAGATCTATATTGTCAAGAAACAGCTTGTAATCTTTGAGTCCCCTTATGGCACTGTTAAGCATCACAATGTTGGAGGCAAACACGCGGGCCTTCTGGTCATTGCCATCCTGGAGGGCCAGCTTGACATCTTCGAGGTTCCTGTCCCTGTTTCTCTCATAGCTCCTTACTGCCCTGTCAATCTCGCTTTTCCACCTGCTGAGCTTGGACCTCCTTTCCATTATCTTCTCATTTTCAGTTTTACCAAATTTAAAAGGTGACATTATAAATCGACGTAAAATAATTAAGTTAATCAGATTATTAAGATTTTGCCTTCTTTCGCAACAAAAGAAGTTATAATTGTTGCGATAAACCGGGCAAGAAGAGGGCAGTATCCTACTTAGGTGAAAGCCTGCCTTAAGAAACCGGGAGTTATCCGTTCCATGGCGGCTGCAACGGTCTCTATGTTCTCTCCGGGCCTTATGATATGTGGAATAGCCCACCGGCGAATCAAGGGGTGGATTTTAACAGGCTGAAAGAATCAGGGCGGATCATCTGATGATCCGGCGTATGCTCATTTTGTGAGTTACTTCTGAAGGAAAGTATAATAATTTACAAACTCATAAAGCTCTTGATGTCTCTGATCAATTTCAATATGATTTCCAGTGGAAGCAAGGGAAATTCCTCGCTAATCTGGGATGATGAGAACCTCCTGATCATAGATTTCGGCATAACAATAAAGAGGTTCAGGGAAAGGAGAAACAACCTTAAGATCGATAAGAGGGAAATGTCTCTTTTCGTAAGCCATGAGCACTCGGATCACTCAAAAGGAATAAATCCACTTGCAAGGAATGAACCGGTTGATGTATATGCAAGGGAATTGACATCAAATGCAATTGGCATAAAAGACTCGTTTGCCATCAGGGACTCCGTGATTCTTGGAAATTTTGTTGTCACAGCTTTCAACGTATCCCATGATGCTGTAGACCCGGTTGCCTATACCATAAGTTCTGGAAAGGCCAAAATATCTGTCGTCTCAGATCTAGGCAAGGTTACAGAATCAATCATTTCCAATCTCAAAGGCTCTGATATTCTTGCAATGGAAGCCAACCACGATGTCGAAATGCTCAAGGGTGGAAGATACCCGGAAATGCTGAAAAGGAGGATACTCGGTGAAAAGGGACATCTTTCCAATGATCAGACCGCTGTTGCATTGCAGGAGATTCTTAAGCCGGAGTCAAGGCTCATACTTACGCATCTGAGCCAGGAAAATAACGACCCTGACATCGCGTACAACTCAATCAAGTCATATCTTGACAACAGGGAAATCGGATACAGTTCCATAGAATGTGCCACCCAGGATACAGGCAGCAGCCATTATTCTATAGAGATAGATTGAGCTGTAAGCTATTTGTTTCAATACAGCAATGAAAGTAACTCAGCGTGCTGCAAAACTTCTTAATTTCTTGACACGATTGGCTGCGCGGTGATCAAATGACATGGAAGAAAACAATATCCCTGAAGGCCCTTGAGGGCGCAGGAAACGCTTCTGTGAAAGTAGGCGACAATGTTATATTTATGGCGACGTCAAACGGGAACCTCTACGCAATGGATGCAGTATGCTCACACGCAAAATGCATACTCGGTGACTTTGACTCAGGAAATATGACTGTAAAATGCCCATGCCACCATGCCGTGTTCGATCTCTCAAACGGAAAAATGACTGAACCTCCGTTTGTTGCAAAGAATGCGCCAATGGACAAGCTCGGGCTTAAGACTTATGATATCAGGGAAACCGGTGAATTCATTGAGGTGGATGTTCCGGAATAATCCCTGAATCAACAAATTCATTTTTTTTCAGTCGTTGCAGAATCTGCATTTCCAGCCTTCAGGAACCGTAATTGTGCTGATCTTCTCCTCATCCTCATTCGCGAAATAATCATAGACAAAGCTTTCCTCGAAGGCATTGTGCTCGTATAATATTCCAAGAAGTTCATCTGCAGCCTTAAGGGCCTTCTCTGTCACCCCGTTTTCCTTTAACAGTGTGTCAAGATTACTGAACACGGTACCGTGATCCTTCTCAAGGTCGATAATGTCATCCATCTGGACCTTGCCGGGCAGAGTGGGGAAGAGAATGTTTTCCTCAATGTAGATGTGCTTCAGGAGAAGCTCATAAATCTGGTTGAGAAGGCTATGCGAAAATTCAGATCTATTGAGGCCTTCTATGAACTTCTTAATAAGGTCATTAGTGTTCTGGTGGTCTTCCACCATTGAGGTGTCAATCATGAAATCACCATGCATGAAATAATGATTCTTGATAAATTTATTAGTTATCATCAAATGCTACAGGGGTTCATATGGTTGAAGGCATGGGATTTATCGGCCTGGGAAAGATGGGTGCACCAATCCTCAGGAACATATTGAACAGGTACGAGGTAAAGGGAGTCTACAACAGGACAAGGGAAAAGGCTGAGCCTTTCAGGGCAATGGGGCTGAGAGTTTACGATTCTCCGGGCCTTCTTGCTGCTAACTGCAATATACTATTCATGATGCTAACGGATTCGGAAGCAGTGGAAAATGTAATATTCGGGCCGGACGGCATATCCGGATACATTAATTCCGGCTCACTGGTTGTGGATTTGAGTACCATACATCCTGAAAAATCGAGGGAGATTGCCGGAAGGCTCGGGCAAAAAGGAGTATTCTACATTGATGCGCCCGTCATCGGGAGTGTTCATTCAGCCGAAAAAGGAGAGCTTACTGTGGTGGCAGGAGGGCCCAGGGACGCATTTGAAAAAATGAAGGGCGTACTGGAAACATTCGGGAAGAGTATATTCTACATGGGTGAGAACGGTTCCGGCCTCAGGGTGAAGCTAGTGAACAACCTGGTCATGGGCGCAAATCTTGCGGTACTGTCTGAAGCAATAGTGTTCGGCCAGGCAATGGGCATAGAACCTGAAAATCTCATGGATGTGCTGTCAAGTGGTGCGGCATCCTCGAGAATACTTGAAATAAAGAAGGACTCTCTCATAGACGGCGATTTCATTCCACAGTTTCTGCTTGCACATGAATACAAGGACCTGAATTATGCACTTGATCTTGCCAGAAAACAGAAGGTCCCATTGGCTATGGGCTCACTGGCAACGCAGTTCTACACGGCAGCTATGTCAATAGGCCTTGGCAACCTGGATTTCTCATCAGTACTGAGGTCCTTCAGGACTCTCAATGGAAAAGCATAATTAGAACAAAAAACATTCAAAGCAGAATGCAGATACAGCTGATCATTCTGGCAATAGCGCTGATTTCACTGGCATACGGCTCATACACTGATGTCAGGAAGAGAACCATAAACTCCTTTCTGTTCATCCCCCTTATTGCCATTAGCACAGCTTTTTACATATATGCCGGAGTAAGTGCCCTTTTTATCGCTGTCGGCCTTCTAACGTACCTCTTAACATATTTGAAGCCCGATATTATTCTTTACCCGGTTGCAGGCATAGCCCTGCTTCTGGCATCATTCTTCGTTATCCTCAATTCCGGAATTCTGGTGGGTTTCAATCTCACAATAATGGCGGTAATGTTCCTTACGGGATTCCAGGAGAGATTCTTCGGAATTGGCGACATAAAGGCACTTGTAGCACTGTCTTATTCGTTCATCGGACTTCCATTTTTCACACCTGTCACTCAGCAGCAGTCTATCCTCTTCACCGTCATGCCACCTTCGCTTGCGATACTCATCAATGTTGCCATTCTCTCCATACTCTTCATTCCTTACGTCATTATTCTTGCAGGGAAAAACGGAGGAAGGAAGGACCTTCCACCATTGCTGATGCACTATGACGAAGACTACTACAACAATAACAGGGCAAAATTTGCTATCAGGGAAATAGGCGGGGAAAAATACCTTTCCTACAGAACGCCATTTCTCCTTCCAATTACTGGTGGATTCCTTATCACCATTGTTTTCGGCATATGGTTCTTTCTGTTCTGATGCCGCAATATTTCTTTCCTGCGTGCTTAACTTTATAAATTACAGAAATGTTAAAGAGTTCCATGAATGAGATCCTCATCGAAAACGCCTCACAGATTCTTACAATGGAAGGGGCAGGCTGGGAGCCACTGTCCGGGGAACGGCAGAAAAAACTCAGGATAAAGAAGAACCATTCAATACTTATCAGGGGCGGCAAGATCGTGGAGGTTATGAACCGCCAGAAGGCCGCAACTTACAAGAGGAACAACAGTCCCAGGACAATAGATGCGAAGGGCAATGTAGTTATGCCCGGCCTTGTTGATTCACATACGCATCTAGTATACGGCGGAACCAGGGAGGAGGAGTTCTTCATGAAGATCAAGGGAAAAAGCTACCTCGAAATTCTCAACTCAGGAAACGGCATATACAGGACCGTTGACTCGACAAGGGAACTTTCAGAGGACTTGATATTTTCACAATCCTTGAGGAGAGTGTATGATTCTATATTCAACGGAACAACCACACTTGAGATCAAGACAGGTTACGGCTTGGATCTCGAATCTGAGCTGAAGATGCTCTCCGTCATTGAGAGAATCTCATCACTGGGCCTTGTCAACACTGTTCCGACATTTCTGGGCCTTCATGCAATTCCAAAAGGAAAACTGGAGGACGAGTACGTTGACTACGTAATCAACACAATGATGCCGAAGTTTGCTGACAGGGTGGATTTCGTGGACGTCTTCTGCGACGCTGGAGCATTCAGCCCATCATCAGCAAGAAAGATGGCAGCATCAGCCAAATCTTACGACATACAGCTTAAAATGCACGCAGATGAGCTTCAGGACATAGGATGCCTCGATCTCTGCAGGGATTTCAGCTATGTCACCGTCGATCATCTCCTCAAGACGGGAAACGAAAGTATTGACAAGATCAAGGCCTCAGGATCGATTGCAACGTTTCTTCCAATTACTGCATTCTCAATAGCCGACGGCAATTATCCGGACATAAGGAAATTCATCAGGAAGGACATACCAGTCGCTATTGCAACTGATGCTTCCCCGGTATCATACAACAGCAACATGTTCTTTGCGTTATACCTTGCAGTCCGGTATGCCAATATATCGATAGAAGAGGCCCTTAATGCTGTCACCATAAACGGAGCTTTCGCAACAGGAAAGCAGGATGACCATGGCTCAATTGAACCCGGAAAGAATGCGGACATAATCATCCTTACAGTGGACGATTACAGAAAGATCCCGTATGAATTCGGTGCAAGGCTTGTTGACACTGTTATAACAAAGGGCGAGCCAGTGATGAGGAACGGAATTTTCCAGCTGTGAGCGCTTCCTTTCCTCTCACCCGGACGGAGGATTAAATCAGTAACAGCTTAATAACCGGTATGAATTAAGTACAGTTCACTTTGGTCAGCATAAACGTAGACAATACCATAGAAAAACTGGAATCAATGAATGCAAAGAAGATCCTGCTCCAGCTACCTGATGGTCTGAAACCTCACGTTTTCGACTATTTTACCAGGCTGTCAGAGAAATTCAGCGTTATCATAAGTTCAGATCCATTCTACGGCGCCTGCGATGTGGGCAATATGGAAGTCTACAAGGACGTCGACTGCATAGTTCAGCTCGGCCACTCCATAATTCCAAACATAAATTACCCTAAGCCCGTGATTTTCGAGGAATACCGGAATGAAAAGAAAATCACAATTGACGACAGTGTTTTTGAGATGCTGAAAGAGAAGGGCCATAAGACAATAGGCCTGGTTTCCTCCATACAGTATGTTGAAAGGATGTACGATGTAAGGGAAAAGCTTGAGAAGATGGGCTTCAGGGCACTTATAGGAAGGCAGGACAGGAGAATGAAGTATCCGGGCCAGGTGCTCGGGTGCAATTTCAGTGCTGCACATTCCATATCACAGGAAGCGGACTGCTTCGTCGTTGTAAGCACGGGAAAATTCCACGGAATCGGTGTCCAGCTTTCCACGGAGAAGGACGTGTTCATTCTCGACCTGAACGAGATGCGCCTGGTTCCAATGCAGGATGAGACCGACAGGTTCCTCAAGAGAAGGTACGCAAGGCTTTCCAGGTCACTGGATGCACGGAAATTCTGTGTTGTCGTGGATACAAAGGTCGGCCAGTACAGGAAGAAACTTGCTGAAACTGTCGCAAAGCAGGTAAGAGATGCGGGTAAACAGGCAGTCCTCGTTACGGCAAATGACATCAGGCCATCCGACTACGAGAACATGATGTGTGATGCTGTTATTTTCACCGGATGCCCTAGAGTGCCGATAGACGAACAGGACAAATTTGCAATGCCCATCCTGACTCCGCCGGAATTCCAGTCTCTATTCGGGATAAAGAAGCCCGGAAGATATGTTATGGACGAAATTGTTTCTGTCGATCCGCAGTTCTGATTTCAGAGAACTTTTCCTATCAGATAGGTGTCGCCCATATCAATAATCTCGCAGGTGACTCTTGCGTACTTGCTGAATTCCCCGGGAACTACAACAGGCCTGTAAGCGTGGTCCCTTCCAACAGATGTTCCTTTTTTGCCTTTCTCATTGATCATTATCTCCCTGATCCTTCCTATCTCTGCCCCGTACTTTTCTGCCAGTATGCTCTTATGAAGGTCCTGATAGGCTTTGGTCCATTCCTTGATCATGTTGGACGGGGGCGTCTTCCTGTCGAAATCCGGGGTATAAGGACGGGGGGAAAATCTTGTAACATTTATGATCTCCGGCTTTGACTTCTCTATCATTCTGCATGTTTTCTCGAATGAGTCCTGATCCTCGTCGTGATAACCTGCAATTATGTCGGTTGAAAGCAGCGAATCTGGAAATCTCCCCCTGTATTCATTTACAATCTCGTAGTACTGCTCAACGGAATACTCCCTGTTCATAAGGTCAAGAATCCTGTCATCACCGCTCTGCACAGGAAGATGGAGAAACTTGAACACCTTATCATTGTTGTACGCATCGAAAATCCTGTTCATAATCTCATGAGTATTCTTCGGTTCCATCATTCCAACTCTGAGCTTGAAATCTCCTTCTATTCCGGTGATGCTCCCGATCAAACTGTCAAGTGAAGTGCCGATGTCCTTTCCGTATGCTGCTGTATCAAGGGATGAGATCCTTACCTCCTTTATTCCTTTCTCAAGCTGCATCCTTACCTGGCCAACTACCTTCTGCTCAGGCCTGGAAAGAAGTTTTCCCCTTGCTATATGCGAAATGCAGTAATTGCAGCTTCCGGTGCATCCCTGATTTATGGGGATCCCGTCAAACACGGAGGGTTCCCTTATCTCTATATCATCGAGCTGTCCGGAATAAAAACTCCTGAAATCCTTCGGGCTCAGGACTTCTATATCATTCGAGGAAAGTGCACCTCCTGTCACAGACGAGAGGCATCCTATAACTCTGACCTTTGAGGATTGTGAAAGTTTTTCAATCCTCCTGATCATCCTGTCTTCAGTCTGTTTTATAACAACACATGTTCCGATAACACTGACGTCTGCTTCATCAGGCCTGGATACGAGGCTGTTGCCTTCCTTCAGCAGGCTGTTAGCATAAAGCCCTGCTTCTGATTTATTCAGGGTGCACCCGTAGGATTCGAAATATATCTTCATACTGTATAACCGTAACCTGGATTTTTATGATGCAATCAGGCAAAAGTATTTTTCTATTCCTGAATGCGTTGAGCTACATTTTGTGATGAATCAGGGAAATAGAATTTGTGGATCTGAACATACAATACTAAAACCTTTTATACCAGATTACATAATATAAACTAAGCGTTGTGTTTGAGAATCAATTTTTGTTTTTTGTTGATAAATGTTGCAATCCGATTTTAAATTTTTTGAATCTTTACCTAAAAGTTATATATCGATATTTTATAACTGATTATGGAAGAAGGTAAAGAGATTAGCGAACAGTACATGGAGGGGTACAGTTGCGACGTAGCCATACGATGGGCCAGGATAGACCCTTCATTGCTGCCTGTAGACGAACTTGACAAGCAGATAATTTGTTTCCTCAGGTTCAATGCCAGAATGTCAAATGCGGAGATCGCAAAACTCCTGAACACCAGTGAAGCTACGGTCAGGAGGAGAATAAACGAACTTACCAAGAAGAAGATAATAATCGGTTTCTCAGCATTAGTGGATCTCCAGGCTGTTGAAAACAGCATCAAGGCATACCTGAAGATCAAGGTGGAGCAGGACAAGATGGAGGAAGTGGCCAACAAGCTCGTTGACAACATGAATATACTCAGTCTTTACAGAAGAAGGGGAGAAAGCGAGCTACTTGCTGAAACTCTGTTCCTCAATATGGAAGCAATCCAGGATTTCGAGGATCACACTATGAATGTTCCGGGAATTGTTGATTTCGAGACCATGATCATTTCTAAAGCGTACAGAAAGAATCCATGGGTAGGAATCTAAGCACCGGAGCTCAGACGGCAAAGCACCTTCTTCACAATATTATTTTATAAAAAAATGGAGATGGGAAAGGTTCAGTTCTTCTTTCCAGGGATGCCACTGGACATTATCCTGTTAAACTCTTCCTCTGATATTTTCCCGGTTTCAAGAACCAGTGATTTTATTGATTTTCCCGTAGAGAGGGATTCTCTTACGATTTTTGCAACATTGTCGTAGCCGAGGTACGGGTTGAGGAGAGCTGCGGAGCCAAAACTCCTGCTGAGGTGCTCATTGCACACTTCCTCATTCCCAGTAATTCCGTCAATGAGCTTTGTCCTGAACATTCTCAGCCCATTCTTCAGTATGTCAAGAGACCTGTTCAGTTCATAATCGATGTGTGGCATCATCACATTGAGCTCGAACTGTCCCGCCTGCACAGAAATGTTGACTGCGGACTGTGCTCCTATCACGGAATGGCAGATCATGTTCATGGCCTCAGCTATTGATGGGTTGACCTTTCCCGGCATGATTGATGAGCCCTGCTGCACAGCCGGTATGGTTATCTCGTGAAGTCCTGCACCGGGCCCTGAATACATAAGTCTTGTATCATTCGATATCTTGGTGATGTCAAGGGCAATGTTTGTGGTGGCATTCATCATTCTTGAAAAATCAGTCATGAATTCCATGATTCCCGGCAAATTGCCGCTCTTCCTGAAGTTGTTCCCTGTGAGCCTTGCGATTTCTTTCACAACATTCTCCTGATAATTCGGTGCGGTGTTTATTCCGGTTCCAACAGCAGTTCCACCGATATTGAGCTCAAGAATGCCATCGTATGCTGCTTCGAGCTCCTTCAGGTCTTTCTCAAGTGTATATGCCCAGGCTGAAAATTCAACACCCAGTGTAACCGGGGCAGCATCCTGGAGATGTGTTCTTCCAGGCTTTACAACGCCTGAAAGCTCTTCAGATTTCTTCTTCATGGAGCCTATCAGTTTCTTTACCTCATCTATAAGTCTCAGGGCCTTTGTTGCGGCCGTGATTCTTATCATCGTAGGGTAAGTATCATTTGTTGACTGGCTCATATTAACGTGATCGTTGGGATGGATGACTGAATATTCTCCTTTCTTTCTGTTAAGAAGAGTGAGGGCAACATTGGCTATGACCTCATTGGAGTTCATGTTGAAGGAAGTGCCTGCTCCAGCCTGGAATACATCAATCACAAACTGGTCATGATATTCCCCTTCTATGATTTTCTCGCATGCATTTACTATCGCTTCAGTCTTCTCTTTGTCAAGCTTTTCTCCCTTGTTGTTTGCCACAGCAGCGGCACTCTTGAGTGTTGCCATTGAAATTACGTGATCAGAATCTGCCGTTTGCCCAGATATCCTGAAATTGTCAATCGCTCTGTACGTATTGACACCATAAAAGAACCGGTCATCGATTTTCACTTCGCCGAGAACATCTTTTTCGACTCTTTCCATGACCTCTTTAATGTCAGGAATCTATATAGCAATTTGCAGCTTTATAATTCCACACGCATAATGTTCTTCAATGTATCATGTATCAAACATAATGTATCCTGAAGTGTTACTAGTTTACAGGCTGCAGTCAGCTAAATGTGCCATATGAAGATGTTTTTGACCAGCAAAATACGTTTTTAGCATAATAATGTTCCCAAAAATTCTACAAACGTATTAATAGATTTATAAGATACGGGAAACCAGATACATTATGAACAATGACGAGGTTGTTGTCAGGGTAGCTGGGGCCGCTGGAGATGGTGTTCAGTCAGCAGGTCTTATTATGGCTAAAACATTTTCAAGAAGCGGCCTGCACGTAATCACATACAATTATTATCAGAGTATTATCAGAGGAGGGCAGAGCTGGTACCAGGTAAGGGCATCGTCCCATAAGGTAAAATCCCAGGGGGATGGACTCGATGTTCTTATTGCATTGAACAAGGATGGACTGGAAAGGCATACAAATCCGGACATAAACGAGGGAGGGGCATCCTCACTTCAGGGAATTGCGATCTTCGACAGTTCCATCAGCAATTACAAGGAAGAAAAAGTCAACTACACTCCTATTCCACTTGGGGATATTGCCGGAAAATACAGCAAGAACCCTCTGCTTAAAAACACTGTTGCACTTGGTGCTGCAACTGCTGCGATCGGAGTAGATTTCGAGATCCTTGCCGGCGTTATCAAGGACCAGTTCGGCAACAAGGGAGAAATTGCTGAACAGAATGTAAAAGCAGCCAGGGAGGGTTACGATCATTTCCTGAACAATTATAAGAAACTCGACAAGAATCTTGAGTTTTCTGACAAGAAGAGGCTGCTCATGGCAGGCGGAGAGGCCACTGCCCTAGGTGCGGTAAATGGAGGCCTCAAGATGTACACAGGATACCCTATGACACCTGCAACATCGGTTCTGCATTTTCTTTCATCACACAGCTCAAAATACGGTGTCTTTGTAAAGGTTTCCGAGGATGAAATTTCAGCAATAAATATGGCAATCGGCGCAAATTATGCAGGAGTAAGGGCAATGACAGGCTCATCAGGAGGCGGATTCGCCCTGATGACTGAAGCTGTTGGGATGTCCGGAATGATGGAAGTGCCTATAGTCATCTATGAGGCCCAGAGAGCAGGACCGTCTACAGGGCTTCCTACGAAGACTGAACAAGGAGACCTTAATCAGGTTCTCGGGGCTTCACAGGGAGATTTCCCCAAGATCGTCCTTTCCCCAAGGAATCTTGATGATTCATTCTACTGTACAAGGGAGGCACTTAACCTGGCAGAGAGATTCCAAATGCCTGTATTTCTTATGACTGATACATATCTTGCAGAACATTACGAGACTGTGGACGGATTCGATCTTGATTTTAAGATCGATCGTGGTCTTTTTGCAAAGGACAACACAGAAAATTACAAGAGATACGAGTACACTGAAAGCGGAATTTCAGCAAGAGGAATTCCGGGACAGGCAGGCCTTATGCATAATGAGGATTCCGATGAACATAATGAGTACGGTGATGTGGTAAGCGATGCAATCACGGATCCGACGCTCAGGAAAAAATCAATGGAAAAAAGGATGAGAAAAATCGAGCAGTATGTCAAGGAAATGCCTCCTACGCCCACTTACAGGTATGATGATGCAGAATATGCAGTAGTTCAGTGGGGCTCAACACAAGGTGTAGTTGAAGAAGCAATAGACGCACTGAGAGAAAAGGGACTTAAGGTCGGAGCCGTTGAAATAAACAGGCCTTACCCTATGAATCCGGACATCGGAAAGTTGCTCGAGGGAAAGAAGAAGATCATAGTGGTGGAAGGGAATTATACGGGACAGATGAACAGGCTGCTCAGGTCAGAATTCCTTGTAAACACTGAACTGATAACAAAGTATGACGGTGAATCATTCTTCCCGGCTGCACTGACAGCGGAGATAGAAAGCCACATCAAAGGAGAAGCTGTTGTAAAGAGGTGAAATTAAACATGGTTACTATGGCGGATTATAAAGGACACGTACCACCGGACTGGTGCCCGGGCTGCGGCAATTATGCCCAGCTTTCAGCAATTAGCAAGGCCCTTTCAGATCTCGGGATCGAACCAAAAGATACGCTTATTTCCTCAGGAATAGGCTGTTCAAGCAACATGCCCGAATTTATAAATGTATATGGATTCCATGGAATACATGGAAGATCGCTGCCAGTAGCATCTGCAGCGAAATGGGCCAATCCCAAGTTGACAGTTCTGGCTTACGGAGGGGACGGCGATGGATTCTCCGAGGGAAGCCAGCACCTGTTCTACACTGCAAAGAGGAACGTCGACATTACGTACATTGTATCTGACAACCAGATATTCGGCCTTACTACCGGACAGGCATCCCCCACATCACAGCAGGGAATGAAGACAAAATCAACACCTGAAGGAAATCTGGAGAAACCTTTCAACCCTCTTGCATTTGCACTGACAGCCGGAGCAACATTTGTTGCAAGGGCATTCTCGGGAAACGCAAAGCATCTTCAGGAAATGATAAAGAAGGGTGTTGAGCACAAAGGATTCTCTTTCATAGACGTTTTCAGCCCGTGCGTTACATATAACAAGATCAACACTTACGACTTCTTCAGGCAGAGAACATACGAGCTTCAAGGAAACGACACATCCGACTTCCAGAACGCACTGAAGCTCGCACATGAGTGGGGAGAAAAGATACCAATCGGAGTACTCTATGAAAACAACGAGAAGAGATACGAGGATAATGATCC
>OFHI01000053.1_pt1 | contig 29801 bp, 32 predicted proteins | sample 1522021 | NCBI WGS metagenome assembly OFHI01 (sample SAMEA2464839, study PRJEB22497) | soil metagenome | biome: Grassland; feature: Farmland; material: Clay | place: Australia | collected 2013-02-01 | depth 1.4 m | reverse complement strand
GAACAGCCTTATGTCAAAGGGGAATTACCAGAGGAAGCAAAGAAGTATTACTGGTAATGTTTTGAAAGGAACGGGCAATTTGTGTACTTACCTCCTAGTTACGGATCTAAAAACCATACCAGGTTCTGGCATTGCGAGTAGTACCATCGCAGGAACAATCACTGCGAATGTAAGAACCCAAGCTCCTAAATAGGTAAGAATACCACCTAGTGATGGCGCAAGTAACCCATACAATCCAAAGGTAATCTGACTCTGAAGAATGGGAATGCCGATGAAATACCACGCTATCACTAAAATAATGGCAACAACAAAAGCGAAAGAAGATGCTACAAATTTACCAGACAGCGGCGAAACGTACCTTCCAGCATCGGAGTTGAACATAAATCTGGCAAAAGCAATCAATGGTAATACTAAACCAACTGAGTAAGTGATAATTGTACCTAAGCTAGGAACAGTGCCATATAATTGATTGTAGATCGAAACTGCATTAAACTGAACATAAAGAACCAAGATGAGTGCCAGAAACAGTATTGAAATTCCAATTCCAAAGAGAGTTTTCGGTTCAGCAGTTATTCCAGTTTGACGCATATTAACAATATTACTCTTGGTCATAAATCTTTATTGTCGGGCATATAGAAAAAAAAGACTTATATATTTTAAATCCGATATACATTTACACATCATTACTTAATTTGCTTGAAGATGGCGAATTTACTACTTCCATTGTATAGTGTGAATAATTGCAAATCATCCGTCTAATTTTAAGACCGAAATCATATAAACACTTCATAGAAACTATAAGAAGAATTAACTTAATTGACAGTTATAGTTCTACATGGCAGATTTCAACGAATTAAGGAAAAAATACAGTGAAATCATGAAAAGTGCCTGGGTCAATCCTAGTGAATTTGTCGCCGAATTAAAGAAACTAGAGGGTGAAAGCATTGACCTGCAAGAAACAGGAAAGAAAAGCTCATGGGCAACTTTGATTTCAGTTGATCAGGATATTGTAATTTTCGAAAGAAATGGCAAAAGCGAGACTCTACCGATTAACAAAGTTAGATGCTTTAGCACACATAGCGATTTCTTATGCCAAAGAAAGAAGTAACAACTTATGGAATTGCAAAATTGTTCGACATGTTGATATCTTATCTATTTTTCCAAATTTCCGAGAACTTTTGAACGATAAGCCTTATTACCTGCTCTTGAAATCCTATCATACTATGGCAACTAATCCCTTGAATGATCGAATAGGCTATCTTAAAGCCAAATTTCAAGCTGCAAAAGACGTTGGTATCACTTCTTCGAGTGGGGCAGTTATAGGTAGTGGCAATACACCAGTCCCCATCGTAAGGAGAATAAGCATTCTGGCTACTCCCTATGCATTAGGCAAAAGTGGGAAGTCGATAACAGGGGATTCCATTCCTTTCTATGGTGGAGATTCCAGCTTTGATGTGGGTGCGAATGGCGGAATCCTCGGGGCAGTCATAAACAGGCTTGGACCTCTGGGATTAAGGCAGTTCCCAACTTTTAAGCAGGAGACCAAACCAGCAACGAGCCCTGCTTCAAGCGGCACATCGGGAAATACGATTTTCTATAGAGTTGTCAGCGAACCGACATAGTCCCAAAAACTGAACCGATATCTGAGCGGGTGAAGAAATGAGCCCAACAGAAGAACAACAGATCGTTAGCCTTTGGAATCAGTTTCACAGTGTTTCAGAAGTCAGCGATTACCTCGCCATTCCTCAGGCTGAAGTTAAGAATGTCCTGATCCAAGCGAAAGGTTCGCATTTGTATTTGCAGTGAGTGCGCCTTAATATGGCGAATAAGTTCAGCAGAGTCTCAAATACACCTGTTTAGGAGTATAATTACTCTATAGGGCAAGAAGGAGATCCCATTTCTGTTTTCAAATTTATTAATTATTGTTAAAAGTTCAAATTAACCTGATTTGTAAACTGATAGGTCATTTTTTTAATCGAAGAACTAACCTTTAAATAATTATAACGATATAAATAAATTGGTGGCGAAACACGACTATACAAGATCACGAGGGAACCAAAAGTTACTTGACTAGATTGCTTAATTATTATGGATTTGACGTAGAACCTGAATGGCGCCTACCTAATAACAGGAGGATCGATCTGGTTGCGAGACACACAGACGCTCTGTTACTAGGAATTGAAGTAGAATTAACTGGCAATCTTAAAGATGATGTTGATAGGCTAACTTCTCTAAATTTGACACATCGGTTCATTGTAACAGATAATCCAATAAGCGATATCAAAGCAGGCAACATATCGATAGAAATTTTTTCGAGTCACGACCTCATTGCATTTGAAGAAAGGATTCGCCAGCTTCTTAAAGTCGGTAATTTTCCGAGATATCGCGAAATAGAAATTCCCATAGATGAAGGTGATGATTGCCCACAGATTATCAATAAATTTGATGGAATCCTGCAAAAAGCGGGATTTGATGTTAAAACTGTAAAGCGTATAGTCTATTACGAAGAAATCAGATCACACGGCTCTGGCAAGATTCTGACCACAAACAAGGGAGTTTATTCCAAGGAATATAACTTTCTTTCCTCACTTGGGGTATGGGATTACGATTACTTGACGGAAAGCGATAGAAGTAGATGGACGCAGGCAAGAAAGTGTATTGTAAAACAAATGTTGCGAAATAGAAAACAGGAAATTGATGCAATACTTTCGGCTCGTTCTAAATCGTTTAATTACATTTTATTGGTGGGGACTCTCGGGCACATAGCAGTCAACTATTATCAAAATATGAGGGTGACTGTAATGGAGAATTTTGAAAGTTATGCAAAGCTATTAACTATTCCCATGAACGCTCAACTATGGTTAAGTAAAGTATGTGAGATTGAGAGCAAGTCTGTTCTAAATTATTTTGAGGAATGGGAAAGGTCAGGCATCGGGGTAAGAGCAGATACTGGTTATTTTATACCGCTATCAGAAATGATTTCCGAAGGTATTGTTGATATTGATTCGTGGGGCGATTGGGATCATGAAGCATTGCACAAATTTAGTTTATGGTACTTGTTGAAAGAAATGAGCATAGACTATAGAAGGGAAAGAGAACGTATTCAACGGGAGGATTCCTTCAAAACATTATTGGAAGAGACTGCTCAATTAGGCTACACATCTGAAATGTTACCTGAACCCTCCAAGGAGCTATTTTCAGTCTATGATCGTAATAAATATATTGAATACTGCGAAAGTAAGATGTTAGAATATGCAAGAAAGGTTTTGGAAATTTAATTACCTTCCAAACTCATATTATAATTTTAGTAAAAAATCAACAGAGGGAATATTGGTAAGCATAATGGGCCGTTTAAAAATTTTACAGGGCAGTATGGCTTTGTAATGCTATTAAAAATTATTTGAAAAAAATAAAAAAGGGAATTTTACTTTAAGAGCTTCTTAAATGTTGGCTTTTTTATTTTAGAGAATAGATTTTGAAACTTTTCATCTACTTCCTTTTTCATGGCCTCCTCAAATTCCTGTTTCATGAGAAGCATCTTATCGTTAAGCATGGCCTCCTGCCTGAGCAAAATGGATTCTCTTAACTGGGCTGTGCTTCTTTCCTTTCCATCTGGGAAATCGGTATAACAGAATGGGCAATATTCTGCCTTTGCATCGATCTGGTTTGAACAACTCGGACATGTCTTTAGGCCCGTTTCGATTTTCTCGGTTTCATCTATAAGCCCATAAGCTTTCAGAATTGCCTTTTGCTGCTGTTTCCCTGACAAGTGGACATAGGTCGCTGATTGCTTTGATCCATGAACCCATCCCATCTGTGCTTCTAATGGTGCTTCAGTGATCATGGTCGCCAGTGTTGAAGCCTTGGTATGCCTGAACAGATGAGGATGAATGCGTTTCGTTATTTTGGCCCTTTTCATTGTAGTAGTTAAAGCCTTTCTAACGTCAGCATAGGTCATGGGATCACCAACGCTTCTTTTTCGTGTGTTGCTTTCATTCACAAGGACAAAGAGATAACCATCGGGGGCCTTGATCGGATGTTCCTTTAGCCACATTTTAGCGAACATTACCGATGTTCCTAAGACATACACCTTGCGATAACCTGTCTTTCCTGAAACGCTTAGTTCTGCTCCGTATTGATCGAATTTGATATCCTGCTTGCTCATGCCCAGAATTTCACCGATACGGCAGCCTGAATCGTAAAGCAATGATATAAGGGCCTTATTTCTTGTATTCCCGGCCTTGTCTATGAGTTTATTAAATTCATCGGGAGTGATCAAGTCCTCGGGCCTCTTGCCGTTCTTCTTTGGCTTGAACTGCAAAATCTCAAACTTCTTTGGTAGCCTGCCTTTGTGATTCCACTCCTGGAATCTCTTGTAAGAATCAATGTAATCGGTAACTGTTCTTTCGCTAACCTTTGAAATTAGGGCCTTAAGATATTCCTTAAGGTCATCCTGGTTAGGATCAAGGAACTTATTTTCCATTATCTCAAGGGATTTTCTTAACCTGACACTGTAATAATAGAACCTGTGAGTTGAAAGGTTCTTTAATTCCACTCTTTCCTCGAGGAATTGCTTAATTCTGTCTCTGGCTTCTTTGGGCTTTGTTTTCTCTAGCAAGTCCTTTTCTCTATCCTTCATGCGTTTCAGGTCATAGGCTGGGCTGTCCATGAGAAAGGATTAGTTTATTGAATATAAACGCATTGAACCGATTAGATCAATTCCGGCCCTCCGCACTGATTACCTTTATTATAAGTTTTCCTTCTAATGCATTTCAGGATTAATTATTAAAATAAATTAAGTATCATGTAAGTATGGCAGGTCAGCCTTATTATGATGTTGATGCGGCGAAAAAGATGCTCAGGTGGCTGAAGCCCAAACTGCGGAAGCTTGAGGAATTCGGACTCAAAGGAAGAAATGCGATGGAGAAATACGATCTCGATACCGCTGATGAATTATCCGGAAAGATTCAGGAGATCCTTGAAGCAGTCCGGAAGAGGGGGATCATAATCAGGGATCAGGAAACCACTCTTGTTGACTTTCCAGCAGTGATAAACAACATCCCTGCATATCTGTGCTGGAAGACAGATGAGAAAGATATTGCATACTGGCATTATGCTGATGAAGGTTTTGCAGGACGGAAAAAGATAAACGGAAATGAGAGAATTCTCAGTTATTTATGAGACAACAGCAGGGGTAATGATTTGACGGGAAATTGCATGAAAGATATAACAGGAGTTGAAGAAATCCTCTATTTTGTCAGTGACCTTTCAGGGGCAAGAATTTGGTTCAGTGACCTCCTTGGAGCTGAACCGGTATTTGAAGAAGCAGGTTATATTGCATTCAGGCTTGGAAATACCAATTTAGGAATTCATCCTGAGGATCAAAAGACTTCTCATGGGGTTTCAGGTCAGGTCGCGTACTGGGGAGTTGAGGACCTTGAAAAAGCAAAGAATTATTTTATTGAACACGGGTGTACGCTGTTTCGCGGCCCGATAATCGGTGCGGATGGAGTTAAAATATGCCAACTCACGGATCCTTTTGGCAATGCCTGGGGCCTTGTTGAAAAGCAGCCGGCCGATATCATTACAAAATAGCAATCAAAAGGAAGGTCAACTGATTTAAGCAAAATTTACATGCATATCCATGCAGAATGGACAGGGAGATCTTGACAAACAGTTGAAAGGTTTCTGCAATGACAACACTTCCGGTTCTGTCTCCCTTTTCCGGACCGCACTGAATTTTATCCGTTTGATTACAGAATCTTCAAGTAATACAAGCTTCCGGGACATTGTGAAAAATCTTAACGACAAACTGCTTTCCTGCCACAGGGATATGGCTGTTATTGTAAATCTCGGTGAAAAAATTTCTGCAATAATGGCTTCCGGGAAAACCATTCCTGTCTTGAAGGAAGCCCTTTCAGATCTCGTTGAAGCTGAATTGAACATGCTTGAAAATTCCTTCCAGAATATCACGCAGGAAGTTGCAGACTATCTTGTGGATAAAAGTACAATCATAACCATCAGCAGGAGCGAAACCGTGCTGATTGTGCTTCAAAATCTATTTAATGAGGGAAAGATAGAAAGGGTGATTATTTCCGAATCCAGGCCATCAAAAGAAGGGGTAATAATGGCAAAGGAGCTGGCATCTAGTGGAATACCTGTGACTCTTGTTGTGGACAGCGCCCTTGACAGGATGATCATTAATGCTGATGCTGCAATTATCGGTGCAGATGCTGTGTATGAAGATGGAAGCGTAAAGAACAAGATCGGAAGCAGAGGACTTGCATTGTCTTGCAAAAATCGCGGCATACCATTTTTAGTTGTTTCACAGAGCCAGAAATTGACGGGCAGGATCAACTCGTCAGTAGAGCATTACGAACTCATGCCGGTATCTGAGATTACATCAGATGCCCTCCCCGAGAACATATCAGTCTTGAACTTCTATTTTGAAATAATAGAAAAGGAGCTTATCAACTGTGTCATTATGGAAGACCGAGTTTTAAGGCCTTAGAATGCGCAGCATCATGCCAGTAATGTACAATTTTCTTCCTTTTGTCTGAGAAAAAAAGGTGCAATCAATGAATTATGCTCACAACAATATTCCTTTCTCTAGGCCTCACGTCAAACTCAAAGAGGAAAATGCTCTGCCAGGTGCCAAGCTGCAGCCTGGAATCTCTCAGAGGAACGGTAATGCTCTGGCCAATGATGGATGCTTTAACGTGGCTTCTTCCGTTATCGTCGTGCCAGGCAAGATTGTGCTTGTACTGAACATTCTCCGGCGCAATTCTTCTGGCTGCATCGATTATATCTTTCAGCAGGCCTTGTTCATCCTCGCATATGAAAACGGATGAGGTGGTTGATTGAACAAAAACATGAACTATGCCATCAGAAATTCCAGATTCAGCGACAGCATCTGAAATGGCAGATGTTAAATTTATGCTGGTATTTTCACCCTTTGTGTCAACAGTAAATGAGTAATTGAAACTTGCCATGATATATCATGCAAATCAAAGCAAATTATTCTTATCGTTTCTGCAATAATGAAATACTTTCAATCAGGATCACTATCACTTCCAATCGGTCAATAAATAACTACAGACTATCTAATAATAGGCTCTATCAAATATGGCAATACAGTGATGCAAACATTCAGGCTTCCTGAATGTGATATTTATTCTACCAATAAATGAGTAAATACTCAAAATATTAAATACATCTTCACGATTATAGATTGTGTTTGACGAACTGGATAGCGGACCTGTAAAGTCCTTTCACATAAGAAACGTCATTATAAGCGGAATCGGTGTTTTTTCGGATTCCTATAACCTGTATGCGATTTCCCTTGTGTTTTATCCCGTTATGCTTTACCTTCATGTCGGCAGTGTAGCAGCATCTCTTCTCACATCGATTTCCTTCTTCGGGGCAGCTATTGGTGCCATTCTGTTCGGGGCCCTGGCTGATCGTATTGGCAGGAAACCCATGTATGGCATAGACCTTTCCCTGATCTTCATAGGTGCATTTTCCCAGTTATTCGCCACTAATGCCACAACGTTGTTGATTTCAAGGCTGGTAATGGGATTTGGCATAGGTGGGGATTATGTAATGTCTCCTGTAATCATGGCTGAAACATCAAACGTGAGAGACAGGGGAAAGCTTATGGCTACGGCATTCTCTATAATGTTTCTCCTTGGTGCAACACTTGCAGCGTTTGTTGTACAGACCTCGGCACTCTTCATCAGCCCCTCACTTTCCTGGAGAGTAGTTCTGGCCTTTGGCTCTGTTCCGGCCCTTTTCGTTATTTACTACCGCAGAAAAATTTCGGAAACATACAGGTTCACCGCCAGGGTCAAGGGTGAGACTCAGCCAGTTGACACCATGAACAGCGGAATCAAGGAAAATTCAGTTATCGGAAAGGATAAAGTGGGTTACCTTACTAGACTCAAAAAGTCTATACCGGTCATTCTTGCCGGCTCCATATTGTGGATCCTTTATGATACCTATTCAAGCACCTTCTCAATTTACGGACCAATTACTATAGCAGCCAATCTTGGCCTGACACCGGTCGGATTCACCTACGCCGCAGTTTTCCTCGGAGGTCTTCCGGGCACAATTCTTTCACTGTTCCTGATAGACAGGGTAGGAAGGAAGAAGCTCGTCATAGCAGGTTATGCCGGTGTTTTCATAGCACTCGTGCTTTACTCGCTGTTGCTTATCAACCCTGCTCTCTTCGGAGTTTCGTCTTATGCCAGATTAGGAAATCTTACTGGAATTGCAGCTGCACTGGGCTTTACTTTCTATCTTTTCAATTACCTGTTTTCAGCAATGGGACCGGCCACAATCATAGGCGGGACTATCATAGTTCCTGAATTAATCCCCACAAAGATAAGGGCAAGCGGGCAGGCAATAAACGTTTCTATCGACAAGATAGCGGTGGCACTTGCTATCACATCCTTCCCGCTTCTCCTGATGACGTTAGGCCTCGGTTACATAGTGATGATGTATGCAATTATTGCAATAGCATCCAGTGCAATTATGTTCCTGATGATTCCGGAAGCCAAAGGGAAATCACTGGAGGAAATATCAATGGAATCAAGTGAGTTTATGTCTCCACATAAGAGCAATCAGTGAAATTCCAGGATTTTCCTCATTCTTTCTTCAAGCATCCTGTGGGTATGTGAATTATTAGCGCTTCTTCCATGCAGCCCTTCATTGGCAGAAGTAAGTTTCCTGAGTGATGATATACAGACCTTCCTGCTGGAATTGGTGACTGCAAATCTGTCAGCAACATCTTCAAAGTGTCTAGAGAGGCGCCCCCTGCCATAATAGAAATATAAGGCAACAGCAGCCACTGCAGCCAGGGCATTCGCAATTGCCACTATGGGTGCTACCATAATGAATGGAACGAGAACGATGTTAATCCACATTACTGGAAGGACTGTCATAATCAGGAATGATTTCTCGGAGTGGTGGTAACGTAAATGCCCCATCTCATGAAGGAATATTGCTACTATCTCATCATGTTCCAGTACAGTAAACAGTGCCTCGGTTGCAAATATATATTTTCCGGCCAGTGGGACACTCCATGAAGAAGCATTGGCCGATCCTTCAGTATGCGGTTTTATCAGCCTCAGTTCAGGCTGCCTGATTCCAGCCTTCCCGGAAGCCTCAGGGAGATATATTCTCTCTTCTACCGGAAGCCTCATGGATTTTGAAAGAGTATTCCGGGTACCCGGCCTTCTGAAGAATGTGAAAAAAATGATCAGGAATACAACGCTGTCAAATATCATCAGGCTGTTTGTCCTGCCCGTATATGACACAATTATCGAGAAGAACCGGATGAATAAACCCGAAAGGCCGATAAACACGCCAGCAGCAGTGTTCCCGAGCATCATTCTGCTCGAGACGTATTCACGGGCCTCGAAGCCAACACCTTTATTCATCTTAATTGACCGCAGTCTGTAAAATCCTCTTACAGCAAGAACAGAGATGAAAAATAGAATTCCAGGTATAAACCAGATCACAGGAATTTTATAAGAAATAAAAGCCCAGGCAACAGCACCGGCCGACAGTGACAAATCAAGTGCCAATCTTCTTTTGTCCAGTTTTGTCTGAGCAGGAACTATTCTATCCTCCATGTCCATTTCTGTCTCCCCATTCATTAATTATGGCTCGTTATTGAATAATCTTTATTGGCATCTATTTCATAATTGTTATCATGCACTATTGGGAATAATCTATTTAGGATTTATAACAAAATCATCTGCAAGTTAACTGAACAATATTAAAAGGAAATCAGTGAACAGTTAAAGTGCGTTTGAGGAGAAAAATTTTTTATGAACTGTGCATTATAAATTTTAAGCATGAAAAGCAACCTTCAACTAAGGGAAATACTGAGAAGAGATCATCCGCTGTCAATTGTATCAAACCGTGCAATTTTTTCAGGATCTCTTTTTCTGGCTTCAATACTCATTGCAACTTTGATCATCCAATTCTCTGAAGGATGGACATTTGTCAACTCATTCTATTATATCGCGATGGTAACCACGACTAATGGGGCTCCATTCCCGCCTACCGATCCTGCGATTACACTTTTTACATCCCTGTGGGCATATTACTCCTTTATACTTCTTGCAACAACTCTTACAATGTCATTCGGCCCGCTTCTCGGTTACCTTGTAAAGGAAGGGGGAGTGCTAATGAAGAGGGCCGAAACATCAATAGAGGATGTAGAAAGGGAGAAAATAAAGGAGGTTTAACACACTAGGAATACACCTAAGTGGAATTCTATATGAATTCCGGTACGTTATAAGTTCATGGTCCGAACTTATCATATGAAGAATTCCGGGGATGTCACTATCAGGCTTGAGACCGTTGAAGAGGTTGACAGAGCTTTTGATGTTATAAGGGAAGTAGCAAAAGAGGAGGATTACCTCATGGAGGACGGGGTTGAACAGTCCCGGATCGATCTGACAAAAGAACTGCTTGAGCATAACGGTGATGATGTACTGTTCATAGTAGCGGAGGTTGATGGTAGGATTGTCGGTACACTTGATCTGGTAAAATATGGAAGGTATGGAAAAACAGCTCATGTCCGATATCTTGACATGGCAATTATTGACGGTTACCGTTCCATCGGAATTGGAAGTGCACTTATGGACTTTGCAGTGAATTGGGCCAGGGAGAAAAAATTCAGGAAAATACTCCTTGATGTAGTGTCAACTAATACAAGGGCCATTAACCTTTACAGGAAATTTGGTTTTCAAATTGAAGGTACGAAAAAAGATGTTGTAATGATCAGGAACAGATACGCCGATCTTGTAAGCATGGGACTGACGCTGATTTCCTGAACGAAGAGCCCGCAACTTCTCCCATAATTTTATGAATAGTATTTTTTCAGCTGTTCATACACACTATTGTTGTCCTGAAGTAGTTCTTTGAGGAGCTTGAGAGTTTTTTCGTTATCGTATCTGAAACGCTTGAAAGTCATGTCCCTGGAATCAGTATCGAAGATTGCATACTGGGGCATCCAGTTTCCATCACGTGGCTGGCCGACACTTCCCGGATTCACTATCCTCCCCTTGTAGTACATCGGGTAGTGGGTGTGCCCTATCATGATGTATGAATACTCTTTGAACTTCTCGTCACGATACACCATTTCTGCCTCGGTTGAAAAGAGGTAGCCATACATGTTGTTGTATGGGGAAGCATGGGTCATGTAAACAGTTATATTGTCAAAATCGGCCTTTATTTCAGTCTTGAAATTATTGAGTTTCTGTACGTCCTCCTTACTCATGAGCCTGTATGAAATGTTCTGCCTGGTAAACTCGCTGAGATCATGCATTGCGGGAGAGCAATGGCAGTCTGTGTCTGTAAGGACGGCATAATCGTGGTTGCCCATGAGGTTATACTTTGAATTTTCAAGCAGAAAATCTACTGTTTCGGCAGGTTGGGGGCCGTAGTCGACAGCATCTCCAAGAAATATCATTTCATCATACTTCTCTTTCTCACAGGCTGTTACCATCGCTTCATAATTTGCATGTGCATCTGAAATTATAAGCAGTTTCATTGAACCTGCATATGTTGAAAGGATAAATTAATTATGTACAATTTTTCATATGAATAACTTTTAATGTGTTAATGCATCTCGATTCTTAATGGAGGATCAATCTGATTCACTTGGAGACCTTGAAATTTACAAGGCACTTTCTGACGAATTGAGGCTGAGGATACTCAAGCTTCTTTCAAGAAGGGAAATGTGCGTTAATGATATTATAAGCCAGATGGGTGAATCACAGTCACTTATATCACATAAATTGAGGAATCTCAGGGAAATAGGGCTAGTCGTAAGCTACAGATCCGGGAAGAAGATAATATACGGCCTTTCGGGCAAATCCATAGCCAGGTTTCTTGAAATTGGTGAAAGAACCGGGCAGGAAATACTCCGCGCATGCAATTGCGTCGAATGCGATCCTAATCCGATGATCAGGGAAATGAAGTAGGGCTGCACTTCTATGAGCATCTTTTTCTATATTTCACTGGTAATATTCGTTTCCACGCTGATTCTCGTAATTCTTAAGCCCCGGAACATAGGTATTGGATATTCTGCCCTTGCTGGAGCATTAGTAAGCCTGCTTCTTGGAATTACCACCCTGGATGACGTACTTATCGTATGGCACATCGTCTGGAATGCAACCTTCACCCTCATTTCTATCATAATACTGTCAATGGTTTTTGATGATGCCGGGTTTTTTGAATATATTGCCATCAAACTGGCGAAAAGATCGAATGGCAGCGGCATGAGGCTCTTCGTGATCATTATCCTGCTTGGGGCCGCAATATCTGCGGTGTTTGCAAATGATGGAACTGCACTGATACTGACGCCAATCGTGTTTTCACTGTTATTGAGAAGTGGTTTGAGCAGGAAGGAGATCATCCCATTCATAATGGCAACAGGTTTTATTGCGGATTCATCCAGCCTCCCATTCGTTGTCAGCAATCTCGTCAACATCGTGACAACGAGTTATTTCTCCATAACGTTTCTTGAGTATGCTGCAAGAATGCTCTTTCCGGATTTCATTGCCATCATGGCAAGTCTTGCGTTTTTGTGGCTCTATTACCGGAGGGAAATCCCCTCAAGGATTGACATTACTAATCTTCCATCGGCTGATTCAGTCATCAAAGACAGGCTGATTTTCAGAATGGCCCCATGGATTATCGCCCTGCTGATATTTTCATATTCTGCCGGGAGCATATACAATGTTCCGGTAGCATTCATTTCAGTTCCAGTGGCAGCCGTTGTGATGATTATAGCTAGAAGAAACAGGATTATAGATACAACGGACATTGTCAAAAAAGCCCCATGGCAAATTGTCCTTTTCTCACTTGGGATGTATATTGTGGTCTTTGGTTTAGGCCGCGAGGGACTCACTGGCATCCTTGCATCCCTGCTCATTTTATCACAGGCTGCACCCGGCTTCCTCTCGACAGTTATCCCCGGATTTATATTTGCATACATTGCGGCTGTAATGAACAATATGCCTTCAGTTATGCTGGGGAATCTGGCGATATCACACGTGAGTTCCCCGGGCGTTCTTGCTTACGCGAATGTAATCGGCAATGATATCGGCCCCAAGTTCACTCCAATCGGATCCCTTGCTACCCTTTTATGGCTGCATACACTTGAAAGGAAACATTCCCTGAGAATATCAGGAAAGTACTATATGAAAGTTGGACTGCTCGTCGCCACTCCGGTACTCTTCATTACATTGCTGTCTCTGCTTATTCCCTGATTCTTGATTTGAACACGCTGTAAAATTGATTTTTCCATCTACAGCAATTTCTTTCGATACATATGAAAACTTGATTTCCCCGGGATAAAAAATGGGGCAGGATTATTGTCCGATTTAATACAATGAATTGGGGGAATCTTGATCTGGATATCACATTACATGCAATGTTGATCAGGGTGAAAACTCACCCGTAATCATCTCGCCTGCTCGATGTCTTCCAGAATAATTTCATCTTCCGGCAGATAAGTTGGCGGATTTACCTCAACAATGTCAGGATACTTCAGGCCACTGCCCGTATTTATCACTACGACTTTCTCATCTTTATCGATCCACCCGTCATCAAGGAGCTTCTTAACAGCAGCAATCGTTGAAGCGCCTTCGGGTGACATGAAAATGCCTTCGTTCTTTCCAACTTCCATTTTAGATTCAAGAAGTTCTTCATCAGTTACTTCGATAGCCTTTCCACCGGAAGATCTCAGAGCATCAATAACAAGGAAGTCACCAAGCGATTTAGGAACATTCATGCCAAAAGCGACTGTTTCCGAGTCTTCCCATAGTTCAGACTCGTCATTCCCTTCTTCCCACGCTTTGACTATTGGTGCGCAGCCGGAAACCTGGACTGATACCATTCTCGTATCGTTATTATCGACAAGGCCCATTTCATTGAGCTCATTTATTGCCTTATTTATACCGATGAGGCCAACACCTCCGCCCGTGGGGTATAAAACAACATCAGGAGTGTCCCACTTAAGCTGTTCAAGAATCTCCAGCCCCATGGTTTTCTTGCCCTCAAGCCTGTAAGGCTCTTTCAGTGTTGCGACGTTAAATATTCCGTAATTATCTGCCAGCTTGTCAGCAAGAACACCGGCATCATTAATCCTGCCTTCCACAAGATAAAGATTTGCCCCGGCCGAGACAACTTCCCTGCGTGTAATAGAGGGGGCGCTTGTTGGCATGATTATGTGTGCATCCATCCCTGCTCTTGCAGTATACGTTGCCCATGCTGCACCTGCATTCCCGTTGGTTGGTATCGTGATTGAATCGATTCCCAGCTCTTTCGCCTTGGAAACGCCTGCAGAGGCCCCTCTTGATTTGAAGGTGCCTGTAGGGTTTATTCCTTCATCCTTTATCATAAGATTCTTGAGACCAAGCTTTCCGCCAAGTCTTTCTGTCCTGAGAAGGGGTGTCATTCCCTCACCAAGTGTTGTAACACTTGCAGGATCGTTAACAGGGAGAAGTTCATGATACCTCCACATTGTGGTATCTCTTTCCTTGATGAATCCCTTTGTAAGAGACTCTTTTGCGCTCTCTAAATCGTATCTGGCCACCAGTGGCGTTCCACAAGAGCAAAGGGTCTGTATTTCGTTAGGGTCATACTCGTTGCTGCATTTTGGACAGACGAGTTTGCTGATGTGGCTGAATCTACTTGCCATATCATTTTTAATAGTGTTTTTTATTTAGCTGTTTCGGTCAATCCTTTATAAACTCATCTATAAAACCCTATTTCAGCGGGATAATGTAATGAAAAATTAGGTAAAAATCAATCAGGCTTTTGCAAATTTCATGTTTATGCTTGCGTTATGATCGTAGAGAAGAGATGATATGCGGCACTTTATGACATAATTCTCAGATTCTGCCGTCTCGGAAATTTTCCGGAGTGAAGGCTCTTCCCTTACAAGAATCCAGAAGGACTTCCTGTGAACGATAAATAACTGGTTTCCTTCGAGCTGGTGGCAAACCTCAACATCACCTGCAACTTCCCTTATCAGGTCAAGTTCTGTCTGCCCGGTGTTATCCGACTCCCTGAGGGCTTTGCTGTATACTGAAGGTGAGAGAATAACCACAATGCCGTCCGAGTATCCAGATTCATAGAGCTTACTTATCGCTTTAATGACATCCTCCAGGATCTTGCCCGGCTGATCCCAGTTGCCTGGTTTCAGGCTTTCAGAGCGCTGCCCTATGGATGATTTCTGATCAAACAGCAGGAATTTCAGGAGTTTTCTCCTGAACGCTTTTGCATTCTTCAGCATCTCCTGATCACGATATGGCTTAATTGTATCTTTGCTCAGAGTAAATCCGTATGTCATCCTGTTAATGGGAATAATGTTCTGCTGGTCCTCCGGAAGCGGTATTCCGTCCTGTTCCCATTTCCTTGTGCTAAAACCGAATAGATTCGGCATGAATTCATTCATTTCAGACTCCATCTTTCTTTCACCCTCCTTTTTTTCCATTTTGATAAAATTATCAGTATCGGGATTCTTTCCAAGCAGCCCTGATGCTTCTTCCCACCCCTCATTTATCTTGCTGAACTCTTCCGGCGAATATTCATAAAGCAGCCTGAGAAATTCTCCAAAGTGCGCAACCTCTTCTCCGGAAATGTCCTGATGAACCTTCCTGAAGGAACCTTCAGGCATGAGTCTTGACTGCTGCAGATAAAAATTGATTGCGTCAAGTTCAGCTGCGAGAGACAGTCTGATTGAGCGGGCTATCTCCTCATTGTCCATTTTTTCCTTTCTTACAAGTTCTGATGGATCTTTTGAGAACATACGATCATAATATGATTAAGGAATTGGTATATTAAATGATGCAATTATCTTCGATAAAGCAGGATGATCCCTTTTTTTCCATGGGTGTAGGATAACACTGCACGGCATGCTGAACAAAATCAGCATCCAGTGAATATGGATTCCGGCAATGCTCCAGTCATTCCTCAGGCGTACCAGAACGGTATAATATCTGAAGAATCATGGTTAAGTGCAGACCTTCAGCTTCAGGTGCGGGTATACGATATACATTCGAAGGTGCCCGTCCCTGTGGATTTGAATTCCTGATGAGGTCTGCTGCTTTGCTTCAATATCAGGTGGCTGCAAATATGAATGAGGTCCGTGGTGTTTTGGAGTTGATCCAGTGTCCAGCCTGCAAAGAATTGATAAAGAGTGATTTGACCTGTTCAGGATGTGGAAGAAAATATTCCTCCCGTGAAGACATGTTGATCCTCATAGACAGGGAAACCTCAGAACTTGAATGGAAGTGGGACAGAAGGATCCTGTCAAAGAAATACAGGAATGAAACTCTTTCAGGATATGAAAAGCTTATCAGTGAGGAAATAAGGGAAGCAAGGAATCTATGGTGGAGAGCAGCATCCCCGTTTCTCGAAAAAGTGAAAGGAAGAACTGTAGATGTCGCCACAGGTATGGGCCAGCTCCTGAACAGAATTACTGACGGCAGGCCTGCCGAAATTATTGCAACGGACATTGATCCAAATATTCTTCTGTCAACAAAAAGAGAAATGGACGAAAGAAATGTGAAAGGGGTAAGCTATGTTGCCACTGATGCCCGGCACCTTTCATTCAGGGACAGTATAGCAGATTATGTAACATCTTTTTCAGGAATTAACAACATAACAGATACAAAGGCGGTATTGAAGGAAATATTCAGGATAATGAAGCCCGGTGGAACATTCCTCATGATGGAGGCGTTTGTTGATGATAATACAAATTCAGCGGATCTTGCTGATGATTACGGCCTTAAGGATGCGTATATCATGGACAGGCTTCTGACCATTCTCAAGGATACAGGCTTCAGTATCAAAACCAGGAGGAAAGCTTCTTCAGTGATCTGGAAGGAAAACGCCATGGACGTATTTCCGCTTGATGGCGACAAAGTGTATCATTACATAATCGAGATTCAAAAGCCATAATTACTGTCATCAGACAGCGAATTGAGGTAACAGATTGTATCTGAAAATTTTAATATCCAACACGGGTAGTAATAATCATTCCGGAACAGTTGTCCCGTAAGGAAGTTCATAATGGACCGTGGGGGCTTGACAGAAAACAGTGGTATATTTTCTCAGGTGCCATGTCAGGGTGGATTCTTGATTCATTTGACCTGAGCATGATGTTTCTGCTTATCGTACCTCTATCAGAACTTTTCTTCCCGGGTGGACAGCAGACTCTTGCCCTTGTGGAAACACTGAGCATATATTTTGTGACGCTGGTATTCAGGCCGCTTGGAGGATTGCTGTTCGGAAGGTTCGGAGACGTAGTGGGCAGAAAAATGTCCATGATTGCCACCCTTACAGGGCTTGGGATAGTTGTATTCCTCACCGGTTTCCTGCCAACTTATGCAAGTGCCGGTTTTCTTGCCCCGGCTCTTCTGGTGATGATGAGGGTCCTCACAGGCACGTTTGCAGGAGGAGAGTATGGAAACAGCAGTGTGATATTCATGGAATCTGTCCCGTCAAGGATCAGGGGAAGGTTCAGTGGACTGATACAGGGTGGTTACCCGATCGGGTTTACTCTCGCAGCTGTTGCTTTCCTTATTGTGCGTTTTTCGTTTACAGAAGCGGGCTTCCTCGCCACAGGATGGAGGATACTGTTCTTCATCGGAATAATTCCCGCCTTCCTCGGAATGCTGATAAGGCTAGGAATGCCTGAATCCTACATCTGGCGCAAAGTCAATGATGAAGGAAACCTCGACGAGGCTCCCATAAGATCGGTCTTTACAAAAAAGCGGTATTTACACTCATTCGGGACCGGCATGATTATCATGAGCGGGATAGCATGGCTCTACAGCCTTACGCTGGGCTTTTATCCTACAACGCTGGTTGACTATGCCGGCATAGCTTTCCCCTTCTATACGTACATTGTTATTGCGGCAATTCTTTCGTCATTGGCCGGGTATCTAATCTCCGGTGCGGCAAGCGATGCAATAGGGCGGAAACGGACAATATTCCTGTTTGCCATTATTGGTTCAGTAGCGTCCCTGCCGGCCAACTATTTCCTCTTCAACACTTCATCAGGGCTTATTGCGATCACTGTTCTGGCTTCAGTGCTCGCCTTCACGACCACAGGGATATATGGTGTAATCCCTGCATATCTCTCGGAGAAATTCCCAACAAGGATCAGGGGGACCGGTGTAGGAATATCATTCAATGCAGGGTTTATTGTCGGATCATGGAGCTCGGCAATAGTGCTTCTCCTTTCCGTCCCCGGCAATATCTGGCTTGTTACTTCAATCGGGATTATAGTGGGCGAAATGATGATTGCAGTTTCAGCGCTTATGTCAAAGGAAACATCAGGCACAAATCTGGAGGATACGAAATAAGGGTGTGATGCAGTTATGGAATCACGCATCTTTAATGTTAAAATCGGGACAGGCCGCAGGACAAACCTATTAACAATCTACCTGGGAATACTCAGCATAATTGTTCCGTCAGCATTCATCATAGCATCTGTAATGGGCAATCCGTGGTTTTCCATCATGAAGAATGCGTTCAGTGACCTTGGGGCAGTAACCGCAAACATGCAGTGGGTGTTCAACATCGGCCTGATAGTTTCGGCAGCAGTTGTTTTTGCCTTTGCGATAGGACTTATCGAGATCTCCGAGAACAAAGTTCAGGTCACGGGTTCTGCATTTCTTGTCATGACTGCGATATTCCTTGCAATGATTGGAGTTTTCTATGAAGGCACCTCGCCACATTTCCTCTTTTCGGTGCTGTTCTTTGCTGAAGCGGCATTATCTGTCCTTGTATGGGGATTAGGGCTGCTTGTGCAGAGGAGTTATGTTCCCGGAACCGCAATGGTGGCAATGTCTCTTGCCGGGGCTGTTATTTCAGTTACAGTGAAATTCCCGTCGATTGCACTTCTTGAGGCCTTCGGGATCATTATAATGTTTGTATGGGTGATTATGATGGTTGTTCTCATCAAAGGCAGATTGTGGAGAGAACAGTGATAACTGCGTCAAAATTTTAATATATAATTCTTTTTTTCCAGCATTATATGACTTCATCGATACTTTTTGCAGTATTTTCATGGTTCCATATAATATCCGCGATGGGATGGTTTGGATCCCTGGTATTCATTACAATGGTGCTGATGCCGTCAGTCAGCAAATTGAGCGCAGAATCAAGGCAGGAAATCATGGCCGGAATTCTTCCCAGAGCCTCAATGGTGATTCGTGGTTTCGGAGGGCTCGCCATCATCTTTGGAATTATCTTTGCTGCCTATCTTTCTATGACCGGCACTTCATTTTCAATGTCTTCAGCGTATGGAATATCTCTGGCAACCGGTGCTATTATAGCCCTGATTGCATTTGGCGCGTTTGGTGAAGGAATGTTCATGCCTGCAGCCAGAAGGTATGCCAGTGCTGTAAAGGAAGGGAAACAGAATGGCGCTGATATTCAGTCTCTTGAGCGAAAAATCTCCAGATCCGCCTTTTTACAGATCATACTTCTGGGGATAGTCATAGCTGCGATGGTTACCGCCGGTGCTCTCTGAATGAAGCACCGGGTTGACTGAATTCCCGAAGACAACAATGCTTATATTTTCGGAATCCCTAGATTTACTGTTAATGACTGAACTGGAAATTATCAATCCCGTAGAGGTAAGGGTGAGAAAAAGCGGCAGCAGGAAAATGAATTATCATGGGACTCTGTACAGGAGATTTAATTTTAATCCGATATGCCCTTTCTGCCTTCGTGAGAACCATATCAGCCTTGACTTCATAGCACTGGCGGGACCTTTCGATGACAACTATTCAGGGGAATTGGATTTCAGGCTCCATTCCGCTTACAAAACCTGTGTTCATTACCACTATCATTATTCCGATCATGGTCAGCATCCAGAGGAAGATTATATTTCATGCCGGACTTTTTTCAGGGAAAAATGAATACGATTACTGCCTCCAGACCCTTATCTTCCACACAATGAACATGCTTATTACGTAGTTCATGGGGTAAGCAACCAGCGCCCCGCCAATATTTGCCAGAACCGGATTGATCCCGAAGTAATAGAAAATCAGCAACTGAACGATAATTCCCACAGCACTGCCCGCGGCATATACCATTTCATGCCTGAACAGCCTGAATATTAAACCCCTGAGGCCTCCGCCGTGATACCCCTCGTGCCTTACCGTCCAATGCTCATTAAGCATAAAATCAAATGCCACGCTGAAAAAAACAGCTGCAACATTCACTGGTATAATGTAGTATACTCCGAAAAAGAAAAGGCCGCCAGCCAGAATGGCTTCTTCCACACCGAAACTTGAAACGCTGACAAAAGAGAACTTGGTACCTCTTATTATATTTGACAGGAGGATTCTATAGGCATTTCCACGCGCCATAGGGATTCACTGAACCTCACTATTAATTACTGCTTGCTTTAGCAGGCTACTGCTATATTGCAGGTGTACAGGGAGGTGAGTTGTAAAGACAGCAGGGGTACCAGTCCGGCTCATCATATAATTTATGTTCAGTCTATATATAAAAACTATCACGTTCCTGAATAGCTTCACACAGAGAATAGCTGAACTGGAATCCTGAAGTTCAGACAAATGCATTTCAATGATTGAATACAAACAACAGTTCTGTCCAAAATTCTATGGATTGATTAGGTCCTTGAGGGCTGAACAGGTGGAGCTTCACACCTCTTACCCGTCAAAAATGCATTCTGAAATGCTCTTTCGATCATGATGCATGCAACGATGATGAGTGTTCTCACATACTACAGAAATAAGGTGAGAATGTAAAATCTGTAATGCAGGAGAGTGTTGTATGTGCCGATTTTTAATTTTCGGATATTCCACGCTGAGACCGAGTGAACCAAAAGAATTAAGAAACCTTCTTGGGTATTTTAATCGAGGATACTGGAAGGCATAAGGAGAGAAATAAAATATGAAAAGAGAGGAGAGAATAGGAATATTCGCTGGTTTAGTCCTGATAGTGGCAGTAGTGGTTGTCATATCGACTATGATATGGATGGGCAATTTCAATAATGACCAGAGCACAAACCCCTCAGCACCATCTACGTCAATCATTCCGGCAGGCACCATAATTTCGGTCAATACGACGTCGTACCAGTACTATTCATTCATGGCAAGTTATCCTGAAACCCTTAGCGGATCTTTTTCTTCAAATATACCTGTCAGTATGTACCTGATCACGCCATCTGAATTTGCCAGTGTACAACTTCACAACAGCTACGTTCCAACCAATTATATCAAGTATGTATCAGCATCAACAGGATTCAATTTCTCATGGACAATTCAGTCAGGGTCTTACGTGCTCCTGTTCATGAACCAGAATGGAAATTCGGTTGCCAATGTCGTGGTGGTCAATGAAGTCAAGCTTTCTAATTATTACGTCTGATAACTCTGTCCGGCCTGTTTCACCAGCAACCATCTTTTAGTGCACACTCCATAAAATTTTAATCGAACCCTGCCTATTTGTCATTATGAAGTTTGGAATAGTAGGTCTTGGAAATCATGCAAGGAACAAAGTCATGCCTGCAATAGTCAAGTCAGGGCATGAAGTCGGTGCCATATACAGCAGGAACATTGATAAAGCCAGGGATGAAGGCCTCAAATATTTCTCCAAACCCTACAACGATATGGAAACATTCCTTAATGGGGAGTTCGACGCTGTTTACATTTCATCACCAAACTTCCTTCATTATGAGCAGGCTAAAAACGCTCTGCTCCATGGGAAGCATGTCCTCCTCGAAAAGCCTATGACCCTGGACACAGAGCATGCCGCTGAACTTGTTAAAATTGCTGACGACAGGAACCTAGCGCTAGCGGTGGGATTCCACATGAGATTCCATCCGGCAGTAAATGAAATAAGGCGTATGATCCTGGAGAATGAACTTGGAGATATAACATACGTATCAGGGATGTGGGCCTATTTATCTGCCAGATCTTATGATGATCCTGATACAAGATGGTGGAAGGAGGATGAAAAGGTGGGAGGCGGATCTGTTATGGCCACTGGCGTACATGTCGTCGATACAATAAACTACATCCTCGGCAGACATCCTGAATCCGTTTATGCGGTCAGGCACCCTTCCGATGCCATAATAGATACAACAGAGCATATTACAATGCAATATTCCCATGCAATTGCTGATGCCATTTCGTCAAGAGCGATACTTACCGGAAACAACAGCTTGTCAGTATATGGAACAAAGGGTTCCGTAACGGCAGAAAACGCATTCTCCACCGCCATACAGGCAGGACTTGTAAAGGACCATGAAAGAATAAGGGAATACAGAGACGGTAACATGTATGAGGATGAAATAAGGGCATTTGCTGAATATTCCAGGGGAAAGAGGAGCTTAATAGCAACGGGAAGAGACGGCCAGAAAGTTGTGGAAATTGTCAATGCAGCTTTCAGGTCCTCCGGGGAAGGGAGGAAGGAATTGCTATGAGCCTGTTTTTCTTTACCAACGGAAGGATTTATTCCAGTTTCAGACCACTTGTAATAGTGGAATCAATAATTGTCGGGGATGCAAAAATAGAATATGCAGGTTATGAGGAAAAAGCATTGGAAATTCTGGCCGGCAGGGAATATGAAAGAATTGATCTGAAAGGCAGGACGATGATGCCCGGGTTCATTGATGCCCACATGCATCTGGACGAACTTGGCAAATCACTCAATATTGTGGATCTGAGGGGAACCAGATCCATCGGTGAACTGAAGGAAAAGGTAAAGGCGCATTCCCGGGACAGTAAGGGATGGATAATGGGCCATGGATGGGACCAGGAATTATTTGAGGACAAAAGGTGGCCGAACCGCAGCGACCTCGATAACATATCTTCCGATCTGCCAATCTTCCTGAGCAGGCTTGATCTTCACTCTGCTGTCCTCAACACTAAAGCGCTTGATGAGTTGGGGCTTCTGGAATCAGACGAATCACCAGACCTTCTGTTGAGGGATGAAGCAGGTGAAATTACTGGAATTGTAAAGGAAAGCATGTTCGATTTTGCGAAGAGAAAGGTTGATGAATCCCTTACTGATGAGCAACTTGAAAAATTCCTTACTGACGGAATTGATTATGCAACCAGCCTTGGCCTCACTTCCCTGGGGTTTGTAAGTTGCAGTTACAGGATGCTTAAGCTTCTTGAGAAGATCAGGGATGAAGGAAAGCTCAGCCTTCACATTTCAGTGTACATTAATTCTGGCGATATCGATAGAATCAAGGAATTCAGGGGTGACAGCATGCTTTCCCTGAGAGGTGTGAAGATTTTTACTGACGGTTCGCTCGGTTCCAGAACCGCTCTCCTTTCCGAACCGTATTCTGATGCACCTGACACAAGCGGCAATGCAGGCATTGATGAGGACAGCTTTCTTGAGCTTTGCAGAAAAGCAGGAGAAATGAACCTGCATATCGCCACACACGCTATTGGGAACGAAGCCATAGACATGGTGCTGGACGTCTACTCGGAACTTGGAGGCAGGAATAGAATCGAGCATCTTTCAGTATTGAGAGAAGACCAGATAGACAGGCTGGTACAGACAGGTACAACAGCTGTAGTGCAGCCTCATTTCATGCTCACTGATTTCTGGATTCTAGACAGAATAGGGGAAGAAAGGGCAAAATGGTTCCACCCGTTCAACACTATGCTGAAATCAGGAGTTACTGTGGCGTTTTCAACAGATTGCCCTGTAGAACCTCTCAATCCTCTTGAGACAATATATGCCGCAGTAACCCGGGGCAGTTATGAAAAGATTCCTGTATATGAACATTCAAAGGAGGAAACTGTGGGGATAGCTGATGCCATGGATGCTTATACTTCAAAGTCAGCTGAGGCAATTGGGGAATCTGATACGGGATCACTCACTGCCGGAAACAGTGCTGATTTCATTATTCTTTCACGGAATCCACTGTTCCAGAGGGAGTCTAAACTGACTTCCATCAGGGTAATGGAAACCTGGGTTGGAGGCAGGAAAGTCTACCCGTGAATTGTCGGGAAGGAACGACCGGGCTTTGAAATGCCCTGTCAGTGAAATATCTCCTCTCCTTCCTTTTTGTTATGGGCCTTTAATTTTGAGGATTCTGCTTTCACATCTTCCAGTGCACTCCTTACCCGATCCGTAGCTTCGCTTTCTCTGGAGGAGGAACCTGATACCTCAATTTCAACCTCAGGAGACTTATCTTCAGCTTTCCTTGGGTGGCTTTTTATATACACTCTACCGCCATACTTTTTCATGATCCTTTCAACAACCGGGGCGATTGCACTCTCCATGATCCCTTTGATTATCACCGATTCCTCATAATAGAAATAATCTTTTGCGCTTATTTCCGGGAGGATCTCCTCCAGAATGGCCTTCATTTCTGCGGGTACTCCAGGCAGCACAATCAGTGTCTTGCCATTGAATTTCAAAAATAACCCTGGAGCAGTGCCGACTGAATTAGGAATGGCTCTGGAACCTTTTGGAAGATATGCCATCTTGATTCGTGCCGGTGTTAATTCCACACCCATTGACTCATATTTTGACCTGATCATTTTTTCGGCATCAGGATTGAGTTCAAGCTCAATGTTCAGTGCCCTTGATACTCCGTCTATAGTCATGTCATCATATGTGGGACCCAATCCTCCGGATGACACAATAATGTCGCTGGAATCCATTGCGGTCCTGAATGCCCAGACAATATCATCCATGCTGTCAGGCACAGTGATTCCAAGAGATACACTGTGACCGGCAAAGGTAAGTGCTCTCCCGATGTGGGCTGCATTGGTGTTAACAGTTCTGCCCTTCAGTATCTCATTGCCTACTGTAACAATACAGACTTTCATGGAACTATCAATTACCTGATGGAAGCATTGATGAAAAATCTTTTACCTGGCAGGAACCTATTTGCCCGGTGCAAGAAACGGAAAATCCCGGCAATTTCAATGCTGCTGATCGGGAATCATGCAAGTCCTGCCCTCAAAGCATTAAAAATTGAGACAGCATCGATTGCCTCCTGAAGAACAGCTCCTATTGCAGGATCTATAAACCCTAATGCAGCCACTACCATAAGTGCTGCACTGATGCTGATCCCGATAAGTATGCTCTGTTTAGCTATTCTTATAGTTCTCCGGCCTATTTTAATCGCATCAACGACTCTCGTAACATCATCCATGGTAAGAATCACGTCAGAGGTTTCTGCCGAAATGGCAGTTCCTCTTGCACCCATGGCCACGCCAACAGTTGCGGTGGCCAGGGCAGGCGCATCATTAATGCCGTCTCCAACCATTAGAGTAGACTTGTACCTGTCTCTCATTGATTCCATGATGAAAGTCTTCCTGTCCGGCGTGAGGTTTGCCTCAAAGTGGCTAATTCCCGATTCCCTCGCAATGATGGCTGCGTTTTCAAAATTATCACCTGTGAGCATAACGGTATCATTAATTCCAAGTTGCCCCAAGTGATCAACCATCTGCGGCACTCCAGGCCTGATAAGATCGCTGAACACGATCAGGCCCTCCCGGTTGCCGTTGATTACTATGCATGTAACAAGCTTACCCTGCAACTGCATGTTCCTTTCTATCTCAAGCTCCCTTCTTTCAGACTTCTTTCCTGTCATTTCCTCGCAGAACTTTCTCGAGCCAATGACGACTTCCTTCTGCTCAACAGTTGCCCTTACCCCACGACCAGGAGTTTCGGAAAAATTCTCAGGATAAGGCAAAGTTCCGAACTGTTCCCTGGCCCTCTCTGCAACAGCCATGGCAACCGGATGGGATGACATCTGTTCAAGGCTTCCAGCTATTCTCAGAAGTTCTCCCTCTGAATAGTCTCCGAGCGGGATAATCCTGTCAACCAGCGGCTGGCCATAAGTAAGTGTTCCCGTCTTGTCAAAGAAAACTATGTCCGTTTCTCCAAGCTGTTCAATCGCACCACCGCTCTTTATGATGATTCCAAGCTTCGCAGACCTGTTTATGCCGCCCATTATGGCGATAGGCGTGGCAAGTATGAGCGGGCATGGCGTTGCAACAACCAGTACCGACAGTACGGTAACAACATTTCCGGTGATTAACCACCCTGCAAGAGCAACTGCAATGGTGAGGGGTGTGAACCAGGTTCCGTACCTGTTTGCCATTCTTTGTATAGGCGCCTTTGCTTTCTGGGCATCCTCAACCATCCTTACTATCTTTGAATACTGGCTTTGCTCGCTCCGGCTGTCAGCCTTCATTTCAAATGTGCCTTCTATGTTGATGCTTCCGCTCATCACAGAATCACCAGCTCCCTTTGATCTGGGCATCGGTTCACCCGTCAGGGCTGATTCATCGATTTCACCATGCCCGCCAATTACTGTTCCATCAACCGGGACAAGGTCACCATGCCTTACCACCAAAACATCGCCTACGTCGACTACTGCCACATCCACATCGATCAGAGTTTCGCCAACCTTCCTGTGTGCTGTCTTGGGGGCCCTGTTGAGCAACTCCTTCAGTGAGTAGGATGCCCTGTCGAGCCCGTATCTCTCAAGAGCCACGCCGCTCGACTGCATCAGCACAATAATAACGCCTGCAAAGGATTCGTCCATTATGATGGCAGTGATAATCGCGAGCATCGCGATAATATCAACTTCAAATTTTCTCGATACAAGTCCCCTGATGATATTTATTACGATCGGGATTCCTCCGGCAATCAGGGTGACGTACCAGACAATTCTTGCGAAGCTTTCCAATGCAAAAATAAAGGTAAGGGCAAGCCCTGCTGAAAGCCCTGCAAGCGCAAAGAAGGGAAGTGGATATTTTACTGCAAATGAAGCAAGTTCACTCCACCTGTTTATTTTCTTCCGGGGTTGCATTTGATGGCCTGCGTCCTTCAGAACTATGATTTAAGCCGGATAGCATGCGCATTTACCATATTGTCCACCCGCCATCGACTGTTATAGTCTGTCCTGTAACATAATCTGATGCACCGGAAGCAAGATAGGCAACTGCCCCTTTCAGATCATCCTCAGTGCCCGGCCTGCCGAGTGGAGTCTGGTTGCGAATGTACTCTACATATTCAGGTTTCCTGAAAATATCCTGCGTCATCTCTGACGGAAAGAATCCCGGTGCTATTGCATTTACATTTATTCTGTATTTGGCCCACTCTGCTGCCAGGCCTCTCGTCAGATTGATCACTGCCCCCTTTGAAGCATAATATGGCGACGCAGGGAAGACATCTCCACCAAAACCGTAAATTGAGGAGATGTTGATTATTTTCCCGCCGGTGTTCTGCTTTATCATCTGCCTTGCAGCAGAACGTGAGCAACTGAAGACACCGGTAAGGTTGACCTCTATTACTTCTCTCCACTCATCCATTGATATTTCCGTTGCAGGAATCGCAGAACTAATGCCGGCATTATTCACCAGAATGTCTATTTTTCCGTAATTGATGACGGCATCCTCTATCAGGTCCTCAACATTGTCATGATTGCTGACATCACATCTGAAGGGCACAACCTCAACACCATAATTTCTTAGCCTATCCGCGACAGTTTCAAGCTTATCGAATCTCCTGGCGGCAATCTGAAGATTGACACCCATTTCTGCGAGTGTTTCAGCAAAAACAATTCCAAGTCCACTTGACGCACCTGTAACTATGGCTGTTTTTCCCTTTATGTCAAAAAGTTCTGATACCATCAGGCCTATCACCTTACTACAAGAACGGGGCACCTGGCAGCAGTGACTACACCAGCGGCCACGCTTCCAAGAAGCATTTTTGGAATGCCGTCCGTTCCCTTGGTTCCCAGAACGATAAGTTCCATGTTTTCAGATTCAGCAAAATCCACGATGGCCTTGACTATAGAAGTATCTGTCTTGAGAATTTCCCCCTTCATCTCTATGCCGACAGATTGAGCGTTTTCATCAACACCGGTTAGAACTTCCCGAGCCTTCTTCATCAGTTCCGGCTTCAATTCATCCATGAGTTTCTGTGACGCCCCGGCAGGAAAGAGTATAACATATGCAGCCGTGACTTTTGATCCCAGTTTCTTGCTCAGGTTAAGCCCGTATGATGAAGCCTTCAGAGAAGAAGGCGAACCATCTACAGCAATCAGCACCCTCTCAGGCATTTTCTCTCTAGCCATTATTTTAGACCCCAGATCAGTTCAATGCGGAAACTGACCAATTTAATAATTGAATGAACAGAACTTAAGGATTGCCTATTGTCCCTCCACATACAGGTGAAACATCAATGAACCCTGGTTGAGTAGCCTGAAGGAGATTGGAGGATATTTGATATTATTCCAGTGCAAAAAAACGGACAGGATCTGTAACCGCCTGAATCTCAATTATTTATAAATCCTGTATTTGTACCATAATGGATATCTAGCACCAATTTCGTGATAAGATAGAGAACAATGGCAGACTTGATGAAAGGAAGGGTTGTGGTTGTAACGGGGGCTGCAATGGGCATAGGAAAGGCAGCTGCAACAGAAATATGCAAAGAAGGCGGAAGAGTTGCGATATGTGACATGAATGAAGAAAAGGGAATGGATACAGTGAGGGAGTTGCAGAATTCCGGTTACGATGCCAGGTTTTATAAAATGAATGTTTCGAAAGAGCTTGAAGTAAGGGAAGCTTTTGAGAAAGTTCGCGGGGAAATGGGGCCAATTTACGGGCTTGTCAATAATGCAGGAATTCTTGGAGTCAACAAGAAAACTCACGAAATAAGTGAAGGTGAGTGGGACAGGGTCATTAACACAAACATGAAAGGAGTGTTTATCTGCACCAAGCACGCTGTGCCGCAAATGATGGAGAATGGCGGCGGAAGCATAGTGAACCTTTCTTCTGTTTATGGAATAGTCGGAAACACTGATACTCCTCCTTATCATGCATCAAAAGGAGCAATAAGGATCATGAGCAAGGTGGATGCACTGAGCTATGCAAGAAAAAACATACGTGTCAATTCGGTACATCCGGGATTTATTGAGACCCCCATGGTGCTTACTGATTACGCCAAATCAAGAGAAGGTGAGGAAGGGGTTATTGAGGGGCTCTCAAGGCTTCATCCGATGGGAAGGCTGGGAAAGCCGGAGGAAATTGCGAATGGCATAGTTTTTCTGCTCTCAGACAAATCATCATTCATGACAGGATCTGAAATGGTTATCGATGGAGGGTACACAGCACAGTAGAAATCAGAAATACCTGAATGTTGAGCAATCAAGGACATCGATAAATGCCTCTGCCATCCCGATATCCGGATCAGGGCTGAATTCAACACTTTCCCAGTTAATGGAAACCTTTGTGTCAACAGAATCGATAAGGCCGGAAACATTAAGAATGATGCATTTCAGCCTTTCTCTTTCCTCTTTCTCCGGATATCTTGAAATTTGATATTCCTGACCCGGGTTGGGCCCTTCAAGCACCACTGCAGAATCATATTTTATGTTAAAGCGTTCTATGCCAATTTCCGGCACTTTCTTGATTCCGAAAAGTCCGGAAAGATAAATGATCAAATCCGAATAGTCACCGTCCTGCAACTGCATCTGGAATTCCCCGGAACTCACTATAGCATTCATATCGTATAAATGTTATTTGTTGATAAGTACTTCAGGAATAATATTTACCTGCAGTAAGTCCATGAATCGTCAATGTACCTGTTTCTCAACCTTGCGATGAGATCCAGTTCCATTGGGCTCCAGCTTCCCACTACCAGTTTCCCGAATCTGGAAAAACCTGCCATAAGTGCTTTGCTGATTTCATTGGTATCTACTTTCCTCCCGGTGGCTTTATTCATGGTGGTTACTATAGAGG
>OFHI01000052.1_pt1 | contig 29983 bp, 32 predicted proteins | sample 1522021 | NCBI WGS metagenome assembly OFHI01 (sample SAMEA2464839, study PRJEB22497) | soil metagenome | biome: Grassland; feature: Farmland; material: Clay | place: Australia | collected 2013-02-01 | depth 1.4 m | reverse complement strand
ATTATAAATAGAATAAATAATATTTAAGATAAATAATTATATTCGCTTTATTCCCATTATTTCCAAATCAAACTTCAATGTATCCAAATTAAAATATCATTGGAAATGCCTATTAGATAGGGTGAGAGAACGATACCTTTTCAAATTTTCAAAGCAAATTTTTCACTCATTAGGGCGTCTCATGTTTTAGCACACGACAATTTTCATTAATCCCCTTGGTTTCTCTCCTGCTTCCATGCTTTATATAACCATGAGATTTCACTGCATCTACTCATCTTCGTCATTAGGGGCAGGATGAGACTAGAAAAGCAGCTTATCTGGATCGACTATGTTCTGCCTATAACTAATTTTCGATGAGAGTGCAAACGCCCCATCCATCATATAACGATGGTCAAATGTCTTCTGACCTTGGTACAGCACCTGACCTTCGTAAATATCGTGATCGGAATACTGTCGGAAACAGTAGCATCAGATTCAACAGGAACGAAAACACAAATAGACTTGTAGAATTATCGAACATATCAAATAGATACAGGAATCCAGAAATGAAAAATGTGATCAGGAAGATTGCTACGACCAAATAAGTCTTAGACAATATGCTCACAGGTTCTACCAGGAAAACAATAGGAAAGACAATAAGTGATAAACAAAGGAGTATGTTGATCCCGAGCCCAGGATAATAATGTGCTCCTGCAGGTAAGTGGTACGTCCAATAGATACCAAAATTAACTGTGGTAAAAATAGTAACACCTATTGACAAAATCGATAGGGCATACCCTGAAATAGATACAACTGACACTTTATTATCAGTGAAATTCAAAGTTATCACCTGAAATTTTTCCTGGTTCCATATGGACATTACTCTCCTAATTTACCTTTATCATGTTTGGTCAAATACATTCAATTTATAGAGTTGAGTAGGTATTGCGTGGCCTGTACTCCTGCTCCATTCGAAACATCTGAATTGTAGAGTGTATGAGAGCTATATTGGCCCCATGATGAAGTGATTGGATTCCAAACCATTATAGTGTTACTTATTTGTATATGGCAAGTTCCGGAATTGTATTCGGTAATAGTGATTATAGGGTTGGCAGTCCACTGGGTAAACCCATCTATTGGCCAGTTTGCATATAGGTTTAAGTTGTAAGTGTATGTGAAAGAATTCGATGTACTAGAGTGGGGAGTGGTTTGTGAGACCCAGAGCCAGTCATTGTAGTATATGCCATATCCCGGAGTTGCAGACCATCCAGACAGTGATCCGCCTTGAGCAGACCACCCAACTGTGACTTGAGTTGTGGCTTCCCACAGATAAATATTCTTCACTGTGTTATCATATTCGTGCAGAGTGCCAGTAGCAGCTGTTGTATATCCGCCACCACCTCCCCCTCCTGGTGGAATTGGGATTATGATTGGTGAAGACGAACCTAACTGGTTATTACTAGTTGCACTTCCTCCATTCCCTTGTAGGTTTGGCGGTAAAAGTTGCGGTATAAAGAGGTAAGCCATAGTGGTATTGTAGTTCAGACTTTCGAACAAGTTGTCCGAGCCTGAACTCTTAACTAAAACAATTGACATAGTAGAGCGAAGATTCTCTGCCGAATTTACCGTATCTATGTATGCGAACTTTACTAGGTGATTCGACGCGCTGGAAATAATATTTGTGTTGAAGCTTCCATTTCCAAATGGACTCGGAGTTGAATATGAAACTTGATATAGTTTAGAATTTTCGAAAGTCTTAAAATCGCTAAAGTTGAAAGTTGTGTTGAACGTTTGCTTATAAGTGGCATTTACCATCGTGGAATGGATCCTCACAATACTATTCTGTAAGGAGAATGATAATAAGGTGTTTACATCATACTTAGTGGCAGCATTCCCGTTTCCCATTTCGAGAATATATTCGAACTGTGCCGTGCTGTTTGCTACTATTGCACTAGAGGTGGAAACCATAGAAACTGAAGTGTTGTCGTTATGATTCGCAATTGAATATGGGTCGGCATTCATGGATGCAGGGAGCATGAAAGACAGTGCAACAAAGATAACAAATGTCACAACTATTGACCTTTTCAAATATTTTCTCTGCATTATAATAATAAAATGAGTATTAATTATTAATCTTTGTTACTATCATTTAAGATACCTCTATTTTTAGAAAGCGACGATTTTTATTATTCCCCTTGGATTCTCTCCAGATCTTATATTTGAGAGGACCATGAGATTGTAGGCTATGGCCTTCAATCCTATGGCCGAATCATAATCCCTTTTCCTTGTGTACCAGATGTTCTCACAATTGAGGATTTCCTCTATAATGGAGAATGTCCGCTCTATTTCCCATCTGAGGGAATAGAGCGCTGTATGTTCCCTCCTGAGTTCGATTCCTATCTTGCGGTTCACCGGTAATCTATCAGGTATAATGCCCCTTCTCTTATTGGTGTCGATTATTGGAAGAGCATGGGTGTTCTCAAACACATAATCGTACGTGTCCGAAGTGTCATAAGCTGAATCTCCAAGAATATAGGAGAAATTCCTTACAGAATCCACCATGTCATGTGGCATTTCCTGCCATAAGACCATCCCTTTGTTGTCTTGGGCCATCCACTCTCTGAGTCCCTGTAATTTCCCCAGTACTTTCTTCTCATTGCAGTGGGATACTTGCATGTGTGGATCATGAAGGAATCCACCGCTGCAATGGATTCCATTGAATAGAGAAAGGTGATCTCCCTGTTTATTGCATGGAGGTCAAGCATCCTTGCCCTCCTTGATAAAGTCTGGAATGATGGTATTTCCTTAGGGCCAGCCAATCTGAGATATTCCTCATGATTGGTGAGGAATATTCTTGCTGATCGGTAAGAGACCCCAAAAATCTGCAGCGAGACTAGAAGCTTCAGGATCTGGCGATCCGTGTACTTTCTCTTTCGACCATCGGGCAAAACAATATTGTCTATGATCCCCATAATCAACGGGATATGCTGTTCCGGCATATCCCAAAATCCTTATTGTGTTAATAGAGTTCGACATCTGTCTGACATTTCATGAATTGTGAGACACCCTATTGATTAAATATATCAATATCTCGGCATCGATATCATTGCCGTGGACTCGTCGGGGCATTACTACTCCGGAGATGGGATCGCAGAAGCCAGGACAAGACATTTGAACCTGCGATCAAGATTGCAGGCTTGCGGCACCAGCTCTGCAAAAAGACATCTCAAGAAGCTTTCAGGCAAGGGAAAAGCACTTTGCAAGGGATGTCAACCAACAAAAGATGTTCATTTCTTCAGCGGTAATAGATTGAAATTATGTTCAGTACTGTAGACAGAACTCCCAAAGCTATTATTATGTACCCCTGCAAAAATCTGAGACTTACCTGGGGAGCCTTTCTTATTATCCACGCCCCGACAATTCCTCCAATGAAGGCTCCAAAGACCAATGGTGGAGCATATGAAATGTTTATGAAACCGGTGTAGTAGAAATGGATGGACATTCCAACAACAGTCACAGGTAGTGTAGCTGCAACAATAGTTGCAATAGCTATTCTTGGTTCGGACCTCTTTATGGCCGACAGGTATGTGCCTATTATCCCTCCAATTCCTATACCGATAAATCCTGAGACAATTCCTGCTGAGAGCGAAACAATCCCTGTATCTGGGGAATGGGTTGGCAGAGAGTCATATTTTTCAACTCCGGTTTTGGTCTGTCCATGCGTTGCGAATACGGAGAAAAGTCCCAGTGAAATGAGTATTACAGAGAATAAGCTCTTGAAAATATTGGGAGAAACATAGCTGGCTAGAACTGACCCAACTACTGCGCCAATAACGGCTACAGAAGCTATTGTGGTGAAAAGTCTTATGTCTACGAGTTTACGTCTCAGGTTCTGAACGAATCCTGTCATGGAACTGAATACAATAGTAAGGAGACTGAGGCCCGTTGCATCAAGTGGATTGAAGTGAAACACATAAATTAGAAAAAGTGTGATCATTACGCCTCCGCCTATTCCAGAAACGTTTCCAATAAGGCCCACTCCGAATGCGAGAGCAGAAATGACTATCAAAAGTAACAGAAACACGATAACATGAATGGGAGTCGGTATTTAAAAAAAGGCAGTAAAATTCAACTTTTTTTGCCTCTCACAAACAAAATTCGGCCATATTGCATGGGTTAGTCCCGATTGAATGCAAGCTAAACTCCGTGGAGAAAGTTATTGGCAGACCGGATGAAATGGCACAATTCAAAATATAAGGGGAATGGGGATCATTTAGTCAAAGCAGGCCTAGTATCCTGCCTCTTCAATGTCCCCAATCTTTATTTCAGAGCCTATTTCATAAACAGGTGGATCAACCTGCACAACATCCGGATACTTCAGACCGCTGCCTGTGTTTATCACTACCACTTTTTCGTCCCGGTCTATCCATCCTGAATCTAACAGTTTTTTCACAGCAGCGATTGTTGAGGCACCTTCTGGTGACATGAACATACCTTCATTCCTGCCGATCTCCATTTTGGCCTCCATCAACTCTTCGTCCGTGACTTCAACGGCAGTGCCGTCTGAGGTTCTGAGCGCATCCAATACCAGGAAATCCCCGAGGGATTTTGGCACATTCATGCCGAACGCAACAGTCTGGGAATCTTCCCAGAGTTCACTTTCATCCTTGCCCTCTTCAAAAGCTCTAACGATCGGTGCGCAACCCGACACCTGCACAGACACCATCCTTGGCTCATTTTCTCCTGCAAGACCCATTTCCTGGAGTTCGTGTATTCCTTTGTTAATACCAATCAGGCCCACACCTCCTCCAGTTGGGTACAGTACAACGTCAGGTGCTTCCCAGTTCAGTTGTTCCATTATCTCAAGGCCCATAGTCTTCTTCCCTTCCAGGCGGTAAGGTTCTTTCAAGGTTGCGACGTTGAATATTCCATAGTCTTCAGCCAGTTTGTCGGCAAGAACGCCGGCATCGTTAATCCTGCCGTTGACTAGATATAACTCGGCTCCTGCCGAGACAACTTCTCTTTTTGTTATTGAGGGGGCGTTCGTTGGCATTATGATGTGGGCACCCATGCCAGCTCTGGCAGTGTAAGTTGCCCAGGCGGCTCCAGCATTTCCATTGGTAGGTATGGTTATGGATTCTATGCCGAGCTCTTTCGCTTTTGAAACACCAGACGCTGCCCCCCTGGCCTTGAAGGTTCCTGTGGGATTCAGCCCCTCGTCTTTGACCATCAAATTCTTCAGACCAAGCTTACCACCCAGCCTCTCGCTGCGTAACAGGGGAGTCATGCCCTCCCCAAGGCTGGTAATATTAGTTTTGTCCGCAACCGGAAGCAGCTCGTGGTATCTCCACATTGTGGATTCTCTGTTTTTCAATGACTCTTTGGTCAATGTCTCTTTGGCGCTTTCCAGATCGTAGTTGGCTACCAGTGGTGTACCACATGAGCAGAGCGTTTGGATCTCCATCGGATTATATCTGCTGTCACACTTTGGGCAGACAAGCTCGCTAATGTGGCTGAATTTTTTCGCCATATTTATTCAGATAACTGTTTTTATTTATGTGTTTTGGTCCGGATTTCAAAAGGGACAGTGATGTTGATTTTTTCTCAGTAAGGCATGCCTATGAACCACATGGAACAAAAATCTTGTGGCCAAATAGCACGAATAAGATGGAGTTGGGAGGCTGCCACAGCCCCCATCCGCATGGCATATGTGGACCGAACCTGATTCTAGTCGCTTTCTGAAGGCTTGAAAATTTCGTTAACAATCTCCAGGTAAAGCTGTTCAATCACTTTGTGCGGCAAAGACCTCACAAGCTTGTTTATGGTATATGTCCCCGACTCGTGCAATTCTCCCTGTCCGGTAAGTGCTTTGGAGATGAGTTCAACGTAATTTTTCCATTCTTCTTCTGAGATATCCTCCTTAGGAGAAATATCTGATCTCAAATGCTGGGTGTCACTCCTGCCCCTAAGCTCCCCAGTATACTTCTCAAGGGATTCGAGAAAAGATGGAATCTTATCATCGTGGGTTGCAGTAATGGTCATGTGCAGCGAAGCAATTAATCCAAGTTCCACGGATCCAGGTTGGACCTGGAGGAACCACCCGTCTTTCTTCAGCATTTCTGCGAGAGTGAAGATATCAAGTTCGTCATGCCTGAAAGCCACTATGCTCGAATCAGGATTTCCAAGAGTCTTAAACCCAAGTCTTTTCAGTCCTGCCATGAGTTTTTCCTTGGCCGATATGACTTTTTTTGCCAGATCCAGATAGCTGGCCATCCCAAGGTAATTGATTGTTGCCCACGCACCTACGACAGGCCCTATTGACTTGGTAGATTGCATGGTTGTGTTCACGAGTGGATATCCCGGCCAGCTGGCATTGGTAAAGAGCTGGTGTTTCCTCAGTTCCTTGTTTCTGTACAGGAGTACGGAGGCTCCCTTGGGAGTGTACCCGTATTTGTGCAGATCTATTGATATCGACTTGACTCCAGGAACTGAAAAATCATAGTTGGGGACGTCCATTCCAAGTCTCTTGAAAAATGGAAGTATAAATCCTCCGAGGCAGGCGTCCACATGGAGCCATATATTGTTTTCCTCAGCAATCTTGCCAAGCGCCTCTATGGGGTCCATGACCCCAATGGGGTAGGATGGGGCCGATCCCACGATGATGGCAGTTTTGTCTGTGATCAGATCCTGTACTGTGTCAGGCTCAACCTTGAATGTCTCACTGTTCACCTCTGCTATCCTGAGATCCAGCCCAAAATACTGGGCACCTTTGACAAAAGCAGGGTGGGCAGTTCTGGGAATGATCATCTCCGGCTTCCCAGTGAAATCAGGCCTTTGGGAAAGGAAGTAATCTCTTCCAGTTTTGACAGAGAGTAAAATACTCTCGGCTCCACCACTGGTGAAGGTTCCCACAGTTGAGGAATCTCCGTTAAGCAGGGAAGCCGTCATAGCAACGAGGTCATTCTCAAGTGTCAGGGAACTTGGAAAGACTGTAAAATCCAATGCATTTTTGTTAACGAAGGCGTTGTAAAACTCCATTATTTTTCTAAGGTCTTTTCTCCCTGACATATATACGTAAGAGAATAATTTTCCACTGTCATCCTGCATGTCCCGACTGGATATCTTATCCAGTTGGGCACTTAATTCATCAAGGGAAAGCCCTTTTTCTGGAACCGGCTTAAGCATGAAATTCAAAGGGAAATGGCTTACTTTAATGTTTTCCCGCAGATTGACGGCTTTTATAGCAATAGAATGTCAGATAAAACCTGATGGGTTCTACCATAAGTTTGTCAGCGTCAAACTCAAACTACTGGAAAGTGAGAGATGCAACCAGGGATGACTGGGAACAGATCTCAGCTATTTCAATGGAGGTCGCAAAGGAGGGCTTTGTTGGTGATTACATTAATGATATTGGACCAAAATACACCGAAATTGGCAGGACTATATTGGTGGAGGACAGAGAGGTAATCGGGTACCTGAATATCCAGTTTGTACCCGATGCTTCGATATATCTCTCAGGACTCCGCGTGAAAAGTTCCCGCAGGAACAAGGATGTTGCCACCGAGTTCATAAACCATGCAGTGAGGCTGGGCCGGTCAGATGGCAGAACACTGGCAAGGGCGTACGTGGAACCAGAAAACATTCCCAGCAGGTCTCTTTTCACCAAAGCAGGATTCAGGATAGCCGGGAAAATGAATCTGTACTTTGGTTCGGTGGACACCGACGGTTTTTCCGAGGTAAAGGAGTGGCCGGATTCTATTGTGGACATCGGGCACGTGCCTTCACGCTATTTTGATGGAGTTCCTGCTACCCTGCTAAGAAAAGGGGCATGCCTGTTGGCAGTCTGTAACTCTAACTTGTGGGATGACGAAGCAACATTCACCATTATTAACCAGGAGGATTGCACTTTCACCCCTGGAAACGCATTCATTGTCTCGAGAGTTGAGATACAGCTTCAGAATGGGCCAGGATTGAGGATTGCGAATGGATTCGAAACGGCTTATCTCTTCGAGAAGGATCTAAGGTAACCGACGAATTGCAATAAACAAAAGTGTGTCTGGTGGCCCCGGCCATGAGTAAAAGGAATATAAAATAGACCGGTCCTTGTCCAAAATTAAAGAATAGATTTAAAACCTATTCTATTCTACAAGAATTATGATGCCCGGAGGAATCCCGCCACAGGGAGATATTGTGGGTTTTGAAACTGATGAGGAACCGAGATGGATAACTGTCAAACTTGAAGACGGCTCCGTGATACAGATCAAGATGGAGATTGTCGCCATCATGAAAGGTGGAAACGACCAGAATACGGGATTGCCGATATACATGGTCCAGGCCACAAACATAATCAGGCTAATGAAGGTTCCCAAAGAACTTATTAAAAAGGGAAACAAGGGCGAAGAGGAAAAGGGAACAAACCTCTACCGCTAATGGTTCTACAAGTTAGCCAAAAGACATTTTATCAAGCATGTAATCAAATATAGTGGACGAGAAGGATTGGGCCATTATCGAGATTCTGAGAAAAAATGCACGCACATCGAACTCAGACATAGGCAGGGAGCTAAATGTTTCTGAAGGGACCGTAAGGAAGAGGATACAGAAACTGCTCGAGGAAGGCACAATAAAGAAGTTCACAGTGTTCCTCAGGCGAGAAGGCGTAGAAGGAATTGTCCTGATCAGGACGGAGCCCAAGAAAGCGAAGGAACTGTCGGATTACATCTCGGGAAAGTTTGACGAGATTTACGAATTCTCTGGAAGATTTGATCTCGCCATCAGGGTGAACTGCAAATCTCTAGAAGAACTCAATGAAATTGTTGATAACCTCCGGAACCTTGAAGGGGTACGCAACACCGACACTCTAGTGCGGCTGCATTAAAACATAACGCACATTCGATATGATTAAATAGCTATATTTTATGGGAAATGGGAGGGAACTACAATGGCAGAGGAAAACGTTATTTTCGTCGGAAAGAAACCAACAATGAACTATGTACTTGCCGTGGTGACTCAGTTCAACAACAATGTTGACAGGATTACCATTAAAGCCAGGGGCAAGGCAATAAGCAAGGCTGTCGATATTGCAGAGATCACCAGGCACAAATTCATCCAGAACGCAAAATATCAGAACATCAAAGTGGAAACCGAGACGCTCCAGGGTGAAAGAGGAGAATCCAACGTTTCTTCCATCGAGATTACCCTCACGAAGTAGTGCGATGGCTTTTTTACACTCCCATCTTTTTAAGGACCTATTTTCCGTGAATTTTCGCAAATAACATGTTAGGCGTGACTATGTTAAGGTTGGCAATAATTAAATGACCGGGTTAAATTACGGCATGGTACAGTGAGCACATGAGAGACTTCCTGGATTGGCAAATAGGATTACATGGAAAAGTTGACGAGGTCAACCAGAGACTGCTTCTGGCAATCCAGACGGACCAGGAAGAATTATACCGGATGGCAAAGTACACCATCGAAGCAGGCGGAAAGAGATTCAGGCCATTGCTGACAATTCTTGCTTATGAAATAAGTTCGGACGCACCATATTCCAAAATTCTTGATCTTGCGGCCGGTTATGAACTCATTCACACGGCAAGCCTGATTCATGACGATATCATAGACAACGCTGCAACCAGGCGCGGGAGACCAACCCTGAACAATGTTGACGGAGTTGCAAATGCCATTGTCGTGGGCGATTATCTCTTTGCAAAAGCCTATGAACTGGGTTCAAGGTATGGAACCAGGGTGTCAAAGATCATGGCAGATGCTTCGAGCCGGCTGGCGGAGGGACAGACACTTGAGGCCTTCAGCCTTGGCAACCTTGAGCTCAGCGAAGAAACATACATGGAGATCATAAGCAACAAGACGGCCCGCTTCTTCGAGGCTTGCGCCATGGGGGCAACTGAAGCTGCAAAAGCAGGAAAAGATCTGTCTCTCGCACTCAGTAATTTTGCTTACAACCTTGGAATGGCTTTCCAGGTAACGGACGACATCCTCGACATAGTGGGTGATGCCGGTAAGCTGGGAAAACCCACATTTACTGACATCAGGCACAGCGCAATAACTCTCCCTCTCATAGATACGCTGAGGAAATCCGGAGCCGACACGAGGAAGGAACTAAAGGAAAAACTTCTCCGTGGAGATGATGAATCAGTTGACATCGATCTGAAGAACCTCATGGTTGAGACCGGTGCAATCGATTATTCCTTCACTGTCGCGAAGAAATTCTCGGAAAAAGCCCTGGATTCACTCAAGAATACAGGAAAATCCCCGGACCTTAACCTGCTGATGGAACTGGCAATGATAGTCATAGAGAGGATAGAGGAACTGAGCTAGTGCTCTATTTATCGCCTGGGTTTTCTTCCTGCTCCCCGAGTTCCTTCTGGAACTGTGCAAGATTTTCGGGTTTCACTTCCAGAACAAATGAACCGAGGTAGTTGCAGTCGTCACACTTGTATACGGCACCAATGGCCCCGCCCGCAATCCAGTTCACGTGAATTGATCCGCATTTCGGGCATATCTTCAGCATGTTTTCCGTGGTCAAAGTTTAACAGCCCTGCCTTCAAAGCGGCAGCACACTCTTAAATTCTTTGCAGCATCCATTTCATGTATGCATACCGGCCAGGGAGTGTGAAATCCAGTGAGTTGCAAAAGTAATATCCATTAGGCTGCGATTCCAGGACATGACCGGAAAGAGTTTTGATAAGTTCAGGGAAGAAACACTCTCTTCTCTCGGCCTCGACGGCCTCAATTCTGGTGTTTTCAATGGAAAGTGGGCGCCCACAGACGGAAGGTCTGTTTATCACTCCACAAGCCCTGTGGACGGCAAGCACATAGCTGATCTAACCCTTGCCAGCAGGGAGGATTTCGACAGCATAGTCAGCCAGTCCCGGAAAGTGTTCGAGGAATGGAGGGAATATACGGCACCACAACGCGGAGAGATTGTGAGATCCCTTGGTGACCTCCTGCTCAAGAAAAAGAAGGATCTCGGGGCGCTGGTCACCATTGAGGTGGGAAAGACACCTTCAGAGGGCGAGGGCGAAATACAGGAGATGATAGACATCGCCTATTTTGCATCCGGACTTTCAAGGCAGCTGTACGGGCTTACAATGGGGAGCGAAAGGCCCTACCACAGGCTTTATGAGCAGTGGGTCCCGCTCGGCCCCATGGCAGTCATCAGCGCTTTCAATTTCCCGTCTGCAGTATGGTCATGGAATGCGATGCTTGCTGCGGTATGTGGAGACACGGTCATATGGAAACCCTCAACCAAGGCGGCACTTGTTGCCACGGGGGTAATGAAAGCGGTATCCGAGGCAATGACGGACCTTGGAGCACCACAGATATTCTCGCTGATGTCCAGCAAGGGCAGTGAAGGCGGGGAATGGATTTCAAACGAACGCAGGATTCCACTGGTTTCGTTCACCGGATCCACAAATACTGGAAGAAACCTTTACGAGAAGGTATCCAGGCGCATGGGAAGATCCATCCTCGAACTGGGTGGAAACAACTGTGCAATTGTATCAGACAAGAGTGACATGAAGATTGCCCTCAAGGGCGTTGCATTTGGGGCACTTGCCACTGCGGGCCAGAGGTGCACCAGCACAAGAAGAGTGCTTGTCCAGGAAGGCATCTACAGCGAATTCGTGGAGAAGCTGAAGAAGGTATACGAGAATGTGAAGATCGGCGACCCGTCTGATGAAGGCGTTCTTGTTGGGCCGCTCATCGACCAGAAAGCTGTGAAGACATACCTGGATGCAATAGAGACAGCAAAGAAGCAGGGTGGAAAAGTCCTGTTCGAGGGCAAGAAGACTCTGCTTCCGGGATACGCGGAAGGTAATTATGTCATACCTGCAATAGTGGAAGCGAAGCAGGAAATGCCCATTATCCAGACAGAGACATTCGGTCCGCTGCTTTACGTCTTCAAGTACAAGGACATGGACGAGGCTCTCAGGATGCACAACGATGTGCCGCAGGGGCTCTCTTCAGCAATATTCACGAATGACCTGAGGGAAGAGGAGGAATTCCTCTCTGCCAGAGGATCGGACTGTGGAATAGCAAACGTCAACACAAGCACAGCAGGTGCGGAAATTGGCGGAGCATTCGGCGGAGAAAAAGAAACAGGCTACGGAAGGGAGAGCGGAAGCGATGCATGGAAGGCATACATGAGGCGCCAGACAGTCACCAAGAATTTTGGTCGCGATGTTCCACTGGCTCAGGGAGTAAAATTCGAGGTTTAACCACCTCGCTTTATTACCTCAGGTAATTTTTTTATCATTAATCATTTTGAAGTTGGTACTAATGAGCATCCCATCTGATGGAAACCTCGAGCATCAACAATCTGAAATTCGTGAAATCCGTTGAAATAGTTCCTTCGAAGAACCTTGATATAGAAGATTTCAGGCAGGCTGCGAGTTTATTGTCTGACGTATCCGATGTTGTTACTGCACCCGAGAATCCCATGGGGCTCCCCGGCGTTGACCCCATTCTCGCAACCTATCTGGTGGCAAGGGAATATAACCTCATCGCCATGCCCCACATCACCCCCAGGGACAAGAACAGGCTTTTCATTCATTCACAGGTATTGACAGCACTAAAGATTGGAATCAGGAATTTTTTCGTTATTGGGGGAGATCCAATAAACCAGAAGGTAAACTCCAGGGAAGTGCGGGAGATCGACGTCCTCCAGACCATAAGCTCAATCCGCGGTACTGAACCATACCTGAAGGAACCGTTACCCGTTCTGGGAATTGGGTCTGCCTTCAATCCATACAGGGAGAATGAACAGGATATAGTCCAGAAGAAACTTGACAGCGGCTCGAATTTCTTCATAAGCCAGATCCTGTTCGAGCCTGAACACCTGACAAAGGACTGGCTCAAGAACAGGGGGTTCAGATTGTCGGCAGGGTTCATGCCTCTGGCCAGGAAATCGCAGGTCGACGCCCTCAAGAGGATGGGAGTCAGTCTGTCGAAGGAAACACTGAAGAAGCTTGAGAATTCAGACGATGTGGTTCAGACATCACAGAAACTCATACTGGACACCTTCGACGCGGCAAGAGAATATGTAGACGGGATACATATAATGCCGCTTGGAAAAAACATTGTGGCAAAGCAGATACTGGAGAGTATATAGATGACTGAGATTTTGAAATTGACCTACGGGATCTATCCCAAGACAGAAAAGTTAAGGATCAGAATAGGAAGATGGGGAAGAGGAATTATGGGTGCAGGCGAACTTGAAGAGCTCATAGCCCATGAAACCCATGAATTCCAGGACAGCGCCAGAAAGGCTGGAGTCACAGCATTCACAGATCCGCTGTTCAACTGGTATGACATATTCAGACCCCTTTCGGTTCTTGCAGAAGGAATTGAACTTGGCCCGCTCACAAGGTACGGGGAAACAAACACTTTCTACAGGCTCCCTGAAATAAGGGGAGACCTAGCCCTGAAGAAGAACCCGGCGGTTTACGGGGAGATTGAGGACAATCCTCCGCTTCCGCTCTACCACGTGGATCAGGGGGATGACCAGCTTGCTTTTGTGCCGGGACCGGAAACCTTCTACCATTTCTGCGGAAACATTAAGGGTGAGAGCTTTGAAGAATTTTCTAAGGAACTTGGAACATACTACAAATCCGTACTATCAAAATTCAGGTTCAGGAAGACGTTTGTCTTTGAATCTGTCCCACTGGAACACAGCGGGCTTTCGTCCTTCTACTCATCCATCAGGCCGCAGGACACAATCCTCTTCACGGTGGGAAATCTGGATGGCAGTATCCTCTCTTCAGCAGGTGCAAGATTCCATTCGGTTGTCACGAAAACTGCTGATGGGAACTTCTCTGTTGCGAAGGAATATTCTGAGATTCCGGGACTCGCGCTTGTAAATGCACACAACACAAAACTCGAGGACGGGAAAGACCTGAAAACTAGATTGGAAGCTGCGGCAGAGAAACATGGATTGGACAGGCTTTACCTCACACACACAAATTATCTTGATTTCCTCCCGAGGCAGATCGCTGACAGGAAGCTTGATTTAATAGGAAAGGCAGGTGAATAAAGTGTCAGAGAATCTATTCATTACCCAGGAAATAGGAAGCTTCAGGAAACCGGATTACCTGAGCAGAAAGTTTCATACCATTGAAGGCAGGAAGGAATTCTACGAACTGGCCAAGAAGGCGACAATCGAGACACTGGAACTATTCGGGAAATCCGGCCTGGAGAACCTTGGAGTGGCAGGAGAGATGTTCAGGTGGGAGATGTACGAGCACCTTGCAACGAACGTTGGCGGACTGGAGTTCTACGGGATGGTAAGATCCTTTGACAACAGGTACTACAGGAAGGGGAGCGTTGTTTCACCAATTACAAGGAAGAATCCTTTTCATCTGGACGAGCTTGAATTTCTTCTTGCAAATACCAATGGAAAGCTCAAGGTCCCCATCACCGGGCCTTACACCATGATGGACTGGTCTTTCAATGAATACTATAAGGACAGGCTTGAACTGGCAAACGCTTACGCAGATGTCATAAACCAGGAGATCAGGGCTCTCAAGCAGGTCTGGGACAGGACAAGAGGATCAGAGATTCTCGAGATCCAGATTGACGAACCAGCTGCAACAACACACCCTGACGAAATGGACATTGTGGTGGAATCCGTGAATAGATCATTCGAGGGCATTCCCGGGCTTGAATCCACAATACATGTGTGTTACAGCGTTGATTACAGGTACCTGTACAACACGCTTCATGACCTCAAGGTCAGGGGGCTGAACCTGGAATATGCAAACCGCGACAGGTATTCCCTGGGAACAGCTGTGGAACAGAGGCCGGGCTATGCCGATCTCCAGGCTTTTGCCGAGGTAAACCAGACACTTTCTGAACCTAAGTTCATAGGCCTGGGTGTGACCGATGTCCATGTCGATTTCGTTGAGCCCGTGGACCTGATCAGGGACAGGATAGAAGCGGCTGTGAAACTCGTCGGAGACCCGAAGCTTCTCAGGATTAATCCGGACTGCGGCCTGAGGACGAGGTCAAGAGACATCGGCTATGAAAAGCTGAAAAATATGGTGGATGCCACCGTTCAGGTCAGGAAAAATTACTGACCCCTCTCTCATTTTTTCTTACGGAAAATCCTGTAAGCCATGTAGACATAGAATCCTATTGCGCCGGCCAGTACAAGGTTGACTCCGAGGAAGACCGGATCAGCATAGGTGATCTTCACAACCTGGCTCTGGTAGACCTGGTCATTTGAGAGCCTCAGCACCACAGACACGTAGTAAGTATGTCCGGGAACCAGTCCTGTCAGGAAGGCATAACTGGTATTCTGTGAAGCCACTGTTGTGACGGTCGGGTTAAGGAAGTCAGACCTCTGGGAAACATAAATCTGGTAGATTGAGAAATTTCCTCCTTTGTAATCAGTCCATGAAAGAAAACCGAAATAGAAGAGCAGCGGGAAGTAGTGCGAGATGGACACAAGGGCTGTTGATTTCAGTGCTATCTTGGCGGGCTTCAGTTGAATGTTCAGGATGGTGTTTGTTGTAACATTCAACGGGGTGCTGTAGCTGTTGTATAGATCCGCTGTTGCATTTGCAGTGTATTTTCCGGTCCCGGCAAAGAGGATGTATGATCCGGATGCGTTTGAGTAGGAGAAGCTGGAGTTTCCAAGCCTCACCATGGCGCCCCCAATGGTGAATGAATACAGGTAATCGGAGACGCTCCCTGATATTATGGAGTAGTTTGCGTAGTCGGGCATGAGGGTGATCTGGAAACTCACATTGTTTCCGGGCGTGATGGAAATTGAATTATTGTAATCGTTGAACCCGTGGGCGGAAACATTGACGAAGACATTTGCTGTGGGGATGACATCCATGTAATGGTAACCTCCCATGCTCTTTGCCTGCTTTCCGCCGATGGTCACGTTTGCATTGCCTGTAAACACGAATACGGATACATTTACAGGCATCGGCGTGAGTGTCAGTGATATGTTGCCTGGTGCTCCATATGTCCCCTGATAGTCATAGAATCCGTAGGCGCTCACATTGATCTCGTTTGTTGCCCTGATCATGGGCATTTTTGACTGTCCGGTGTATTCGAAGCTATAGAACCACATGGATGTAAAAACGGTGTAAGGAGTCTGTGTGTAGCCATTAATTGAGTAATTAAGGGTTACATTGGCATCTTCAGTTCCTGGCAGATATATAGTTCTGCTCAACTCAGACCGTTGACCAAGTGTGTTCGTGTAAGAGGCGTTGACAGTGTAATAGCCGCCGCTGACCGGCGCCGTGAAAACCTCCGAAGGGAGAGCTGTGCCATTTACACTCCATGTCGCAACCGCATTTGTTCCGCTGAGGAAGAACTCTGCCAGCAGTGGAGCTCCATAATCAAGGGTATATGATATCTCCGGTGAAGTCGTATGGTTAGTTCCTATGGTACCTGTCTCCTGTGCAGTGGAGTAATGGAACGAAAGCCCTTCCGGGGTCACGCTGGAATCGATTGTGGAGTAGCTGCTTGAATTATAGGCTGAATAATGTTCAAAATAAAGGTAAGTCGCATTGTGCCACGCATTGGCCTGATAGGTCTGGATATTGCTGAAAACAGCACTGTTTATCTGCGTAAGGTTTGTCTCCGTGTTGATTTGCCCGGCTCCCACTGACGGAGCCATTTCGCCGGAATAATTCAGGAATGCCGGGAGGCTCTGGCTGAATCCGCCTGAAGCGGTTGCAACAATGGATGATCCTGTGTAGGACAGTTGCATTCTGAAATTGTTGAATACGCTCCCGTAGCCAGCCGGCAAAGCATAATGCCTGACCACAGTTTTTGAGTCTTGCGAGATCTGCAGCATTAGGTCCACCGCACTGCTGGATGCCAGGACACCGAATCTGGCAAAGTTTCCAGGCCCCTGGTAGAATCCTACATAATAGTATGTTGAGCCATTGTCAAGAAGCTTTGCCTGAAACAGGGTCAGGTTGAGGCTGGCCGCCACAGAAGTTGCATTGTAGTTGCCGGTGCCATTGAGCAAAACCTGGCCTCCGTACCCATCCAGGATTTTCCTGCTATCGTTGAGGAGGCTGGATACTTTCGGGGTTCCGAGCCCCGTCACCGGGTTCCAGTAAGGACTGTTGTTGTAGTAACCGTTTGTCCCGCTGAGGATCTGGGCGAACGAACTGTTATAAAGGCTTGTCCTGGCAATCTGGTAGACCAGAGGGTTGATCGAGTACAACGGGACTCCAGCGTCCTGCCGCATCAATGCTGCGATATCCGCCCACATGGGTGTTGAAACGCTTGTTCCACCCACAATGTACTGGGCTCCGCCGGAGACGACATAGACACCGGTGTACTTGTCCGCATCTATGGCAACGTCAGGTACGCCTCTGTGCGTTCCGTTGTATCCCCTTACAGACTGCCAGTATGGCGTAGAGAAGTATGTGCTGAACCCTCCTCCGCTGCCGTAAGACTTCCCGTTGTCTATTCCGCCCCACCCGTACTGGCGGAAGTTGTTGTTGAGAACGTAAAGTGAGGTTCCTCCAACCCCGGTAACCGATGGATCCGACGCAGGATAGTCAACTGTCAGCTGGTTGGTTCCACTGAATGCGCCGTTGTCGCCCGAAGCCGCGAAAACATCTATGCCCACCGATGCAGCCTGCCTGTAGACGTTTGCATATGTGTTGACTGCGCTGAGGTCGAGCTGGTTTTCAGGAGTTCCCCAGCTCAGGGAGATGATATTCCCTATTTTGTTCTGGACAGCATAGCTTACCAGCTGCTGGAGGTCACTTGTGTACGCAGATGTTGATATGAGGAGGACTATTCTTGCTCCGGGAGCCAGTGCATGGGCCCACTCAACATCGGTTGCTGTCTCCATGGCCCAGGTAGAGTTGTCCTGGCCTGGAGTTCCAAACGGATATTGTACCGTGAGGTTGATGGGCGGCAGGCCGTTCACCGCGTCAAAAGCCTTGATATCATATGCAAGGTTTGGGTCTCCATACGCGTCAATCACGACTATGGTCTGCCCAGCTCCATTGATCCCCTGGCTCAGTGCCCAGGTGAAGTTGTACGCCCTTGCGATAAGTGCCGGGGTATAGGCGAATGGTATGTTGGTGCTCTGGGGAACACTTACGCCCTGCAGTGAAGGGATTGCCACGGTTCTGTTTATGTCTTCATAATAGCTTATCCCGTACTTCGTTTCCAGGGTGTGAAGCGTAGTGTTGACACTCGCAACGGAGGAGCGGGGAACACTGAAATCCCAAAGGTTCCCGTACTGAACGGGTTTTATGCCGATGCTTCCCAGCCTTTCAAGGACCACAGCCTGGGTGAATGCCTGTGGAGGGATATACAATGTGTAATTCGTGACGTCCCCGGTAACCGGGGAAGTGCTGGATGGAGAATAGGAAGGAGAGGAAACGGAGAAGCCTGACAAAGGCTGCGCACCCGCAATAGTTACCATTGAGGAAGAAGTCATGATAGCTACCATTGCCAGGGCAAGCATCATGCGTTTATTCATTTGCCCGCACTTATGGTAAACACTATTAATATATTCTGTGATAGCGAAATGTTGCTTCCCACAGACGAATCAGAAGTGAAGTTGAAGAGTTTATTCCGTAATTATTATAGTTCGTGGGTAGGCCAGGACGTGGACCTGATTTCAGAAAGGGAGATAGGATTCATACCATTCTTCGGAACCATGATCAGGCACAGGGCCGTGAACAATCTGGGAGAGCTTGGGAACTTTGTGAGGCGAAACACGCCTCGACATATCTACTACTCATCTGCTTATTACAGGAAGCCCAATGAAAAGGTGATGAAGGAGAAGGAATGGAAGGGTGCCGAACTTATCTTCGATCTCGATGCTGATCATCTTGAAGGTGCGGACAGGATGACATATATGGAAATTCTCGCCGAGGTCAAGAAGCACACCGAACGCCTCATCTTCAAATTCCTCATGGATGATCTGGGTTTCCAGGAGAAGGACCTGAAATTGTATTTCTCAGGTGGCAGAGGCTATCACGTACACGTTGTGGAGGACGGGGTTTACCCACTTGGCTCCGATGCCCGGAGGGAGATTGCAAATTACATCAGGGGCGAAGGTGTTACGACATTTGACCTGAAGCGCTCCATGCCTGTAAAATCGGTTAAGTTGAACGGATGGAAGAAACTGATCGACGACGAGTTCTCCAGTTTCTTCTCAGATCTTCCTGATAACGTGGAAAAGCAGGAGGTTCTTCACAAGATGCTTGGCAATTCAAGGACACTGGCAAATTATCTTGCCGGATTGAAAAAGAGCACCAACCTGAAGGAAAACCTGAAGAAACTGGAGCTTTTTTCCCTGCCGGGACATAGAAAATACGGGAACATGGACCCCAATGATGACAAAGTCCTGACTTATATACTTGGCAAGGTGAAGAAGGAAAACCAGTGCGAGATAGACGAGCCCGTGACAACGGATGTGCACAGGCTTATAAGACTGCCGCACAGCCTCCACGGGAAGACAGGCCTGGTGGTGAAACCAATCCAGTTGAACGATTTCAAGGATTTCAACCCACTCAACGATGCCATTGCGGGCAGGTTTTCAGAATCTGTCCACAAGGTCAATGTACTCCGGAATTTCAGGATGGATTTTGCCGGGGAGTCATACAGCCTGAGTCCCGGAGAGACCGAAATACCAACATCACTGGCGGTATTCATGGTTGCGGGAAAGTTTGCTAAATTTCTATGATTATTAATTAGAAATCATTCTCAAAAACTTATTATATCATTGAACGATTTTCAGGTGGTGATTAATTGGAACTTAAAGACAGCAAGACACTGGAAAATCTGAAAGCCGGATTTGCAGGTGAATCACAGGCAAACAGGAGATACCTCTACTTTGCCCAGAAAGCAGACGAAGAAGGATTTCAGGAAGTAGCGTCAACTTTCAGATCCACAGCAGACGGAGAAACTGCACACGCCTTCGGTCACATGAAGTACCTGGCTCAGGTTGGAGACCCCGTGACTGGTGAGCCCATCGGATCAACCGAACAGAACCTAAAGTCTGCCATCGCAGGCGAAACATATGAGTATACACAGATGTACCCGGGATTCGCAAAGACGGCAAGGGAAGAAAACTTTGAGGACATAGCTCACTGGTTCGAGATTCTATCAAAGGCAGAAAAGTCACACGCAAAGAAATACGAGGATACGCTCGCAAACCTAAGCAAGTAAACTGGTTTTGTATGCAGCAAATTACCCGGGAGGATATATATCCTCCAACTATTTATGAATCGAAGCGCGAAGAAATAACACACAAAATTATTGAAGAAAAGAGAAGGAGAAGAGTGGTCACCAAGACATTCAGTTTCCTTTTTGAATCCAGGGATACCGTGATAAACCAGATCAACGAAATGGTTTTCATTGAAAACGTCACAGACAAAAACGAGATAGACAGGCTCATCAGGGTGTACAGCGACCAGCTCCCGACAGATACCCAGCTGAGCGTATCAATGTTCATTGAGTTTGAGGACGAACAGCAGATGGTAAGAGAACTGCCGAAGCTTGCAGGAGTAGAGAACACTGTTTACCTCACTTTCGATGGCCATGAAGTGAAGGGAACACCCGAAGAAGGAAGATCCACTGATGTTCTGGAATCCACATTGCAGTACCTGAAGTTTGGTTTCACAAAGCAGGATTACGAAAAATTCCTGGCCGCCAACAATGTCTACATAGAAACGAGAAAAGAAAGATACAGCGAAGCGGCAAAACTACCCAGAGAACTCGTGGACGATTTGAAAAGTGGTCTGAAGCTCTGAGTGCTCTGGCCACCACCCTAATTTTTTGTTTTCCCAGCCCGGTTGAGGATACATGGGGCTCTATCCGCCTCACTGAAATGAATCTGTCACTTCGCTTACCTTCCATTTTGGTGCAGGTATCTCTCCCCAGTTTATCCTTGCAAGCGAGAGGAAGTAACCTATGGCAAGGATGGCCTCGGGGTTGTACCCGGCAGGTGATACACGTTTATCCTGTTCCCAAGTTTGAACAATGAAGATTCAGAGTCGTATTCGAAATCCTCATAAATTACTGAGAAGTCTCTAGTAGAATACTTATCTAGAGTTTATCTAAGATTATTAGTTCATCACACTTTTTTGGGGATGAATATTAATAGTTCGTTCCACGCAATGTGAGCAAAGTATGATGGATTACGGATCAGTAAGCAATATTCACGATCTATGCCTGATCATGTTGGGAATTCAGTTCTGTTCGTTAATAGGATGTAACCCAACCAGTGAAAGATTGCTCCTTGGCACATTCTATTTTAACTTAGCCCCAATATTGTGTGAAGAACCAGATTATTTAAACTCTTAATCAAAAATTGTTCAAACCCTTAATGTGCATGATTCCCCCTCCATTCATTTTTCAAGACAGGACACTTTCTTGCCAATCATCGAATTTCTGCACCTTTAATGTATTGCCGGAGTATAAACCGATTAGCTGCGAGGGTAACAAAGCCTGGCCAACTGTGCAGGACTTAATATCCGACTTACTCCTGGAAGCCTTTCTCACTGATTTGTCCAATGATTATTACATGGCAAGATGTTGTCAAAACGATTCAAAAAATTGGCGATAAAATCCAGCTTATCCTTTTACAAATGTATCCTGAACATAGTTAGTGAAATAGGCTCTTCGTCGTATTGATGATTAAATTTAATTTTGTTAAGTTGTCATATACCAATATACTAATATGACATTACGATTTTAGCATATAAGGAAAATTTGGTGCTGATAAGGTACCCTTAATTGACTGTACTTGTAGAAAGTGGTGTGGGATGTCTGACGACAAAGAAACATGTGAATTAAAAGAGATAGAGACCCAGGATGTCGATTTATACTACGAGATATCCAGAGTTCTCAATGTTCTTGGAAACAAGACGAGAGTTGCAATACTGGCTATAATGGAGAGGCATAATGAAGTGTGTGCATGTGAACTTCAGCCTGCACTAGGGTTGCCACAGCCCACAATTACCACACATCTGAGAAAGATGTACGATATTGGTCTCCTCAAACATAAGGAGGTGTGGAAATATAGCTATTATTTCATCAATCCAAAATACAAGAAGCTTATCAGCGATATCCTAAAAAATCAGGTCTATGCTTTTTCAACTTCGCAAACTTATGAAGGAAAAGTTGACGATGCCAGGCGATAGAGATGGAAAGCGATGAGGAAAAGGAATCCCAGACAAAATCTACATCAAAGGGAACATTTGCAACTCTTTCTGAGCACCTCAGGAAATATCTGATCGTTTACACACTCCTCTCAGTCAGTGTGGCCATACCTGTCGGGTATTATACAAGGCAATTCACAGCGATTAACAAGGGACTGTTTTCAGACCTCGTCATTCTCTTTGCAATAATGACAATCTACCCTTCCATGATACAGCTTAAGACTGAGGGATTCGCCAAAGAACTGAGGTCTTGGAAACCAATCGTGGTTTCACTAGTTTATGTATTCGCCCTCTCTCCTCTCATTGCATTCATCATTGGCCCAACCATGGGCACTTCAATTGGAACTGGGTTTGTAGTTTCCAATATCGTGCCGGCATCAAGTGCATCCCTTGGCTACGTTCTAATAGCAGGTGGGAGCATTGAATTGGCAACGGCTCTCGCAATTGTGAGCCTGGTAGTTTCCATCCCAGCCATACCTTTGATTCTTGGGCTTTATAGCAGCCAGGCATCTACGTCTATTCCAGTTGAGCCCATAATGATGTCTGTTGTTTATATCCTCATACTTCCCCTCATAGCAGGCCAGGTCTCTCGATATCTCCTGATAAGGTGGAGAGGGGCTGCGACGGTCAACAAGACTTCAAAAAAATACCTGTCATTGACAACCATGATGTCCATGTTAGCTCTCATATTCGTCCTTGTGGACAAGGAGGCATCCGTTATCATATCCATGCCTCAGATAGTGGGCTATCTCATAGGATACCAGTCTGCAATCATACTGGGCATACTCGCATTATCAATTCTTGTGAGCAGGTTGATGCACTTCTCCTATGGAGATCACCAGGCGATTGCATTCATATCGGTGACGAAGAACCAGAGTGTTGCTGCAGTTATTGCTGTTTTTGCTCTAAACCCGGCTGCAGCTTTGGCACCAGCAGTGATTCCTATGATTCAGCCTGTACTGGCAATTGTGTATATACACTTAGAGAAGACGATAAAAAAACTATTCACATTTTCTCCAGTCGTGAGGCATACTCCATGATCCTGAAGGATTTCTCCGTGACCGCCTTTGGGTCCATACTTGGAACAGGAGGCTTGATACTTGCCTCAAAGCAGTTTATCCCTTCTATTGTTTTCCCGTTGACTTTGATTCTGTTTGTTGCATTCTCCATTTTTACCGGAATGCTCATAGCAAAGGTCATAAGATACCCTGCAGTGGTTCGCAGTGAGTTGCGGCATCCTCTTCCCGGGAATTTCTATGCCCTGCACCCAATTTCTGCCGTGATTATTTCAATACTGTGCATGCACATTTTTCCCCCTGGTATTGATATTGGGATGCTAGTCTATGGTGGAGTGTTCATAATAGCTCTATCCGTCTATCTGCCATACCATTTCTTCTCAAACATGAATGTGAGTTTCTCACAACTTCATGGTGGGTGGTTCATAACGCCAGTCGCTACAATTTTGGTGACGGATGCGGTTCTCCTCTACCCAATAAGTGGGATTAGCACTTTGTTATCACTTGTATTTTTCGGCATCGGCTCGATGTTATTTCTGCTCATTATAGTAGTGCTGTTCTTCAGGCTGTTGAGTCATGACCTACCACCTGTTGAGCTTGCTCCTACAAATTACATTATGCTTGCTCCAATTGGCATTCTCATTGTAGACCTATTTCAGATAGGCGCCAGCATTGGGCAGTTCTTTGGTTCCGATCTCACGACACTTGCTACAATCGCTGGAATAAGTCTTTGGGGATTTGGCCTGTGGGCTGCCTTTGTCAACCTTCTCATGATGGGCAAATACATTCGAAATGGCTTGAAGTTTCATATGGGGTGGTGGAGCTATGTATTCCCAACCGCAGCATTTACTCTTGCGACAATAAACCTATCTGAGCATATATCACTTTTCGGCCCTGTTTCCCTATTTCTGTACATACTATTGATTACCATCTTTGGAATCGTAACAATCGGAAGCATAAGTAGCATGTTGAGAACAAGATTCCACCTTTTGGTGAAAGTGCCGCATTGACACAAGAAAAACAGTAGGTCATCTGGAGCCAAGCATCATAAAAATAGCGATTCCATCATCCAATTCTCAAGACAGGACACTTTCTCATCATTCATAGAATTTCAGCACTTTTAATATATTGCCGGAGTATAAACCGATTAGCTGCGAGAGTAACAAAGCCTGTGTCGAAAAAACAGTGTGTTACATGGGTCTTACAGATCTTTGATAATATTTATATATAAGTCGTTTCTATTAAATTATAGATGCCAAGTAGAGTATTGATTCTCACAATATCACTTTTCATTATAGTCCCTGCAACGCCTATTGTTGCTGAAATGATAAATGGTTCAACTTCGAATTCAGCAGTTATGACCCCTCTGGATGTTGTGAATTTACCCCCAATGAATTATGTCAGCCATTCTATAGATATTCAACAAAACGTAAGCTATTTTGGGTTTCACCAATTTACTTCTACCGATTCGAGAACTGGTGTATCTTACTTTTCACCAACAAATAACATGTTGTACATTTCCGGCACTTCTCCTCATTCTTCAAACCTCGGGCCTGGCAGACATATAAGTGTTATAGATTTACATAACTGGACAGTGGTGAATCGTTTCGATGTGCCCATTCAGCCCTATCCTGGGTCTTTAAGTATAAACGAATGGATAACCGGGATTGCATTTGATCCTTCCAACAATTTACTGTATGTCTCAGTTTATGAATTCGTAAACCCCCCATTCAAGACCGTGGGCCAGGCATATCTTTACGAATTAAACGCCTCAAACGGTTCTGTACTTAACTTTTTGATGTATAACAATTCTGTATTCAATGGTATGGCTTTCAATGAAAAGGATAACTACCTCTACCTCACAATGTCTTTTGTCCCAACAGATAATCCCATAACCACCCCATCAAACTCTGTTGTACTAGTTGTAATTCCGTCAAACTTGGGAATTAAGAAGATAATCACCTTGGGTTTTTCTCCTGCACCACCGGTTTTTGACAGTTACAACGAGAAACTTTACGTTCCTGACTTTACTTTGGACGGCCTCGATGTTGTTAATATGACAACATACTCTATTTCTAAAGTGAAACTAAGCAATTTTACACCCGTTTCTTCTTACATCACTTACTCCAAATCTTCCGTTTACGTCACCAGTTTCCTGTCTAATAACATAATTGAATTAAACTCGTCAAATTTTGCCTTGGAAGATAATTTACAATTCCAAAAGAACCTATCGCAGATTCAGGGGATAGCGTATGACAGCTCAAACAACTTGTTATATTTAAGCGAAGGTGATGTTCTGGCAATTAATGTAAGTAATGGAGCGAGCCAACATATCTCCGTAGGTGGAGGGGCCGGTCCTCTCAACTATGACACATTGAGCGGGGAAATTCTCGCTGGAGTAAATGGCCCACTTGTTGTGGTTGCCATCGGTCTGGGCAACCAACACTCAGTAACATTCTCAGAAAGCGGAGTAATGGGAAAACACCAATGGAAAATCATGGTTAATGGGATCACTTACGTCACTACGAATAGCACCATAACGATCAAAGTTGCGGGGAACTACACAAGTTATCACTTTAGCAGCAATTACTACTTGGGAATTTCGCCACAAGGCGTCCTGAACAACACTATCCAGGATTCTGCTTCTGTAATGTTCGTAAATGTATTCCTCATTGTAATACCCCCTGTCCTAGTTGGTGCACTTGTTTCTGTATATGTATTTAGGCGCCTAAGGAAAAAATAGGTCAATAAAATAATGCTGCAAACTTTCCAGTATCTCTCTCCTTATGGCTGTCTGTTCCTCTGTTTCAGTTTTAGGCTGTTCTTTTTGACTGACTAATAATTCACAATCGATATTTGAACCGTTATTTTCTAGGGTGGGACAATAATTTACTGTCAAATGTAGGGATTGGTTTCATTGAAATATGCCACCTGTTTGCTGACAAGCCCAATATCAGTTTGTGGGGAAATAAAAAATGTAAGGGTGTGAATCCAAATCAAATACTGATTGTCCACTGCCAATATATTCGTCTGGTTGAATTCATAAGACCTGTTTCCATTCCATCTTCCACTGGTGTAGTTTATAGAAGTGCTTCCGAGTTTGGTGTTGCATTCATTATAGATTATTTGAGGGCCTTCTTTCTTGTAAAGGGTATTGGAGTAGTTCAGTGCGTTTGTATGATTGTTAAAAATGTATATGAAGACATTAATCACCCAGAAATACTGCTTCTCTCCATAACTTGCATTTTGGGGAATGAACCTTTCTGTGTTGTATTTCAAGTTCCCTTTGGCAGAAATACTCGACCATGTTGAGGGAATATTGAAGGATGACTTCCAGGTTTCGTTGTAAACCCCATTCAGGTTAGACTGTGTGATCAATTTGGGAGGAAGGGGGTACATTTCCTTCTCAAAGATAGCAGCACCCAGAAGCAGGACTAGGACAAAGATTGAAAAGATAAAGGCAGTTTTCTTCAATATTCAATAAAATAGATACGATGAAATTTAAAGGTTTCCAAGGAAGAATTATTAGTTCAAAACCGTAAAAATTCACCTCAATTTATTCTAATGAGACAATCTAAGACAGACGCTTTAGAAAAATTCGTTTCAAGAATTGTATTACCCGTATTACCTGTAATACACAAATCACTTTCAAGATAGCTTAATCCAAAGTTCTCCCTCATTAAAAACTAAGAGATGGACTACTTTCCCACGCTCATCAAAATTCCAATAATGAAAATGCCCACAGAAGTAACCAGAGATATAGCGGGTCCGAGGGGGTTCGAACCCCCGACCTATGGATTAAGAGCCCAATGAATGGTTTTGGGTATGTCGGGCCTCTGCCATCAAGATTTGATTCTCAGTCCAATATGTGCTATTTCATTTTCCTTTTCTGAGAATTCGCGGTCAAAAGTCACAAAGTCACCTGCGTTGAGTATCATGCTGGCAGATAGATGTAATATGTCCAAAGTTTTCATTCTTATCATAACGACGATCTCAATGGCGTTGCTGATGACTCTATTCATATCCACTTCCGGGACTTCAACTTTAATTTCAGGCAAATAGTCCACAAAGGCTTCTATTTCATCCGCGTCCAAATTCGTTGCTCTAGAAAGAACAGACTTCAGCTCTAAAATTGCCACAGGGGATGTAACCATTCGATCACTGTTGTTTAGAATTTTCATTGCTCTTGAATGATTGACATCTTTCTTGCTAAGAAATGAAATTATTACATTTGTATCGATATAGTACACTCTACTCTCTATCCTTTATTGAAATTTCTGACAGATTCAGGGGCAGATCTGGAAGTCCTTTTTCTTTCCATTTCTTGATGATGGCTTGACTTTTCTCTTTTCTTTCTATGACCTTTTTTGCACTTTGGATGCCATTCTGCATAATCCATCTCAAGGCATCTGCTTTGCTGCTGGCAAGCTTATATTTTATCAGCTTTTCAACCACATCGGCTGTGTTATCATCTACTCTCAATGCGATAACATTTGAAACCATATATTTTCATATGTTTACACCATATAAACTATTTGCCAACCATTCCACTTTATCTCCTTCTTTATGTCCAACTGTTCCTCGATCCCTTTCTCAGGCTGTTCTTTTGCCATGTATAATAACTCACAATCGATATTTAAATCGTTATTTTCTGGGGTTGGAAAAATTATTGAGAAATCCCAATACAAATTCCTAACTTGAGCTGTAATACAGCCATATACACGTATTACAAGAAAAATTTACATCCCAAGTCAATCTGGTATTCTCTCGTATTCAATTCTCGAGACTATATATATTCCCACTATTCATCGAATTTCAGCACTATTAACATATTCCAGAGTATAAACAGATTAATTGCGAGGGTAACAAAGCCTGGCCAACTGTGCAGGACTTAAGATCCGACTTACTCTCGGAAGCACTTCTGACCGATTTGTCCAACGATTATTAACAGATGGAGTGACTTTCAAACAATAGCCAAAAGCAAGAAGAAATTTGTCTTACGTATGCCTACAAGTATTGTGCCTTGTAAGTGTGAACAGATAAAATGCTTCATGGGTGCTTACCACAGAATATAAGCAAAAAAATTTTAGTGTATAGTATACTATTGTTAACCTATAGGTGATATATAGTGGAGGAAGAGATAACCACCATACAACTGAAAAAATCTGTCGTGAAGGCCCTCAAAGAAATTAAGAAATACCCTCGTGAGACCTACAATGAAACTATTCTCAGACTCATAAAAGAGGAAAAGGAGACTGCAGAGCTGGGCCTATTCGTTCAGAAATCACAACAGTCAAAGATGAAAGAACTCTGGGAAGAGGGAGATTACAGCGGTTGGGAAAATGCCTAAAGCTGGAGATATAGTTATCACCAGAGTGCGGTTTGCTGATAACGAATGTTCATAAATTCGACCCGCTCTGGTGTTGTTTGAAGAGCTTGGCAATATAGTGATCGCAGGCATATCTACAAATCTAAGAATGAGGGGGTCCCAATTACCAAATCAGAAGGCGCTGCTCAAGAAAGTGTAATCAAACTGAATTATATTTTCACAACAACGAGCAGCACCATTCTTAAGACGGTTTTCCATCTGAGCAAAGGGAAGAAAGAAATTGTAGTGGGAGAACTCAGAGAGAAGATAGAAAACCTAAACAATCAGTAGAAATGCATCCATAAGAAAATTTCAGCATCACTTTAAAGCAAAAGATTACCTCCCTCTCATAACATTTATTCGAATTAGAAATTCTGGACTTTAACCAAATGTAAACCCTGTTCCCAAGGAGATAATTGTCTCCCAATTTATGCGCCATCTCAATGAGGTTTGTGTGGACTCCATTCCTTCCTTATTGTTTAATTGTCCTCTTGCTGTTCTATTGCAATGGATGGAAATTAGGTAACCACATCATAGGGTGTTGAAATAACCGAGGCCCTTCCAGTGATTGTAGCTCTTCTTGAACGCATGAGCGAACAGCAAATAAACTCCTGAGATTGAAGGCAACGATTCCAGAGATACATAAATATTGCCTGTATAACCCTTGCCGAGGTAAAACAGGAATACTCCTCCAGCAGTCAGCAGTATCGCTATGGTCAGGAGAGTACTGGTCTTGAGTCCTGAAGTCATGTAAATCTGTGTCACCATTACGGTAAGACCATATGCAAAAATAACTGGCCCAACAAGCATTAGAGCGGAAGCTGTAATGTACGTATAGGAACTATAGAGCAGCGGAACAAATGATAATACCAGTCCAAGGATCATGCTCCCTACTGAAAGAACTGTAAATCTCCCCGAAAGGTTATCAAAGCTACTGTTGCTGAAATATAGGTATACTGTCCCGAACGTCATAAGCAGCGACCCCGGGACCATTAAGATTGGAGATAAGGATATTATTAAACCGGAACCGGCGTAGACGGCGTAAAACTGAAGGATAATGCTAAACAGGAATAACAGAACTCCAAATCTCCACAGCTCCCTGTAGGCGTTTGAATAAGATGATCCATTTGGGGACACAATCATCATACGTTGTTATTGTATATACATTTTAATCAAAGGACAAATATAAACCTAAATATCCAAACCATATAATGGTCCCTACATTTTTTCCTTCCTTGTGGCTAGCTGTTCCTCCTTCTCCTGTGTATTAGGCTGTTCTTTAGCCATATGTTAATATCTATAAGGGTTATATAAACCGTTGAGGATTTCGAATAAGACTCTGAATCTTCACTGATCAAGCTTGAGAGCAGGAATATTGCCATGAAGATTGCAATATTCCTTCAAATATTGCCCTTATTCCCTGATTTTCCCTGTATCTTTCAGGG
>OFHI01000051.1_pt1 | contig 30035 bp, 33 predicted proteins | sample 1522021 | NCBI WGS metagenome assembly OFHI01 (sample SAMEA2464839, study PRJEB22497) | soil metagenome | biome: Grassland; feature: Farmland; material: Clay | place: Australia | collected 2013-02-01 | depth 1.4 m | reverse complement strand
AAGATTACCAGCTCACACCCTATGCGTTCAGCACACAGGTGAATGTTAACGGAAGCAACCTCAACTATACAATTCCATTCAATGGTGTCAAGATTACCGAATCCGGGCTCGATAACAACACTTCGTGGGGCCTGTACAGGTCAAGCGGCTACGGAAGCTATATCGCTGGCCCAACAACGAACAGGTCGATCAGCCTGTACCTGCCGGCAGGGGGCTTAAAGATGAGGTTTGTTGCGGATGGGTATTACTCAAGCACACTCAATTTCAACAACGATGTTCCCAATCGGACAGTAATTGCCCATTTCGAGAAAGGTTACAATGTCACCTTTGTGGAGCACGGGCTGCCGGATATTGCCCATAATTCTTGGTACGTGAAAGGATTCGCGGTGGCATTCCACGGCGGAAATTCTTACATATACGGGAAGAACAGTTCCACATTCCTGGTCCCTGATGGAACCTACGGGTACAATATATCTTTTGGCCAGCAAGCTTGGGACGTCAATGGGAACATGTATTTACTCAACATAACAAGAAATGCCACAGGCAGTTCCTTCACGGTGGACGGAAGCAATGTTACCGTGAATGTCTACTTCAATGCCGTAGTCGTGAAGAATCTCTCATACCGGCCCCCGGTTACTGCAGGTAAGCTTGTTTTATACGCCTTCATGGGGTTCATCGCTGCGGGGGTGGCTGTAGAGGCGATCTATTTCAGAAGAAGGAGAATCTGATGCCCGGACCCGTTCGGGAGCCTCCTTCCAGGGTAGTTTCTTAGAATTATGGTGCATAGCTTATAAAGGAACAACAGGTAATTGGTTTGTGCCTTCTGACCGCGTCAAGAGTTTTATCGTAATACTCATACTGGCAACCACTGCCACAATGGGGTACATCCTGACTGAGCAGTCCCTCTTCCCTGTGTATCTTGCGAAGCCTTTTCAGATGGCCGTGTCGATCTTGATAGGGCTAGTTTTCTATTACTTCATATCTGGACTTTCACCCGCCATAAAGGACCGGAGGATGAGGTTCACCCTTCGCAAGATTGCAGCATTTATCGCGGTAAGCGTGATCCTTGTCGGGTTCCTGGCGACATGGATCCATGAGGTCACCATACTTGCGCTGTCCGCAGGCCTTGTTGCCGCAGGGGTGTCATTCTCGCTGAGGGAGCCTATCACCAGCCTCGTTGGGTGGTTCATAATAATCTTCAACCGCCCATTTTCTGTGGGTGACCGGATCAACATGAATGCCGTGGAGGGAGATGTTATTGATTACAACCTCTTCCAGATCAAGCTGATGGAGATCGGCCAGTGGACTGATTCCAATATGTACACCGGAAGAATATTAAGTGCCCCAACAAGCTGGGTTCTGACCCACTCCATATACAACTATACACAAGATTTCAGCTTCATCTGGGACAGGATCTGGGTTGGCCTGCTTTACGGGGAGAATTACGAGAAGGTGAGCGCGGATTTGAAGGAAATCACCGAGAAACATGTCCAGGACATTGTTGAAGGGGCAGAGAGGTCCTATAAGCGGCTTTCGAAGAAATATTTCTCACATGTCTCGAATTTTGAGCCTTCCGTTTATCTAAGCTTCAACAGCAACTGGGTCGAGCTCAACATAAGGTACGTAACTGATGCCAGAACCAGGACCAGAACGAGAAGCATGATATCCAGAGACATCCTGGACTACATTTCAAAAAACGGCATCAGGGTTGCGTCAACCAGCATGAACATCAACCTGACCGGTGAGGAAAAAAGCTGAAAGGCCGCCCTCCCATGCCTTTTATAAAAAGAGGAGGATCAGCCCACGAATATCGGGTTCCTTTCCCTGACAAAGGTTCCCTTCTGGAGGTCAAGCATTGCCTCTCTAATCTGCTCATCCGAATTCATGACAATGGGGCCGTACCAGTGTACAGGTTCCTTCAAGGGCTTTCCTGAAAGCAGTATGAATCTGGCGGGCGAATCTTCCGTCCTCACGGATACATATTCGCCGTCTTCTGAAAATACCAGTGCCTGGCCGGGGTTGTACGAGCCTTCCTCGCCGTAGTCGAAGTAAGCCTTGCCTCCGATTATGTAAAGCAATGATGTATATCCGGGATTGATCCTGTAGTGGAATTCTGACTCGACCGGCATCTTGACGTCGAGATAGGTGGGATCTACCCCGTATGCGCCTTCAAATGGCCCCTTAACGCCGTTTATCTCTCCCGAAACCACCTTGACGCTGGCGGCGGAGTCTGTTTCCACTACCGGAATGTTATGGCCCTTCATGTCTCTGTAAGTGGGAGTGTTCATCTTGTGCTTCGCAGGGAGGTTGATCCAGAGCTGGAATCCAGTTACGTTGGTCGGCAGGCCCACTGCCTTCAGCAATTCATCAGGGTCGTTCTCATCGAGCGGCTTCGGCATTTCCTGGTGGAAAATCCCGCTTCCCGCGGTCATCCACTGCAAGTCCGAGGGGAAGATCACTCCGCTGTTTCCCTCGCTGTCTTCGTGGTATACCTTTCCCTCAAGGAGATATGTTACAGTCTCTATCCCCCTGTGGGGATGCCAGGGGAATCCTGAAAGATACTCTTCCGGCTTTGAGGAACCGAAGTGGTCAAAGAGCAGGAAAGGATCGGTTATTGAAGCCGAGTACTGTCCGCCGAGGACCCTTTTTAGTCTCACCCCGGCACCGTCAATTGCATCCTTTCCTGTGAATACCTGTGAAATTTTCTTTATCTTCATATTTTCTGCCATTTTTTGCCCCCTTGTGATTATTGAATTCCAAACTGGTATATGTCCGTTAGGCGACCTGAAAACAATCAGGTAGTAGCCATGCAATCAGGTGGCGCATCTGCAATCCTGCCCGGAATGAATGCCGGAAACACAGGTATGAGGTCGTGATGCCTGCATTGCCAGATTACTGTCTTCCTTGATTCAACTTCCCATGGATTTCAACTTTTCAATCAGTTCGCTTGCCTCTTTCCTGCTCAGATCGTCCTCTGACAGTTTTCCATGATCCTTCATGTACTTGCTGGCTGCTGCAACACTATCCTCATTCTTCTGAAGGCTCTTAATGAACTTGACCTGCTTCGGCGTGGCTTTCAGCTGGGTGGGGTCCAGGCGCTCGCCCTTGGGTGTCTGCATAAGCCTGTCTATGAGGTCTGATGCCTCCGGTATTGACAGGACGTTGACAGAATCCTTGCCGTGATCCTTGAGGTACTGGCTCACCATCTCTATTCGTTCTTCAGTATCCTGGAGGGATGAGAGGAAATTTATCTGCTTTCCTGTTGCAATTCCCCCGCCCGACTGTTCCCCTTCCACCTTAATGCTTTTCATTGCATCTATCAGTTCGGATGTCTCGGGAACCGACAGTTCACTTATATCGGACTTTCCTTTTGAAGAAAGGTATGACTGCAGTTTCTCTTCCCTTTCCTCGGATGCTTCCCTGAGTTTCTTTATAAAATCAAGCTGTTTTCTTGTTGGAGAGGACCTGTTTTCTTCCATGATAATACACACCGGTGAATCGTGGCGGCACCTCTTCTTCAGAAAGATGCCATTAATCGCTATACGAATACTTCCTATAAATGTTAGATCTAGAGGAGCAAATCCAACCTTTGCCTCCAACCCTGCCTTGATTTTTGCACGTCCCTTGTTTTAGCCGGTTCTGGCTCAATTCCTCATTTCATGGAGTCACAGGAACCGTTTTTCCCGTAAAGCAATTATAAGAGCATGGTAACAAAGCGCGAGTACGAAAAGATTTACAATGCAGCACGCAAGGAGCAGCTTGAGCAGGATATCGCCATGATAAAGGATATAGTGGAAAGGAGCGAGGATTACATGGATTTCAGGGCCAAGCTTTCTGATGAGCTGAGGAAACTCGACCTGAATGTAATAGAGGAGTGAATTTTAACTCCCCCCGTGAAATCTGAATTCGTTTTAGGCATAACCCTAATAAATCGCAAGCTCCTGATATGTGATTATGCAGAGTGAGGCCGGCGGCTCGGGCGCGTACCGGAATTCTGTTTCCCTTGGCAGGGATTCCAGGAAAGCTGTTATCTCACAGTTTTTCGGTTTTTTTGCGGATGCGTATGACCTGACACTTGTTCTTGCTTCCTCACTCATTCTCACTGCAGTCTTCCTGCCTCCGGAAATACCAGAGCTTGTCAGGGCTTTTGAGCTGGTATTCTCGTATTCCCTTACCATTATCGCCAGGCCCCTTGGGTCAGCAATATTCGGCAACTATGGGGACAGGATAGGCAGGAGGAGGATACTCCTCATTACAGTATACAGCGACATAATCTTTGCCGCCGCCATAGCACTTCTCCCGGACTACAGGCAGGCAGGGTACCTGGGCTTCATCCTGTATTCAGTCATCAGGTTCGGCCTTGGCATATTCCTTGGCGGGGAATATTCTGCCGGGCACCCCTACGCGATGGAGTGGACACCAGAAAGGCTCAGGGGGAGAATGAGCGGCCTGGTCCAGGGAGGCTTCTCGCTCGGAGCTGCCCTTTCTGCAGGAGTAGTTGCGCTTTTCATAAATTTCTTCGGTTTCGATGCCCTTGCCGGTTATGCGTGGAGACTGCTCATAATAACGATCTTCATCCCACTCATCCCTGTCCTCCTGATCAGGTTCTCAATCAGGGAAAGCCCGGTCTTCGAAGCCATACTGAAGGAGGAGAGAAGGGAGAAGTTCCCAATAATGGCACTGTTCAGAAAGCCCGTTGTAAAGGACCTTCTGCAGGTCATGACCGTGATGACCGGACTTTTTTTCCTTTCCTATGTGCTCTTTGCCTACGTCCCCATAATTCTTGGCAGTGCCCCGTCAACACTGAGCTCCGGGCAGGTTTCGATAGTTCTTGTTGCCTCGTACACAGCAGCTTTCTTTGGCGCCTTTGCCACAGGGTCAGCATCCCAGAAATACGGCCGCAGGACTATGGGGATGGTAATTGCCGCTATCTCCGGCATACTGGCAGTCCCGCTGTACTATCTCCTTTTCACTCTTCCGTCCTCGGGAGAAATATATCTCACAATCCTAGCAGGAATGGCGACAGGCATAATAACGCAGGCTGCCTGGGGGCTTGTTCCGGTGTACCTCACAGAGAGGTTCAGCGCAACCCACCGTGCATCGGGGGCAGGATTCGGATACTCTTCGGGAATATTTGTCGGCGGGTGGTTCAGCGTGTACATTCCACTGATGCACACCTACCTGTTCGGAGAGGGTGACACATCAACGCAGGTGTGGATTTCCCCGTCAGTGGTGATTGACATAGGCGCCCTTCTGACCGGCATTGGCTTCTACAAAGGACCGGAAACCGCAGGCTCAAACCTCGGGAAATGATGCGGCTCCACTCAGACAGTTCAGGAATGAACTGCGGGAACGAGAACAAAAGTTGCCGTATACACCATACAGGCACGGCGAATATAAGGAGTCTGAAACTACCCCATGCCGCGGAAGAAAGTGTAATCACCTCTTACTGCGGCAATCGCGTTTTATGGTTCAGTACACTATTGAAGGAATAGTGTGCCGGATGTCGTTCCAGGGGCCCATATAGAAAACTCTCAACTATAATCCCTCAAGTGTTAGGGTCTATGGTTTAAAAACACACACAAATATTTTTCATATGAATGATTCCCGATCGACCGAAAACCTTCCGAGAATGCAGATAAACGACATCTCGAGATATCTGGGGACAGCCGGCTCCATGATAAGGTCCAGGTTATTCACCCATACGCCGTTCTTTCTTGCCCATGCCGTAACATTCGGTTGCAATTCGAGATGCCAGAGCTGCACCTACTGGAAGCTTACTCCCAAGATGAAGTATGACCTGCCTACAGAGGAGGTTTTCCAGCTTCTTGATGAGGCTTACGCCGCTGGAATGCGTGGATACTACATGTTCGGCGGTGAACCTCTTGTAAGGAGAGATATCGGTGAGATCGTCGATTATGCCAAACACAAGGGCTTCGTTACGGTGATGAACACCAACGGATCATTCCTAGAAAAAAAATCACGTGAACTCGAAAACCTTGATTTTGCTTTTGTCTCTGTGGACTACTTCAACGATTACGACGACATAATCCGTGGAAGATCAGGCACCTTCAACGAAGCGATGAGAGGCATCGGAGTAATGAGAAGCACCACTAATGCCAAGATAGCACTCGTTACAACCATAAGCAGGCTGAACTGGACAGCAATCGAGCCAATGGCGAAGCTTGCCAGGGGAATGGGCATTGGCATATCCTTCAACTCCATCGAGCAGTCAATGGACTTCGGGCTCACCACCAACGAGACAACACCTAATTTTGATATCGGGCTCAGCAGTGAAAGGCTCCAGGAATTCTACAGAATCCTGCTGAAACTGAAGAGGGAAGGTTATCCCCTGATGGAGACCGAGAAGGTCCTGAGGGAGTACGTTGAGGGGAAACCCTGGAAGTGCGACTTTCCCAAGATGTTCGTGTATGTAACGCCCGACAAGAAGATCTACAACTGCAACTACGCCTACCACTATGACCTGAAGGAAGGGAGCTTCAGTGACTACTTCAGTGGGCAGGATTTCACAAATTATGTGAAGGAGGCAGAGTCTTGCAACAGGTGCGTGAGGACCTGCGTCAGAGGTTACTCCTACACCTACAACATGCTTCCGGCCCAGATTCTTGGGCTTGCAGGGCAGGCAAAGAGCCTCTTCAACACCGAGAAGCCTGTCAAGCTCTGAGCAGTAACCGCTTAATCAAGAAATCTTAAGTAAGATTCAGGCTTATTTGCATGTACAACACAGAAGTGTTTGGAGATTTGGTAAAATGGCTAAAATATTGATTCTGACCGGCGATGCCGGAGAAGCCCTGGAAGTCATGTACCCGTACCAGCGACTCATGGAGGAGGGCTATGAGGTTCACATAGCAGCTCCACAGAAGAAGACGATAAGGACAGTAATACACGATTTCGAGCCAGGTTTTGACACCTACACCGAAAAGCCGGGATACAGGGTGGAAGCAAACCTGTCGTTCAAGGAAGTCGAGCCCTCAGACTACGTTGCCCTGGTAATACCGGGAGGAAGGGCACCTGAATACATCAGAAATGACCCTGATTTTCCACGTATTGTTCAGTATTTCTTCGACAGGAACCTCCCGGTGGCAGAACTCTGCCACGCGCCACTTGGACTCGCCAGTGCGGGAGTATTGAAAGGAAGGACAACTGCTGCCTATCCGGCACTGGAACCTGATGTCAAGGCCGCGGGAGGAATATTCAAGGACGGTGCGGCTGTAGTGGATGGCAACCTGGTGTCTGCCAGGGCCTGGCCTGACCACCCGGAATGGATGAGGGAGTTTATCAAGCTTCTGAAAAAAAAGAGCGCGGCAAAGGCAGTAGCCTGATTCGCCGCAGCTTGCCAATTTTTCCCAGTGGCTGCCAGCCAGGAGTGCATGTTGACTCTGTGCTAACTGGAAAGAAGTTTAAGCGATGTCCTGACGAGTATCTCTGTTCCATATTTCATGGCACTTTCGTCGACGTCATAGGTAGGGCTGTGCTGTGGGCTTGTTATCCCCTTTTCATCGTTTCTCACGCCAAGGAAGTAAAATGCCCCGGGAACCTCTTTCACATAATACGCGAAGTCCTCGCCACCCATATCCGGCTCGGGATGCAGTATTGAGCCTTCGCCTAAAACTTCCTTTGCCACATCCTCTATGACCAGTGCGATGTCATTGTTGTTTATGAGTGCAGGGTATCCCTTGGCGTACTCAAACTCATATTCACAGCCTGTTGATTTGCTGATTCCTTCAAGCATCCTTTCGAGTTCATGCCTGACAGTCTCCCGGGTCTCTTCGTCAAAAGTCCTGACAGTCCCCGTAAGTTCCGCGTAGGGAGCTATTATATTGTACCTGTACCCGGAATTCATTGTGCCGAATGTCACCACTGCAGATTTGAACGGAGGTATTCTCCGGGAAATTATAGTCTGGGCCTGCACCACATACTGGCAGGCAATTGCCAGTGCATCCACGGCTTCCTGAGGTGCTGAACCATGCCCGCCGATTCCCTTGATCTTAATGGTGAACTGGTCCGCGTTGGCCATCATCGGGCCATAATTTATGGCAGCTGTTCCGGCAGGATATCGTGATATTGAATGCTGGCCGATCACGAAGTCCACACCCTTGAGTGCGCCTCCCCTGATCAGCTCTACCGCGCCTCCCGGAGGGCTCTCCTCGGCTGCCTGAAACAGCATTCTCACGGTACCCCTGAATTCATCCCTTTTTCCGGCAAGGATTTTCGCCGCCCCAAGCGCCATCGCAATATGGGAATCGTGGCCGCAAGCATGCATCACGCCTTCTGTTCCTGACGCAAAATCGAGATCATTCTCCTCCTTTACGGGGAGGGCATCAATATCTGCCCTGACGGCAACCGTCTTCCCGCCGGAAGAGCCACTGATGTCTGCAACAACACCAGTTTCCCCTGTCCTTTTTGGCTCCAGGCCGAAAGACTTCAGCTCCTCCTCTATCCTGCCGGCAGTCCTGAATTCCTTGAAACTGAGTTCAGGGTTTGCATGAAAGTGCCTCCTCATTCTGACAACATAATCCTCTACTTCCAGAGAGTCCATTTTTCCAGCCATTTAAATACTCCGTATCCACATATGGCGTGCATTAATATTTTTGCCTCAACCGGAAGGCCAGTGTCAACTTATGGATGGGACCAAAACTGGTATGAACGGAAAGAAGCTATCCTAAATACCTTCAGCGATATGGGAGCAAGCACATCATGATAGGACTGGTTGACGGCCTGGGTTTCTTCGCTGACGCACTAATCCTGGTTGGAGTGTGGATGGTCGGGGACAGGAGGATAGCAGGCTGGTACATCGGCCTGGCGGGAGTGGTTCTATCCCTCTGGTATGCAGCAATCATAAACTCGTATCCCATTGTTTTCATAGAAATTGTCTTCATTGGCATCTACGTGAGGAATATTTTCCTGTGGAGGAAGAAGCCTACTTCCGGTTCTTCATGAACCGATCTGTTTTCCAATTTTAATCCCTACCATGTAGTAACAGTTTAGAGGTAGAAAGTGATTGCATAAGCCGTAGCAGATTGGATGATTTGTATGGCTAAGGATTTCTTTTTTGACCTGGAATCGGCGAAGGAAGTGCTCCCCTGGCTCAAAGAGAAGATTGCCAGGCTCGAGGAGCTCGGGATAAGGGGACGGAAGGCCATGGAAGAGTATGATATTGACTCAGCTGACACATTCACTGTTGAAATCCAGGAAATCCTGGGGCAGATACACGGCAAGGGGATAATTTTGAGAGACCTTTCAGAGATTCTTGTCGATTTCCCCGCTGTGATAAATAACATGCCCTCCTACCTCTGCTGGCTGCCTGAGGAAGAGGGCATAGAGTACTGGCACTACGCAGACGAGGGTTTTGCCGGTCGGAAGAGAATTTCTGGAAATGAAAGAATATTGAGTTATCTCTAAATTCCGTGAGCGATGACCAGAAAGCCGATCTGATGAGGCTATTCACCTTTGCTTTCCGAGATCTTCCTCGTGTGCAATATTCCTTGATACAGCCATGGCAAGAAGCACCGTACCCACAAGAGCCATGCCAATGCCTGTCCCTCCTACGTATCTGGAAGAGTGTTCCACGAGTGTGATGGTGTTGCTTGCCACAATCTGGACATGGACAGGGGAGCCTGAGTTTGCCGTCAAGTTAATTGCGTACTGCTGGCCCTGAATATTCGGCGTAGGCCCGATACTTATCGTAGAATCGTTGGAGGCGTTGCCCTGGCCCCTGTAGATGTACTGGATCATGTTCAGCAGCTTGTAGTGCACGTTGTTGTATACGAAAAGCCTGTAGTGCACAGACGACTGCGGCTGTAATTCAAAAGTCACGTTTTCAGTCACGTTGTAGGGCTGGCTTATTACAATGGAGGATATGCTCCCGTTTCTCAAAGTTTCGTTAAACCTGCTTACATTTGTTGTTTTCAAGAAATCAGTATAGTTGTAGGATACCTTGATAAGCGACAGGCCCAACACTATCAGTACCATGGAAATGACAAAAACCCTGTTTTTCAGAAGCCTCGCCAGAAAAATCCTGGGAGGCGTCATGTGTTTCCTCTTACGTATTCTGGTCTTAGGCAACGATATCAGGAACGTTGACTATATTAAAGTATTTAAGTTTTACTATTCATGGCCGAGACTGCATGGATTTCATGGCTGTCATTGACGACCGGACATCTCCTCTTCAGATCCGATCCTCCTGGAAATCGCATATGCCAGAAGGACTATACCGGATACTGTCAGGCCTATCCCGGTACCCCCGATGTACCTTGAAGAATCCTTGGTCACGGTGATGTTATAGGCTATGGAAAGCTCAACAAGGGATGAAGAATTGCTGCTTGATGTGAGGTTGAGCATGTACTCTTGCCCCTGAAGGTTCGGTGTAGGACTGATGCTTATCATGGTGCCGTTTGAGGCGTTGCCCTGCCCTACAGTGTGATAGGTTGAAACTTCATTGGTCCGGGACTGAAGGTGATCGTACTGCAAAAGAGTGTAATGCACGGAACTCTCAGACATTCTATCGAAGTTGACGTTTTCAGTAACATTATATGGCTGGGTGAAGCTCACGCTTGAGACACTGTCATTCCTGACTGTCGTGTTGAAGGTGTGCACGTTCTTGTTAACAATAACGTCCTTGTAATTGTACGAGAGATTTATCAGGCCAACTCCCACAACCATCATTACAATGGAGGCTATGAAAACCCTGTTCTTCAGGACCCGCAAGAGAACTTCCTTAGGCCGGTCCCTGTGTTCCAGCAGCTTGATTCTAGTCCTGGGCAACTAATATCAGGACATGAGAGTATAATAACATTATTAACCGTATTGCCTGATATTTTGCCCCGGACTTCGCATGATTGCGGTTCTCTAGCTGCCTCACATGAATGTATTGCAGGAAGTTTTGACCTGAGAAATGGTTAAATTGTAGAGATGCTCGTGGTATTGCATACCCGTGGAATTCAGGATTGGATGCTCAGGATGGAGCTACAAGGGATGGAACGGGGCATTCTACCCGAAGGGAACGAAGCCGTCGGACTATCTGGAACTTTATTCAAGAGCCTTCGACACGGTAGAGATAGATTCGACCTTCTATGCAATCCCAGATTCCGGTACAGTCAGGAGTTGGAGAGAGCGGACCCCGGATAATTTTCTCTTCACGGCCAAAGTTCCTAAGATTGTAACTCACGAAAGGAAACTGGAGAATACCGAAGTACACATGGGATATTTCCTTGAATCCATAGGTAAACTTGGCGACAAGCTCGGCATGATCCTTGTCCAGTTCCCCCATGGGTTCACCTATGACTCAGGTGCTGAAAAGTTCAGGAAGTTTCTGGAAAGGCTCCCGACGGATGCCAGGTTTGCAGTGGAGTTCAGGCATGATTCGTGGTTCAACGATGCTGCATATGCCTGTTTGAAGGAAAACAACGTGACACTTGCATGGTCTGAAGTGCCAATGACAGGTTCCACCAACATAACAACATCATCCTCTGCATACGTCAGGCTGGTAGGGGACAGGTCAATAAAAGAGGAGGATTTTGGAACAGTCCGGAGGGACAGGACAGATGTTATCAACAGGTGGGCCAGGGAGCTTGAAAACAAGAAGAATGTGATAGACCACACCTTTGTGTTTTCGAACAACCACTTCCAGGGTTTCGGGCCTGCCACTGTTAACTTTTTCAGGCAGGCAGTGGGCGTTGAGCCTGTTAATTGGGAAATCAGGATGAAGAATACTTCCACTGGCGAGCAGAAGTCCCTTTTCGACTGGTAGGGAGTGTCCTGCCTGCCACACCATTGATAAGCGGAACAGGCCGGAGCGTTCATCATTCAAATGCGTTTCCCGCGGATTCGAGGGAGAAGCGGATTTCGTCGCATCCCTCAACATCAGGAACAGGGCTGCCGCCAGCCAGCCTATTGTAGCGGGTGCTATTTTTGATCAGTCTTTGATCCCCCAGCTGCAAGCCCCATCCGTCAGGGTGGGGTAGTTGACATCAACGCCGATCTTCCTTTCCCTGATCTCCTTCTGATCGGGCTTCCTGATAGGACAACCTTCCTGTCTCTGAGGAGGAGTTCAGATACACCATATTGGCTGTATTCGCTGTACTTGGAATGGTTGCTGTTGACGGGAATGTACTCGTATTCGTGGGGTTGGAACGTGATCCTGATGAAACCGTCCTGAAGCTTGACGAGTTCACTGTCAAGAGGATTGACATGATGCTTCGTATGATCGTATGTGGAGTCAAACCACTGTTTAATCTCCCTTCTTAGGTCTATGGGTAACGGCATCTTTCCGTTGGTTCTTCTCAGTTCTTCCGCCTTCAGAACGCCGTAATGAACGGCATCACGCATGTCATTCAGGTATGTCACTATATGATCAGACGGCTCATAGTACCACCATATGGTGCGTTTCTCACCCGATGAAGACCATGCGTGGCTCAGGATTTGACAGCCTCCGGTATTCTCCTGGTTTTGTGTGAGCGGAGACCATACAGGCGTGCAGAAAAGGACGTGATGATCGATATGAGATCACGTGATAGCTCTTCATGTGATGTCAGAATCTCATCGCCATCGGTTACAATCTCGACGCTGTGCGTTTAACAGATTTTCTCAACAAGATCGTATCCGAATCGTGCAAGACGATCCTTATGGATGATACATATCCTTGAAGCCCTGTCCGCTTCTATTTCATTCAGCAATCTGACGAACCCCTTGGGATCAAACCTCATGCCGCTTCTGATATCTGAAATAATATCAGGATCCGGCGATATTGATTTCAGGCGTTGAACCTGCCTGGCAAGGTCTTCTTTCTGGTCCTGTAATGATACCCGTGCATAGATTATGACCATCTCTCCTTCGCTATGCCTAGCATCCTGTTGATCTCGCTTTCCGGGACTCTCCTGAAGTTGTTCTGCAGCCTCACGCACTTTATCTTCATCTCTCTGTCCCATTTTCTAAGGGTAGGGGGGTCGATCTGCAATATATCACAGACATCTCTGAGGGTGTAGAGTTTCTCCGTAACTTATAACAATATATCACAATAATAATTAATGTCTTTTTCCAGCTGTTAGGCCCCACAACAACTGTCAGATCTTTTCCTTGAGACCGCCGTATATATTTTGTCCATGTCCTGACAGAAGAACATCCGCCCCGGACTCCCTGACCACCCTGGCAAATTCTGTGCGGGCTTTACCATATGGCTTGTGGGGCGGATCGTGTGGGAACCATTCGGGGGCAACCACCAGGTTTCCCGCCGAATCCCCTATGGCAATATCCCCGACTATGAGCTCTTCCTCCGGTGTGAGGAATGCGTACTCATCAATACAGGGAACCCCAGATGTCCTTTCAGATGCCACCGTTATCCTGAATGGCTTCAGCCCGTAGATTTTATCCATGCCGTATCTCTCGAATTCCCTGATTTCTTTCTGCTCCAGTATAGCTTCCGGGTTGACGGAGATTGACTCATGCTGATCCGGGATGAGCAGCCTTGCGCCGGTTTTCTTCGAGATGTAACGGGCTCCCCGTGTGTGGTCCAGCGTGGTCAGCATTATTGCCTCCAGCTTACCAAGCCTGCTGATGGAATCAATCAGGCCGGGAACCAATGGCGGATCGATGGCGATGCACTTACTTTCATCGAGAATGAGGTGGCCGTACATGATCCAGTCGCCTTCTGGGTCTGGCGTCCCCCATCTCAGAATTCTCCTGGTTACTGGGATGAACATGATACATACACCCGGGAGGTGGATATTATGTTTGACCCGCCATATGGCTGCATTCAGGCAAGGAAGCGAAAGTGGCTGTGGACGAAGCCTTATACGCCGTGATTCCTGAGCCAACTGAAAACCAGAGTTGAGGTGCAGAATGTGTGCCGCTTCATTCTAATCATACATTAAGGGCTTGTCCTGCGGCGTGCGTGAATGGCCTCACTATTGTCCCGTTCTACCTGCATTGAACCGGTTCCTGCATTTGTGCTTGCAGAGTGCAATAGTCTCCAGTCTGCAAAGAATCCGGATATTGCATCACTTTTGAGAAAATGGTGTCCTGGCCCAACAGTTTCAGGGGAGGTATAATGGGGGAGTTCACTGCCTGTGTGCGGCCCTCCTCCTATCCGTACATCCTGCTTCATCAATGCCCCCTTACGCCTTCTTGATGATCTTGTCCGTGGATGAACTTCACGAAATTTGAGGAAGTAGCCTCGATTTCGAGTGGGGAAAGAACTTGCCGTCGCAGGGTAAATCTCGAGAGCAGCAGTGTCCTGATGAAGCCCGTTCAGAGAAAAACTATTATAGATTCTGATATTAACCGACTTGCACAGGAGGAATGGCGTTTCCTCAAGAATGTGAACCGCCGGCGGCAGCTGGCTGATGACGCCTGAATTAAGCCGTAGGTGATTCGCATTAACTTCGTAATGTTAGGGGAAACGTTGTCGCAGTACCTGTTCGTGGTATTCCTTTCTCCGCTCTTCACGGGAATATTCTCAAAGTTCAAAAGCAGGATTGAGTCCAAAAAGGGGCCATCTATTTTTCAGCCGTATTACGATATTTTCAAGTTATTCAGGAAGGAAACGCTTATCCCTGAAGGTTCAGGAATACTTTTCAGATATGTCCCGTATGCTGCATTTGGCGTATATTCCCTAATATCCCTGATAGTTCCTGTCCTGATACCAGTTCCCGTATTTTTTACAGCTTCTGCAGACTTCCTGGGTGGTGCAATACTCTTTTCCCTCGCTGCATTCCTGAAGATGTCCGCAGCCATGAATTCAGGCAGTAACTTCTCTGCCATGGGAACCTCCAGGATAATTTCCTTCAATTTCCTGGCCGAAGGGGCGCTCATAACAGTATTCTTTGGAGTGTCACTGATTACCGCAACAAACAATCCCTATACGACACATTCATTCCTGTCGACAAACCTCCTGCAGAATTTCTCACTTGTTCACATCTTCTCAACACTTGCGTTCTTCATGCTTTTCCTGTATGAAACAGGAAAAATACCCCTTCAGAGCGAAGGGCTGCCGGAGCTTGGAATGATCGATTCGGGCCTGAATTTTGAGTACAGCGGGAAACTGCTTGCCATAAACAGGTGGACGTCCCACATGAAGCAGTATCTTCTGGGGTCAATATTTCTTAATGTGTTCTTTGTCCCTTGGGGGCTCTTCAGCACATACCCGCTATTCCTTCTGGATTTTCCAGTCATGTTTCTCAAGTGGATGCTTCTGATCTTTATCGTCATCGTAATAGAGACCACCCTTGCCAAACTCAGGCTCTTCAAGGTGCTTGATTATCTTGCCACTGCTTTCACGTTTTCCGTCCTGTTCCTCATATTCAGCGAGGTGATAGTGTGAACGCGCTGATTGAGGTGCTGATATACCCAATCTCAAGCTTTATCCTGATATCGGCATTTTACCTTCAGGCCCAGGAGTTTGTCCGCTCAATGGTGATTGGGCAGATGATACAGTCGGCCCTTCTCGGTTTTCTCTCATTTGTTATAGGATTCGCCGAGTCCGATTACGACTTCTTCATACTTGGAGTGCTGATAGTCGTGCTCAGGGCATTCCTCGTAACTTACATGCTTGAGAGAAGGGTCCCGAGGGAGAAGATCCATCTCCATGAGAAGAAAGTGGATGTTGCCTTCACATTCCTTGTCAACCTGATCCTCGTCGTCACTGCTGTTTTCCTCATATATTTCCTGATTTTCAGGTCAATCCACCTCGTCCCTGATATAGGAAGCAGCACCATCTTCATCTTTCCCTTGACACTCTTCTTCCAGGGGCTATTCCTCATCGCATCCAGGAAGACCACATTTGCCCAGATAATCGGGTATGTGGAGGAGGAGAATGCGCTTGTCCTATTCGCCATGTTTCTTCTCCCGATTCCGCTGATCATTGAGGCAAGCGTGTTCCTGGATGTCCTCGCGCTCGTAGTGGTGTCGTCAATAGTTGTCATAGAGAAATTCGCCCATGAAAAAATGGAGGATTTGGTAGGATGATCGCACAGACACTTCTTGCGTTGCTTATCCTTTTCATTCCGGTTGCGTCGTACGCTGCCTATTGCTTCGCGGGAAAGTCCTCTCTTATTGTGGGCGGGGGACTGAACGTGGCAGTCGCAGGCCTGATGTACTTCGGACCGGACCTGTCGGGAATTTTCTACATAGATTTCACAACCTGGGTCTTCGTTATCATGGTTGCTTCTGTCCATTTCCTGTCTGTCACATACGCGACAAAGTATTTTCATGGCACGGATCTCGGAATAAGGGAGAATACCTTCTACCTCCTCATGAGCCTGTTCACAACATCGATGTTCTTCAGCCTTGAAATCAACAATTTCGGGTTGATGTGGGTAGGAATAGAGGCAACAACCATCTCATCGTCGCTACTCCTTATTGCGGAAAAAACAGAAACCTCGCTTGAAGCCACCTGGAGATATCTGGTTCTGGTATCAGCAGGCGTTACGTTTGCATTCCTGTCAATCATACTGATATTCTATTCCCTTGGCACTCTCGATGTCTCGTCGATAATTTCCCATGGCCCCGAAGCATCCCCCGTTCTTGCACTTGCTGTTACGATAGCACTGATGGGCTTTGGAACAAAGGTTGGCATATTCCCAGTTCACACATGGCTGCCGGACGCGCACAGCGAGTCGCCTGCCCCGGTCAGCGCCATGTTCTCCGGAGTCCTGCTTCCAACTGCCCTGTATGTGCTCTACAGGGTATATGAAATTGATCCACTGACTCCTCTGTACCTGTGGGCAGGAGTCGTGTCAATAGCTGCCGCTTCCATCTTTCTCGGGTACCAGACCAGGTACAAGCGCATGTTTGCCTATTCAACCATGGAGAACATGAACCTGGCACTCATAGGGTTTGCAATAGGCGGTACAGCCGGAATAACAGGCGCGCTACTTCTCCTCATTTCGCACAGTTTTGCGAAAGCAGGGGCTTTTTACACGTCAGGGTCAATTTTCAAGGCCTCCGGCCTCAAGAAGATCTCCGAGATCAAGGGCCTCTGGAAGTCAATGCCCGCATCCTCGGCATCACTCCTCATGTCCTCCCTTGCAGTTACAGGGGCGCCACCCTTTGGGACTTTCTTCGGTGAATTCCTGATATTCTACGGCCTCCTGTCAATGCATTATTACTTTCCGCTGGCAATAATTGCATTCTTTCTAGTAACAGCATTCATAGCTGTCAACCATAACGTCTCCGGGATGCTGTTCGATGGGGAATCGTCCTACAGTGAGCCTGGAAAGGTGATGCCTTTCCTTGGAATACTGTCTTCTGCCATACCTGTTCTGATAGGGTTGGTTTTCGTGGTGGTGTATCTTGAAACATTATAAGTTCGGGGAAGCGAGGGGAAGATATATTGGCCCTGCCGGCGACATTCAGGTCTACTCTGAAGGGCTGGTGAGAGGTGAAAGCGGGTTCAGGAAGGAGCGTCACGACCATGAACACGACGGGCAACTCTGGTTTGATTACGGGCCGTCCACAGGAGGAATGCTTGAATCGGTAGGGATAAGCTTTCTTACTCCCGGAGAGCTCATTTCGGAAACCCTGGTTGACCCTTCGTTCAAGAAGAGGACGCTTGTGGTAAAAGGAAAGAGCGTGGAAGATGCGCTGCTTACTGTGGAAAGGATAAACGGGTTTCATGCAGCCTCACACTCAATAGCTTACTGTTCGGCTGTGGAGGATGCCCTGGGCATTAATACGGATGCGGGGACGCGCAGCAGCAGGATTGTCATGCTGGAGATGGAGAGGGTGAGGAGCCACCTTGAAGTCATCAAGAGGCTATGCGAGCCGGCTGGCTTTGGTGTCCCCCACAGCCAGATCGGTTACATCAGAGAGAGGATGTCGAGGCTGATATCATCGGTATCCGGGCACAGATACTTCTTTTCAGCCAACAGCATTGGATCAGCCGCAATTGACTCCAAGAACCTTCTGGGTGAGACAGAGGCTATTGGGGCAGAGTTTGCCAGGGTTTATGACGGGCTTCTCCAATCAAAGATCTTTCTAAACAGGCTGCAGAACAATGGAAGGAATGAGGATGGGCAGCATCTCATCGGCCCTGCTGCCAGGGCATGCAACAGGAGGATAGACGCCAGGCTGGATTCTCCTTCCATGGATTATTCAGGCGCAGAATTTGAGGTGCCAGTTGCAGAAGAGGGAGACTCATTCGCCAGGTTCGTTGTCAGGAGTGGTGAAATCATGCAGTCCCTGTCAATCATAAGGAATATTGCAGAAGGACCGGAGGAGGAAGGAAGAGAGCACGACACAGGAGGAAGTGGAGAGGGGGCAGCCAGAGTTGAGAGCCCGCAGGGAGACCTGTTCTATTACGTGAATGTGCGGGATGGGATTCTTGAGGATATCAGGATGCTGTCGCCTTCCATGGTCAACATCAGTTCCTTTGAAGCCTCAATGAAGGGCAATATATTCACGGATTTCCACTTCAACTGGGAAAGTTACGGCATTTGGATATCTGAGGCGGGGGTGGAATTTGCATGAGCAGTTTCTGGTTTTTTGAAGGCTTAAGGAAGGGCAGGAAAACTGAGAAATTTCCCCGTGCACCTCCTGAATCACCGCCCCTAAGGCCATCAAGAATGAAAGGGGAAGGGTTCCATGAATGCCCTACCGATGCGATTGCGGAGGGCGAATGGGTGCAGGAAAAATGCATCTTCTGCAGAAGGTGTGAAGAACAGTTCAAGCCGACTGGGGAGCAAGACATATTCGACGTAAAGAGGACTGAAAAAATTCTCATGAGGTCAATACACCTCTACAGGCTGGACAGCGGATCATGCGGAGCCTGCAACACGGAATTCTCAGCGATATTTGACCCACAGTATGACGCCCACAGGCTCAGGATATTTGAGACCAACACCCCGAGGCACGCAGATGCGATCGTGATAATGGGAATTGCCACCGATGGTATGAAGGAGGCTCTTGACAGGGCATATGAGGCAATGCCTGAACCAAAACTCGTGATCGCGCTTGGTGCGTGTGCGGTCTCCGGAGGTGTGCTTGGCGACGCCCCGCTGGATCGTGACATGTACGACGTTGAGATAGCAGGGTGCCCGCCTTCACCATACACAATCCTTGAAGCTATAGACCGGGCAAGGGGCGATTCACATGATTGATATGGTCCTTGTCCTGCTGTTCGGGCTATCCAGCATTCTGGGTGCAATGCACAGGAGGCTCGGGTATTATTCCATCATGGCGGTGTCTGCCGCCTTTCTGGTAAACACGGCCCTCGATCTTACCTACACCGGATATTTCTCCATGATTGCATCCACTGTGTGGATCCTTGTCTCCTTCTTCTCAATTTCCTACGGTGAACGGTACGGAAAATGGCTTTCATCAATGCTTGCCCTGACAATAATGGGCATGTCCCTGATTCTTGTCTCTGACAACTACCTTTACCTGATTGTGGGGTGGGAAGTCATGTCAGTTCCTTCATACGTCATAATTGGGCTCAACAAGAGCGATTCAAGGCCCCCCTTCATATTCATGATGTTCAGCGAGATAAGCACCATTTTCATAATAACAGGGGCAGCCTACGCCTTCGTTGTGACCGGTACACTTGCTTTCCAGTCCGTAAGCTCATACGTCCCGATGCTCCTGCTTTCGGTCGGAGCACTCGTAAAGATGGGGATGTCACCTTTCATGATCAGCGAATGGCTCCCCATAGCACATGGAAACGCACCCTCAAATGCTTCGGCAGTTCTAAGTTCTACCATGACACTGATGGGCGTATACCTTATTGTCAGGATGATGCTTATTTCGCCCCACCAGGCATATGTCGGGCTGTTCTTTCTGATAGTGGGTGCGATTTCGATCCTGTTTGCAGCCATGTACGCATATGTATCAGAAAACATGAAGATGCTTGCGGGTTTCAGCACAGTGGACAATAATGCAGCAATTCTCGCAGGCGCAGGGCTGTATCTGGTGGTATCTTCACCAACCTTGCAGGTGTTCATACTCGACACCATCCTCATAATGTCCCTCGCCCATTCAGTCGCAAAGTCGGGCCTCTTCATGTCAATCGGGAACACCGATGGGGAATTCTTCTCCCAGATAAGGGCAAAATCGAATTCATGGAACAACATTGGAACATTCCTGTCCACAATGTCGCTCTCAGGCCTGCTCCCGACAATAGGAGGACTCGGAGTATGGATGCTGCTTGAGGCATTCTTCATGGAAGCATACACAGGCGGATTCACTGGAATAATATCAATTGTGGTGGGATCAGTCATCGCTCTCGGGGAAGGGCTTGCCACCGGGGCAATGCTGAAAGTGCTTGCTTTCGGAAGCCTTTTTCACAGGCCCCGGGAGATGAGGCATGACACGGGTGCATACGCAGTCCTTGCAACAGGTGCTGTCCTTGTCGCCCTTTTCGCCGTTTCAACACTCATGGTCAATTCAGCATACATAGGGGGCCTTCCCTCTGTCGCGGTTTTCAACGGCTTCACCATATTGTCGAAATTCACGGGTGTCGACTTTGGCCTGATATCCCCCGGATACATCATAGTTCTGGTTGGCATTTTCACAGTCGCTGCATATTATTTGTTTGGCAAGCCCAGGTCACGACCCGCTCCTGTGTGGAACGGCGGGAGGAAGCTGAATGAGGTGTATACGTCCTATGCCTATTCCAACAACATCAAGCTGATGCTGAGTAAGATTCTCAGGACAAGAGTAACAAGATCGGGACAGCACGTAAGCATCGTGGATGTATTCTGGGCAGCAATGACCGGAACAGGGATCGCCTACAGGAAAATGTGCAGGTTCGTGACGCTGAAAATCATGAACAGTTCCATAGGCTGGTACATGGTATACATGATGGCAGCTTTCCTGGGAACTCTCCTCATCTTCGCCTTTGCATACAGTTGAGGCGGGCTGCATATCCAATTGCCTGCTGCATCGTGTTAATCTAGCACTTGCTGCTGGAATAGGTGCCTTTACGTATGTGGCCGGAGGAGGGTGATTAAAACCATCTACACTCCTTGGTTTCCCCCGTCAGTTCTGATGGGCTGCAATTTGCTTATGCCATAAATCCACTTGATAGAGTAACTCCATGAAAAGCTGAAGTTGTCAAATTTCTTATAGTTCCACTAAGTAACCTTACATATGGAAATCTCCGCTTTTCTGAAGATTGTCGAAAATGAATATATGGAAGCATTGCGAAAGTTCAACTCCAAGTGGGAAAAAAATGGCAAAAGCCCGCCATCGTTTGTGGATTCGGCAGATTACGGGGATCTGAATCAGTTCAAGCAGTGGTTTGCATACGCTCTGGAAGTAACTGAAATCAATTCCTCTGAGCCGACCACTCCTGAAGAGATAATATACAGAGCTGCCCTGCACAAATCCTCTATCAACCCTGAGAAGCCCGTATATCCAAGGATAATAAGCGCGCTATCCCTCTTCCAGGTGGAAGAGTTGGCAAAAATGTTCGGGCGGGAAAGGGCTGATGAATTGGCATATGCCATAAAAGAGCATCTGGAAAGCTGAAGCTTGCCACGGATGCCTTCAACGTATTGGGAAACTCACCCTACATGCCTGACAGTAAGATACATAACCGGGCAGGATATTGAAAGGTTCTGTTCCGTGAAAGACATCATGGACAGGATGGAGGGGACCATGCTGGATTATTCTGAAAGCAACCCATTTTTGGCATCAAGGCAAGGCCCATTTTTACACAAATATCCTGCGCGGCAATACCGGGTGTTTTCTCCTATACAACTTTGTGGACCGTGGCATCATCCCTGCACTATCTTCACCCTTTGATGGTCATTCATTTTTAAGGCGAGGACATTTCCCCCTGGTTTATTCAACAAAACGTTCCTGTCAATTTGTAGTGATATTATTGACAGGTAGCTTGCTTATTCTATAACATGCAAGAGTGCTAATTTATTGGTTCAGGCACAACCTGCAGTAGTACAGGAAGGCAATGACAGGATGATTGGGAAAGCGGAGAGGATCCATCATAATCCGTTCAGATCCATGAGGCGTCTTGCGGGAGTTCCTTTATTTAGCTTGAGTGTCGGCTTCATATGATGTTGTTAGGCGTAAAAAGAGACAGGCTGGTGATTTTCGTCATGGATATTGGAAAACGCAACAGCGTCAATGATGGCTATTAAGGGTAGGTAAATTTTTGGCCGGAATAAAACAAATGCAGGAGAACTGATATACTATGATTATTGGACTGCCCCTATATGGAATTCCGCAATTCTTCCAATATGGCTTTTCACGCGTCGTTCACATATTCTGCGTCCGCGTTGCTAGGTCTCCAAAACGATTTCTTTCTGCCTATCTCCCTCATCACGAGTTCGCAATGTTCAAAACACACCCTGAACTGGCAGACAGAAACGTCCACATCAGTGCCCCTCTCAAACATGGATTTCCTGGCAACCCCAAAAATGGCCTCAAAGTCATCCTTGCTGAAAAGGGACAAGGCGCTTATGAGCTTGGGGTGCCGGAGCTCATAAGGTTGAGCAAAGGACCTTGAGATGGCTGCGTGTACGAGGACGTCCTCCGGACTTACGCTCACGTCATCTATTGTTATATCGGCAGTCCTGAGAGCCATGGTCAACCAATTCCTGAATTTTTGAACTCCTGAACAAATATATTCCGGAAAATGTCCCTTGGTAAAACCATACTGATTCTTCAGCGAGTTGGATTCCCTCAGCACGTTCATGTATTCTTCTTCTACAAGTTTGACGAATGCTGCGCTGTACATAACGAAAGAAATACATTTATTAAGATAAGACGGGCATATTAATAGTAAGGTTAATCAAATTATCTAGATTTATATAAATACTCCTCAGGCTGTGTGCCTGATTAGGAACGGATACTACCCTATACTGTGTTATTCCGACGAAAAACAGATATAGGCAAACTGATAACCTGTTATTGATGGACAGTACATACATTGAACTCAAGAAGAACATTCTGATGGGGATCCGGCTCGCCAGGGAGAAAACCAAAGAAATGCTTGCAAATGCAATGGACAGCGAACAGTCTGCAATAAAAAAGGTGCTGCTTGAAATCGTGGGGCTGGAAGAGAGCATGAAAGGCTACGATCCGCTTGATGTAGCTGCATTGGTTTCAAGGCTGAAATGAAATTGGATTAAAGGATCGGTTTTGACTGTTCACTAGTCGCAAAAAAAAATTGAGTTTTACTCAATAGAATATGATGAGAGCCTACTTATGGAAAGAGTGCGGAAGTTAAAGCCTCAATGGCTAAAGGAAATCCATGCTCTTGTAAGGGAAGTTCCTGATTTCGAAGGCATCATTTCAACTTTGCAGGAATATTTCACCTGATATAATTTTGTTTTTGGTGAGACTTGCATCGACAATCACCATTAAGATCGCGTCGAGATGGTTGAATAGAATTTACCTTGAGAACACGTTAAATTGATCTACCTGAAAATGACATAGGAAAATGGCTTGCTAAAAGAGGAAAACAATGATGGGACCACTGGGGTTTGGACCCAGATCTGCTTGTTACTCCAGGATTCATAATTCTACTTGACACATCGCCATAATGCGTACAGGTTGTCACCATCAGCAGTTCTTGCACATGACCGATACTATTCTATTCATCATGATATTTTTATATTTGTGTTCCTGCTTGATATATTATGCCCACCTCAGACTAATACAAGTCACTGGTGTCAAGATCAACTGAAATTTTTGACACAGAAGAATTTCAGGTAGGGAAGGATTCTACACTATAGCTGCATTCAGTCTGCACCAGTCACTCGAACTGTTACTGAAGGCCAATCTGTTTTCACCTGTGGCAAAGGAGCTAAGCAACTCATACCCCATGGAGTATGCGTTGCTGGAAGAGACTACCTAACCGCAAAGTGCTACTCACGTGACTTCTCAGGCGAGGAGGTGTCCAGGCTTGTGGAAGCAGTCAGAGAGAGTGAAAAGAATTGGAGAAACTTGCTGACCGTATAAAAAGGAGAAGAGATACATTCGAAAATCTTGAGGCCGGACTGGGCCTCATAAAAAAGGCAGCAGTTGATCTCGACCCCCATGCAGAGGTTTATCTTTTTGGTTCAACAGCATCAACAGGGAGTAAAATTGCAGGAGACATTGACGTTCTCATAGTAACAGAGATGAAACCAGATGTGGTAATAACCCACTTCTGGAAAATGGGATTTTCTGACCCGTTTGAATTCCACGTCAGAACGGCGGATCAGGCAGCACCATATTTCAGGAGAGACAATCCCAGGAGAATACAATAAAATGTGATTATTATTTTATTTAACACAACAATAGCTACCCATACATTTGTACGTAATCATCCATATTATAGTATGGTTTATAACGTACAGATGTGTATTTCATTGTGAAGAGGGAAGACTTCGTGGATTACCTTATCTCAAACAGAATACGGGTGTCCATGTTCATGAAGCCGCCAGGATCTTCGGAAAACCGGAAAAATATGTTTCCATGAGACTTTCACAGATGCCAAGGATCAAGCGGGCTACGCGCGGAATATATTATCTACAGGACACGGACATTGGTGAGATAGCCACCAGCATTGCTTCACCGTCCTATATAAGTCTTCTATCCGCATTCGCATTGCTTGTGGCAACTACACAGATTCCCCTGGAAATACAGGTAATCAGTCCTGTGCAGCGTGATTCGCTTTATTTGGAGGGCTACAGAATCAAATTCATAAAACTAGGCAGGGATCGGATCTTCGGGTACGCCAGAATTAACTCGACCATGATTGCAACACTCGAGAAGGCAATAATCGACTAGCTCTATCTTAACATGTACACGGATGAAGCCCTGGAGGTTGCGGTTGAGAACATATCCGGAATCGATGCTGACAAACTCATGGAATACGGCATAAGGATGAAATCCCGGGCTGCTTTGAACAGACTAGGCTTCCTTATGGAAAAAGCCGGGATGAATGCAGAAAAGATCATGCCCCTGAAGTCCGAAAGATACGTTAAGTTTGGCCACGAGGGAGATAAAAGGGACAGAAAGTGGAGAGTAATACATGCTTACTAGAGAAGAGCTGGCAGAGACGCCCGTTGATTTTAACCTGTACCAGAAGGAAAAGGACTACCTCCAGCATATCGTTCTCTCCAGAATATACTCATGGGCTGGCACAGGATTCACTTTCAAAGGTGGTACATCCCTGCAGAAATGCTACGGACTGGACCGGTTTTCAGAAGATCTTGACTTTACAGCAGCTGGGGAGTTCAAAAAGGAATCAATTGAAAAGTCCCTGGAGGAAGTCAGAAGATACTACCCGGCTACAATAGAGCAGAAGGATAACCCATTTTCAGTCAGCTACAGACTCAAGATTGAGGGTCCTTTGTACCATGGACCCCTCTCACTTCAGACCATAAGGGTGGAGATAAGCATGAGGGAAAACGTTTTGCTGGAGACAATAAACCGCACTGTTACACCACTCTACGGCGATCTGAGGCCCTACACAGTTCTGTTCATGAACCCTAGGGAGATACTGGCAGAAAAGATAATGGCGCTGATGACGCGCACCAAGACAAGGGATCTTTACGACGTAAATTTCCTGATCCGGAAGAAAGTGGAACTCGATGTTTCACTGGTAGAAAAAAAGCTTGACTATTATTCCATGAAATATGATGAAGAAGCGCTGATGAAGAGAGTCGGAACTTTGAGATCACAATGGGTGAAGGAGATTCCCGCCCTTGTGAAAGAGGTACCGGATTTTGACGCCACTGTATCAGTGCTGCGGGAATATTTTGTATGATCTGCATTATGATGCCATCGATAACGCCATAAGATCAGAAAAGTAATAGTTTCGGAGTTGCATTGTAGTGATTTTGTATGAAAACTGCAAATAAGTCTTCCTTGTTAAAAATAAAAACAATGGTTGGAGAACTGTGATCTTAACCTTAATTCAAAGGATTGTTATGATTCTGGGAGAGACTCATGAACCTTCCTTGAGGAAGTGCCTGATATGTTCATTGAAAACACTGAAGTCATCAAGTCCTTCGTTTAAGAGGTTGTAAGCTACAATGTCGTCTATTTTTCCATATCTGTGTACTACAATATTTCGGAATTTTCTCATAGACAGGATCTTCAAGGAAAGGCTTGCGTGAAGTATTCCTTTATTCCTCAGGTTTTCAATTACGTCTTCTTCACTCGAAGGAATTCCAAGGGAAAGATCTGCATTAATTATATGGCATATATCAAACACGTTTTCTATTGCGAATTCTGCCCGCTTGTATATCCCGTCCTTGATAATGCCAAGTCTGGAGAAATCATCAACATTGGCAGGGAGGTTCTCCTTTATGATCTCAACACTCTCCTCTATTTCTGTAATCTTTGTATAGATCAGGGTGTCCCTTATTCCGTCTGCCCTCAATGAATCGCCTCTTTCCCTATGTAATCGAAGAACCTTGGCCTGAATTCATCGTAGTCCTCGATTGTTTCGTATGCCACGAGGTAAACCTGCTGCATATCCCTTGAATAAAGTAGCTTGCCCTTGAAAACTTCTATCTTTATGTAAAGAGGCAGCTGCCTGAATAACTTGATATCGAACAGATCGCTGCTGATCACTGACATAGCCTGCAAAACAAAATCGAAGGCTTCCTTATCGGTGCCTTTGATCCTTATGCAGAGATCGATATCCGAACCTTTGTGTGCTTTGTCAATAGCTACGGACCCGTAAAGGAATATGAATTCTATATTTTCGCTTTCATCAAGGGCGAGGATTTTATCCACCGCATCCTTTATCGTTTCCTCTCTGGTCTGCATCTTGTATCAACCTGGGTTGCAGTGTTTACCTGCTTTATTCTAATAATCGGATTCGATAAAAATATATTGCAGGAACAATGGTGCGAGTGTTGACAGGAAAGAATTGAACCTGGCACGACATTTGTGCTCAATTGAAGATTTATGAAAAACTGGTACATGACCTACAATATGTGGGAGCACTGGCTTCTGTACATTTTGTCACCCATGCCCCCCCTTGTTTCTGAACGCTTTGGTCTGAATGCCCCCGGATGCACCATAGGGGGTGACTGCTCTGCTTAAAGGGAGGCAGCATTTTCAGCAGCTTTACGAGGCAGGCAAGAGACACAAGCTGCCGGATGAGCACATAGACGAGCTCATTGAGGTATTTGAGGAAGAGTATGGCAGGTCCCCCAGATCATTTGGTGAACTTCTGGAGGCATTCAGCTGAGCATGGTCGGTGACGTTGTCATACACAGACCGAAGATCGACATGCACCCCTCAATGAAGATCAAGAGACACCCTGAGGTGTCCACAGAAGTCAGAGGATACATCAGGACAGAGGGGAAGGGAAAGAAGCTGCAGAAGGTCAGTTGGGACTTCTATGACCGCTGCATCGGTGAGTTGACAGTTCTCAGGAATGAGTGTGAGAGGATCGCCCAGGATTTCGGCAACCTATCAGGCTTGGCATCGATTCCGGTTATCTGCACATCGGAGTATCCGCCGTCTCGGAGAAGAGGGAACTCTACTCTGCTGAAATACTTCTCAGGAACGACATGGTGAAACTGAACCAGGAAAGATCGTCATACCGCAGAAACAGAAGGAACAGGAAAACATGGTACAGGGAGCCAAGATTCGATAACCGCAAGAAGGAGAAGGGATGGTTTGCACCATCAATCCGGAATAAACTTGATACGCATATCAAGGTTTTAAACCAAGTCAGTGGGATTCTGCCAGTATCGGAAACAATCATTGAGGTAGCATCCTTCGATACACAGAAAATGCAGAATCCGGAGATCTATGGAATTGAATACCAGCAGGGTGAACTGCAGGGGTATCTCGTGAAGGAATACCTTCTGGAGAAGTTCGAGAGAAAATGTGTATATTGCCGGAAAACAAACGTTCCGTTGGAAATAGAGCACATTATTCCTAAATCCCGCCATGGCTCGAACAGGGTTTCTAACCTTGCTATTTCTTGTCATAAATGCAACCAAAGGAAAGGAGATATGACTGCAAAGGAGTTCGGACACCCCAATGTCATGAAGAATGCCAGAAAAAATCTGACACAGACGGCATTTATGAACGCTGTCAGGTGGAAACTCACCAAACTCACTCAGAGCCATCATACTTTTGGATACATCACCAAACACGACAGGATCAGGCTGGGTCTTCCAAAGAGTCACACAAACGATGCCTTCGTCATTGCTGGCGGCACTACGGGCCATGCAACACCTGACAAATTCGGCAGAATCATTGGTGAAGCGGTGAAGAGGTTTCCTGATGTTGAGATTGAAGTGCACTGCCACAACGATGCCGGGCTTTCTGTTGCCAATGCAATCGCCGGGATTGAGGCAGGAGCCCACAGGGTTGACACCACTGTGTACGGCCTCGAGGAGAGGAACGGAATATCCGATCAGCTCACCATTGCGGAATACCTTAAGGATTACACAGGGAAACAGCAGGTGGACGGGAATAAACTGCTCTCAGTCTATGACTATGTGCTTGAACTGATCCATGAGAAGATGGGCATGGATTTCTTCCAGCACAACTGTCCCCACACCGGCAGGAACGTCCAGACGCACACCGCTGGTACGCACGCCGCATTCTCTGATGTATTCCAGGGCGGGGACTTCTCCGTGAACGTATACGCGGGAAGGAGCATGATCAGGAAAATACTCTCCGCCAACAATATGGATGTTGGGGAAGACGAACTCAGGAAGATCGTGCTCAGTATAAAGAATGAGGCGGTGGAGACAGGCAGGGCACTCCACGTTGATGACATCCTGAGAATAGGGGTGAAGTGCATGGCAAGAGTGATTGAGCTGGGACACATCATTGCAGGCCCTTGTGCAGGCCTGATACTGTCTGATCTGGGGCATGAGGTCATAAAGATCGAGAAACCGGGATCAGGGGACATATCCAGGAGGCTGACGAAGCAGAGTGCCGGTGCATTCCCCTTCTACAACCGGAACAAGAAGAGCGTGTGCATTGACATCAACTCCAGGGAAGGTGCAGAGGCATTCCGAAGGCTCATTGGCACAGCGGATGTTATAATTGACAACCTGGGTCCCGGGGCGGTGGAGAGGGCAGGCTTCCCATTTGAGAAGATTTCCGCAATCAATCCCCGTATAATTTACCTGTCGCTCAAGGGATACGGGAAAGGGCCTTATGAGAAGAGGAAGTCCCTGGACTATCCCATTGAGGTGCACAGCGGCCTTGCATACATGACAGGCCTCAAGGGAAAGCCAATGAGGGTAGACGCATCCATAGTTGATATGTCGGCGGCTATGTTCGGCGTTATCGGCGTTCTTAACGCGCTCATTGAACGAGAGGCAACAGGCAGGGGAAAATACCTTGATGTCGGGATGTTTGAAACCTCGGCCGTCTTTATGGGGCAGCACGTGGCAACCGCACAGCTTAAGAATGTCAGCATGGAACCCCTTAATGAAATGGGCTTCGCCTGGGGAATCTATGATTTCTTCAGGACAGAGGATGACGTTGAGGTATTCATTGCTGTTACAACCGATCCGCAGTGTAAGGCATTCTGCAGGGGCTTTTCCATGGAAGTGTGCGGCAATGGCGACTACGAAACAAACGCAGCGAGATTTGACAGTAGGGACACGCTGATTCCTTCAATCAGGGAAAAGATTTCCGTAATGGATTCCTCCGATGTTACTGGCATTCTGGAGGAACTCAACATAAGCTATGCACTCCTGAACGCACCCCGGGATCTTCTCAATGATCCGCAGATGAAAGACAAGATGGTAACCGAAACATACAATGGCAGAACCATAAGGGTGCCACAGACCCCTCTCGGTTCGATACAGAGATCAGATCCGCCGGAACTTGGTGAACACACGGAAGAAGTGATTAACTCTCTGGAAAAAGAATCGGGACACAGTTGAGCCGGAAATAATTAAGCGCGGAACATTGTAAAAAAAGGTGTGTGTTCTGAGAACACACGATCAGTCTTCAGGCAGTGCTTCAGGTGCAGCTTTGTGCTTAACCTGGGTGAAGTATGCCCTCACCCTTGGCCTTGTAAGGTACCAGAGCAGGATGATTCCCCAGATGATTCCCGCAAGGGAGATTATAGCCAGAAC
>OFHI01000048.1_pt1 | contig 31006 bp, 29 predicted proteins | sample 1522021 | NCBI WGS metagenome assembly OFHI01 (sample SAMEA2464839, study PRJEB22497) | soil metagenome | biome: Grassland; feature: Farmland; material: Clay | place: Australia | collected 2013-02-01 | depth 1.4 m | reverse complement strand
TCCCTGAAAGATACAGGGAAAATCAGGGAATAAGGGCAATATTTGAAGGAATATTGCAATCTTCATGGCAATATTCCTGCTCTCAAGCTTGATCAGTGAAGATTCAGAGTCTTATTCGAAATCCTCATTGGAGTTTGACTGGTGGTACCCCGAATACAACTTTCTCAAATGCTTACATATCGGTTTTCATAAACGGTTCCTTATACCAAACGCTCTACGGCTACTCGGATGGAATAAGTTTCATTTCAGTTTTTCTGCTTGGTTCAGGGCCGTTTTATGTGCAGGTCATTGCTAATGATGGATTTCACACTACGACTATGCCAACCTATAGACTATCACTTTGATGTGGACCATTTTGTTCCCATACTTCAATATTTGAGCTATATCTCGTGTGACGTGTTTAGAAGTCCCACTCAAATATTGGATAGATTAAGTTTTTTAACTTGAGTATTACGCCTCCATACCAATAATCTGCCTGTTTAGTCTTTCCCAAGAAGTGCATGGAACCTACTGTTTGTGTAGCTCTACCTTCGATCCTGAAAATTTTGAGATAATCTATTGAAAGGACCTTTTTCAGCAAATTGTGGAAATTTAGAATTTTGCCTGTTAGATGGACTATCTCTTTCGAAGTTCTGTTTAATAACATGCCTGCAATGGGTCTCTGACGGAATGGGCTTGGTGTCAGAGTAGTTAATTCTTGTTGAATTGTAGTTCAACACAGAATGGACATGTATTCCTGACCCCTCCACAAATTCGATCTTTCGTGAGCTGGGCTTCAGTAATGGTGGAATATGGAAGGCAATCTTAAACAACAGCAAACATCCGCAAAAAGCACCATATCGAGAGAGAATTACATCATCTTCCTCACCGTGACGCTGGTCTACACCGGATTCAGTGCAGGCTACCTGTTCATTTCACTTTTCCTTATCCAGATCAAGCACGCATTGCTCATTAACGTGGGACTGATTTATCTTGTCACCGGCGCCATAGATATTGTGGTGCAGGTGATTGGGGGAAGCCTTTCCGATATTCTCGGCACAAGGACTGTCACGGTTGCCGGATTGTCTGGCTCTGCCATTTTGTATGCACTGCTGTCCATGTTTGTATTTCAAAACAGCCCCGTAATCTTCTATTTCGTGGTTTTTCCTCTGCTTGGCCTGTTCAGCGGACTTTTTCAGCTTGCTATTTCTTCATATATCTCAGACAGGAAAAAGGAGCAGATGGCAAGTGGCATGTCTCTACTGTACGTTGGCCTCAACCTGGGTTTCACTGCCGGACCGGTGACTGGCGGTCTTCTTGTCCAGTACTACGGATATTCGTCGCTCTTCATTTTCGGTACCGTCACTGTTCTTGCCTCAATAGTAGTTGCAGTCCTGGGGTTAAAGAGCAACCCCAAGTACGCCCTGAGGGTGGGAGTTGAGAAGCATGAGAAAACTACCCTGAGGAAACTGGAAAAGGGGGTCCTTCCACTATTGTCCATGGTTTTTGTGTCCTGGTTTGTAATCGCTTTCCAGGCGGTTCCGTTATCAGTTTTTGAGTCTAAGTTTCTCACCCTGACAAGCGTGGAGATCGGCATTGTCCTGAGTACAAATGGTCTCCTCATAACACTGTTTCAATCCTACATCTCCAAATTGATCAGCATAGAAAAGAAAGCAAGACTTTACTCGGTTGCAGTAGGATCAGTAATAATGGCTGTGGGTTTCATTGTGGTTGCAGCAGTCAGGACGTTCATACCTCTAGAAATCGCCATCACTCTGACAACATTGGGGGAAATGATGATCGCTGTGCCCACCCAGGTTGTAATCACCCTGTTTTCAAAGGAATATAACAGGGGCCAGTATCAGGGCTATTACTTTGCATTCTCCAGAGCGGGATCATCCGTTTCCGCATATGCAGGGCTGGTAATCTTTGCCGTGTTTGTCACGCATGCCGTAGTGGGCTGGTATATTGTCATTGGCGTATCCTTTGCCGCGGGATTGTTCTACACATTGCTCTCCCCCACAATAGAGAGGAATTTCAGGTCAGTCAGCATGGAAGAAGAAATCAAGCTGCAGTGAACTGGATACAGGCACCGTTATGTTCAGGATCGTTAACACACCAGTATAAACAGACATCAGAATGAAACCTGGTGGAGGAGAATAGTTTTAGTCCTATTGCTGTCTTCTCAGTATCGAGAGGTGAAAAAACTGATTACTACAGTACTTCCGGAACTGCCAGAAGGGAAACGCTATGCAGTGTGCATGTCATTTGACTTTGACACGTTCAGCTTCCGCGTGGGGCGGATGAACCCGTATTCCCCAACACAGATTTCGCAGAGTGAATTTGGCAATGTGGGAGCACACAGGATACTAGATCTGCTTTCAAAGAATGGAATAAAATCTACCTGGTTCATCCCCGGTTATACCATTGACTCCTTCACAGACACAGTGAAGGAAATTGTTTCCAGGGGACACGAGATAGCCCATCATAACTACCTGCACGAGACGCCGCGCGGGCTGCCAAGAGAAGAGGAAAGCGCCATAATGGATAAGGCAAACAATATCATAGAGAAGGTGTCGGGAAAGAGGGCGAGAGGATACAGGGCACCTTCGTGGGACCTCAGTGAGAACACCATCGATCTCGTGATTGAGAAAGGATTCCTGTACGACAGCAGCCTGATGGCTCACGACTACCTGCCGTATCTGGTTAGGAGCGGCGATGTTGCAACCGATGATGATGGCTTCAAATTCGGCCGGGATACCAGCCTCATCGAAATTCCAATCAGCTGGTCCCTTGAAGACTACCCTGTTTTTGAAATGGATGAAGAAGCACCTGGAGGTGGCCTCAGAGAGGGCAGATCAGTGGAAAGAAACTGGATTGCCGATTTCGACTACATGACGAAACATCTTGACAAAGGAGTCTTCACCTTGACCACGCACCCACAAGTCATAGGCAGAGGGCACAGGATGGAAGTCCTTGAGAACCTGATTAACCATATCTCCAAACGTGATGATGTTGTCTTCATGACCATGGAGCAGGTTGCAATGGCCTGCCTGAAAAATTAGCCAAGTGTCCCTGCTGCCATTCCAGGCAGCAATGATTAAATTGTTTGTAAATTGGCTGAGTCAGTAATTCCCGGACTGCCTCATTCTGTTGCTCACTGAATTGGCGATCTGGCTGTATGCCACAATGAGAAGAATTCCTGGAATTATGCCACCAAGGATGAGTTGGAGGATACCCAGTACCAGAGCAGGGGACTGTGCCTCTTCGACTCTTTCTTCAACCAGTCTCCTGTAGACAAGGTAGTAGTCCAGCAGAATCCACAGAGCACCTATTGCGCCAAAAATTGTGGCAACTATCACAAAGATTATGATACCAGAGAAGTAGAATCCGGGTGCGGGCATTGCACTGCCCCCGGGATTTACCGGAGTAATGACAGAGAATATGGCAAATATGGACGCAAAATAGAGTATTATAAGCGCAAGCACCACAGCCTCGACTATAAGGGCAACAAGAACCAGAGTCTTGGCAGACTCTGCGTTATGATCAAGCATCAATACCTGAGTCGCTCATTTGTATAATAATATTGCTATAGCAAAATACAATTTAATGCACAATCGCTTTCCTTCAAATTTTTATTTCTATTCAGGACACCAGAAAGCAGTGTTTCCCTTCCAAATCCAGAAATCAAGAGGAAAATTTTAAGAATGATGCAGTGAGTCTGTCTGAGTACCTTCCACAATATAATTTATGTGAAAGCATTTACCAAGAATTGAGTTATAACTTAATTCTTTAATATGACCTTGTGATAATGTGTTGTGTTTGGGGAACTAGACTCTACGCCAATTAAACGGTTTCACATCAGGAATGTAATTGTTAACGGAGCAGGAGTTTTTTCAGACTCCTACAACCTGTACGCAATATCGCTGGTATTCTATTCTGTTATAGCATACCTTAATATTTCCAAAGTGGAAGCTTCAGTACTGACTGCTTCATCATATTTTGGCGCTGCAATAGGCGCAATCCTATTTGGGGCAATAGCTGACAAAATCGGTAGGAAGCCCATGTACGGCATAGATTTGCTCCTGATCTTCATTGGCGCTGGAGCACAACTCTTCACTACCAACTTCGCTTTCCTCTTCATAGCGAGGATGATCCTCGGGTTCGGCATTGGAGGAGACTACGTAATGTCTCCCGTCATAATGGCTGAGAACTCAAACAAAGCGGACAGGGGTAAACTTATGGCTACCACATTCTCGATTATGTACCTCTTCGGGGCGGCCCTGGCAGCGTTTGTTGTACAGATTACATCCATGTTTATTGCCCCGGACCAGTCCTGGAAAGTGGTCCTTGCCTTTGGGGCAGTACCATCTCTCTTTGTCATATATTACAGGAGGAAGATTCCTGAAACTTACAGGTTCAATACAAGAGTCCGCGGCGATCCAGGAGCTGAAGCTTCTAAATACCCTTACCCGGACGAGCTCAAAGGAGTGGGTAAAGACAATGTAGGTTTTGGAAAGAGGCTCTATAAGTCCCTTCCTGTAATTTTTGCGGGGTCAATACTGTGGATATTGTATGATACCTATTCCGGAACGTTCAGCGTCTACGGGCCGATTACAATTGCTGCAAACCTGGGCCTTTCCCCTGTTGGATTTACATATGCGGCAATATTCCTTGCTGGCCTCCCTGGCACTCTGCTGTCCATATACCTGATCGATAGGGTGGGCAGGAAGAAACTTGTGGTGTTTGGATATATCGGCGTCTTCATCGCTCTTGTCATGTATGCATTACTGCTCATCAATCCCGGTATTTTCGGCATACCGCAATCCGCCGAAGTTCTTGGAGTCTTGACCGGAGTGGCAGCTGCACTGGGTTTCACGTTCTACCTGTTCAACTATTTCTTCTCAGCCATCGGGCCCGCCACCATTATTGGCGGTACCATAATCGTCCCGGAATTGCTTCCCACCAAAATAAGGGCCAGTGGACAGTCTATCAACGTGTTCATTGACAGGCTGGCGGTCGGAACGTTCGTGTCTTCTTTCCTGATTTTGCTCAGCGCCATTGGACTCGGATACGTCATAATAATCTATGGAATAATTGCCGTGGCTTCCAGTGTCATAATGTACTTTGCCCTGCCTGAATCCAAGGGAAAGACGCTAGAGGAACTGTCGAACGAGTCGTTGGAGGTCGGAAATGCCCAGTGACCTCTGATGACTTCTGCAACTGAAATTCGAATTTGAATTGGTGAATAAGGCTGTTGTTTCATTGATTGCTGTTCTGAAGCCGGGTGTGAGAAGTTTCCTTCTAAAGAAATATGCCTGAAGGAACACATCCTGCTTGACTTCATGAATGGTGGGCAGTTTTTTGGTCTCCCACCTATTTTTTTAAAGCGAAAATGCAATCACCGGAAAAAATCAGGATTTTTCAGAGTTTTCCTTAAATGGCATTATCTGGGGGAGTAGTATCTCTTGAGTTTGTGTCCACAGTTTTTGCAGAAACGCTTCCCCATATAGCTGGAGCAAACACACTGGCATGGATCCTCGTCATCCGCAACAATACAATACTGGCACATGGTTCAATAGACTCTTATTGCGGACAAATAGTTTTTTCCTTATGATAAAAGGGCATTTTCATCTGGAACTCAAATGATATGATCTGAAGGTAACACACTCTCCTGCATAGCGAGCTATATCTATAGTGGCTTTAATCTCACGAAATCACAGTTTGATGAGAAATGTTTCAGAAAGACACAACTATGAAATTGGTCTGATAAAATCAGTAATGCATAGATAATCAGATTATGCTGGCCGGCAGATCCATTAGTGACAGGGCTCTGTAGGCAATTGGCTCGCTTAACGGCATTGGAGCAATGCATAATGGCAGGCTTACATCCTGAATGAAGATGAAATGGCTCAGGAAAAATGCAGGAAAATTAAGAGAGCAGTAAAGTGGACAGCAGGTTATAGCCCTATCCCCCGTTTAATCCTGGTTAAACCAGCCATAAGGCTGTTTGTCTTCTACCGGTCTGTTTTGACCTCAACATACAGGCGTGGAGCATAAATCCTCATTACGAATAATAATTTCATGTCTTCTAGTAAATCAGCACTTCTAATAATTGACATGACAAATGACTTCCTTTTCAGAGATTACAATGAAAGCCTGGCTCTGGAACGAGCCCAGAAACTCATACCTTTAATCCGGAAACTCCAGGAGAATTTCCTGAAGAGAAAAATACCTGTAATCTACGTAAGCGATCGCCATCTTCCTTCGGATTATGAACTCAAGAAGTGGGGTCCACATTCCATGAAGGGGACCAAAGGCTCCAGAATAGCTGAGGGGTTGTTGGCGGATAATGTAACGGTCTTTGTCAGGCGCTGGAGAATAGAGGATCTGGACGTTATTGAGAAAACCGGGGTTCCGCTTTTTGAGGTTGAAAAAGGAAGTTACAGCGGATTTACGGACAATGGGGGGCAACCAACAGCCCTTCACGCCCTCCTGAACAGGCTAGGCATACACCCGGGGGATACACTTTACCTGACCGGCCTCCACACGAATGCTTGTGATAAGCATACGGCCGCAGATGCGTGGTTCAGGGGTTATCACCCCGTCATCGTATCAGACTGCACCGATGCCTTTGACGACCCGGAAGGAAAGCTGGGCATGGATCATGCAAGGGCCCTGAACTATGAAAAATACTGGTACGATGCAGAAATTAAGGATTCAGTGGAAGTCCTGGGAGACATTGGGGTATAGTGGGCCTTAATTTTCACTATTTTCCAGGTGCCCATATTTTGAATTTACTTTCAGGCCAGTGGAGCGAACATTCTGGCTCTCCCTTCAGTAGTTTGTGGATTGATCATCCATGATGAGGCTCAAACTTCTGGCCCGAGCCTCAACCCTTATCCGGTCCGCACATAGCATTCTGGTATGCGGATTACTTCCTTGAAGGAATATAAACACATCCCGTACCTTTTCATCCATTTCATTCACAATACCGGTTCATGTTTTCCCGAATTCTTCCCTGGCGCCGATGTTGTCCTCCCGGCCCACCCCTTTGCAGAATTTGCATAACTTAATGGAAAAATGCTTTCCTGTTGGCCAGAAATAGAAGAAAACGAGTGGGAAATTTGTGATCGGGCAACTCTATTGCACATTGCATAAAAGGAAAATTACTCCTACAAAACCGAAGAGATCCAACATTTTTAAAGGTCTTTCTCTTCCCATATAATCATGAGTCACACTAAAACCATCTGGGAGAAAATCAACGGTGATGACGGAAAGGAGATAGAATCCGTTTCAAATGGATATCTCGACTTCCTTGAAAAGGCCAAGACGGAAGCAGAGGCCGTAGACTTTTTTGTCGAGAAACTGACATCGGCTGGATTCAAGGACATAGAGACACTGGAGAAACTCACACCCGGTACGAAATTCTACTACAACCACATAGGGAGGACTCTTGCTGCGGGAGTGATCGGCAGGAATGGTGTCGGAAACGGCCTCTACATTGTTGCATCCCACATCGACTCACCGAGGCTCGATCTCAAGCCCAGGCCGGTTTACGAGGACTCGGAGACCAACACTGTGCTACTCAAGACCCAGTACTACGGTGGCGTGAAAAAATACCAGTGGGTGAACCACCCGCTTGCCCTTCATGGTAGGGTTTTCACCAGAGAAGGCAAATGCATTAAAATCAGGATAGGAGAAGACCCCAGCGATCCAGTCTTTCTCATACCGGACCTGCTGCCGCATATTTCCAAGTTGCAGAAAGACAGGAAGCTCTTTGAGGGCATTGAGGCAGAGGAACTGAACGCAATATTCGGCAGCAAACCTGATGATTCCAAGGAAGACCCTTTCAAGAACAATATCCTGAAGATACTGAAGGAAAAATACGGTGTAGAGGAAGAGGATTTGTCTTCTGCAGAACTCTCGCTTGTACCGGCCGGCAAGGCCAGATCCGGTGGACTTGACTCGTCCATGGTCATTGGTTACGGGCACGATGATAAAGCGTCTGCATACACATCATTCAGGGCCTTTATGGACATGGGCCAGCCAGATGATACCGCTCTAGTCCTGTTCTTCGACAAGGAAGAGATTGGCAGCCAGGGAACCTCTGGCTCGCAGTCCAATTTCCTTGAATACGTTGCATCGATGATACTCAAGAAGCTCAACGGAAAGAGTGAGCACCTGGATCTCCTTTCCCTGTTGAGAAAGAGCAAGGTCATAAGCTCTGACGTTGACGCTGCAATGGACCCGAGCTTCAAGAGTGCCCACGACACCCACAATGCCGGCAGGCTTGGATCCGGTATCATTGTGGCGAAATACTCTGGCTATGGTGGCAAATTCGAAGGTTCAGAAGCCCCCGCAGAATTCGTTGCATACATAAGGAGCATATTCCAGAAATACAACGTCAGCTACCAGTTTGGAACTCTTGGCAAGGTTGACGAGGGTGGAGGAGGAACCGTAGCCCAGGATTTTGCGAGGCATGGGATGAATGTTGTGGATGCCGGAGCTCCGGTACTTGGAATGCATGCTCCATTTGAGATAGTTAGCAAAGCTGATCTCTGGAGCTGCTACAAGGCGTATCACGCATTCATGCTGCATTGACCTGAAAATGGCGGGCAGGGCTCAAGGCTCAAATAAAAAAATGATTGCCGGGATAATCAGGCTCCATTCATGAACATGTAGAAAAGAAGCAGAAGCATTGTTCCGAACATGAATATGAGCATAAACCTCCTCGCCATAAAAGAATTCATTTCACCCACTAATTTATTAATGAATTCGAAAGGTAAAACTTTCAAGCCTAATATATAAAGAATTTTGAGCTCTTTTATTCTGAAACCCCTATTTTGACCCATTTTTTGATTTCTGCTGTTATAGAAGAGATCAAAGAAACCTTATATTTCATGTTAGAGATAGACTATCAGATACTATTTTCTAGGAAGCGGTGAAGCATTATGGATACTGGAAAGAACATGCATGAAGACGGATTCGTCGAGGTCAATGGCCTCAAACTGTATTACGAAAGATTCGGTAAGGGAAACAAGCACAGGCTGCTTACTCTGCATGGAGGTCCGGGTGGAACCCACGATTATCTTCTGCCCCTCGCAGACCTTGCGGACATGGGTTTTGATGTGGTGTTTTACGACCAGTTTGGATGCGGCAAATCGGATGACCCGAAGAGCGATTCAGACTATTCGCTGGAATATGCCATTGAAGAAGTTGAAGGGGTCAGGAAAGCATTCTTTGGAAACACCAGGATTAACCTGTTCGGAAACTCGTGGGGAGGCCTTCTGGGACTCGCCTACGCCATAAAGTACCAGAACAATCTCATAACCTTGACTTCCAGCAGCGGATTGTCAAGTGTGCCAGAGACAGTGAAGGAGATGCACCGGCTCATAGGGCTTCTTCCTGATGAATACAGGAATGGAATTGAGGAGCACGAGTCCAAAGAAGAGTATGAACATCCGGATTACCTGAAGGGCTCTGAATATTTCATGAGACAGCATGTGCTGAGAACGGATAAATGGCCGGACGAAGTGAACAGGATGCTGGAAATGACAGCCAAGCGCGGAACCTACCTTAGAATGAACGGGCCAAGCGAGTTCACCATCATAGGGACCATAAAGGATGTTGATTTCACAGACAGGCTGAAAGAGATCAAAGTCCCAACGCTCATAACATGTGGAAAGTATGATGAAGTGACCCCCGCAATTGCGAGGATTCTTCACGGCCAGATACATGGTTCAAAGCTGGAGATTTTCCAGGAGAGTTCGCACCTTCAGTTCTGGGAAGAGAGGCAGAACTACATGGAAAAGCTGTCGGAGTTCATCAGGAACCACGATAGATAACTCTTTTTTTATTCAGGCACAACCAAACATATTAGCCATAACCAATTAGTAATTTCCATTACTAAAAATATCCACTGTACAGGATTGTGCACCGGTTTTAGCTGATCCAGTCCTTTCATTTCTTCGTGGTCTGATGATTTATACAAAACAATTCAAAGTGGTGGCAAAATATGGTTGAACAAAGTGAAGAGGAGTTCCTAGAGGAGATCTACAGGGAAACGAGAAACGGATCCCTCTCAAAGGAACAGGTTTCTGAAATGGCCGATAAGCATGGAATAAGGCTCTATCAGGCTGAGAACATCTGGAGTTTTTACGGAAAGGAGGAAAAGAATCTCAAGATCTGCAACGGGCTTCCCTGCAAACTCAGTTCAGGGTCTTCAATGAACGAATTCATTGGGAAGTACCCGGAAAATGACAGGGAGGTGGTATCCTGCCTTGGTTATTGTGAACACGCCCCCGTTGCGATGGCTGAAGGAAAATACTTCCACCTGAGCAGCGACGGTGCGTCCGAAATTGCCGTATCCCCGGAGGAAGAGAGGAAGGTAACGAGCCTGGCCGAATACGTTGATGCCGGTGGTTTTGAAACCTTAAGGAGAACTGTTGATGAAGACACAACACAAAATATCAGAGCTCTGGCCAGAGAGTTTTCACTGAAAGGATTTGGTGGATCGGGATTCCCGACGTGGGTAAAATGGGATGCAGTTGCTGACTCCCGGAATGGTGACAAATACCTCGTGGTCAATGCCCATGAAGGTGAGCCTGGAACTTTCAAGGATCGTGTTATTCTTGAAAACAGGCCGTTTGAACTTATTGAGGCATCCCTCATTGCTGCCCATGCAGTAGGTGCCAGTAAAATCATCATAGCACTGAAGTTCGAGTACAGGAACGCTGAAAAAGCCTTGAAGAAGGCGTTAGGTGCATCCATCAGCTACTTTGGGGAGAAGCTGTCAGGCAGGATGCTCCCGAAGATAAAGATCTCAAGAATTCCAGGATATTATATCACCGGAGAGGAGAGTGCCCTTCTTGAAGCAATGGAAGGAAAGAGAAGCGAACCGCGCCTGAGACCTCCTTTCCCGGCAGAGGTTGGGTTGCATGGCAAGCCGACCCTTATCGACAATGTGGAAACCCTCGTCTATTTCCTGGGCCTGCTGAAGGAACATTATGGCGATGGGAAAAATTCGAAGCGCGACAAGGCATACTGCCTTACCGGCGATGTTCCGAGGCCCGGCGCATACTTCCTGCCCTATGGAACGGAATCAAAAGTTCTGTTGACGGAAAAAGGGGGGGCAGACATGTCGAAACTGAAGGCGGTCTTTCCCGGAGGCCTGTCGGGAGGCATATTGCCCGCAGACAGGGCTAACGTAGCCCTGGACTTTGATTCTGTCAGGAAAGCGGGAGCTGGAATGGGCACAGGAGCAACCATCGCAATTTCCAGTGGCAGATGCATGGTTGACGTGATGGAAAATGTATCGGAGTTTTTCGAGAGGGAATCATGCGGAAAATGCATGCCTTGCAGGCTCGGCACAGGGGAAATGTCCAGGCTCTTTTCGAGACTCAAATCGGGAGACGGGACATCCGGGGATATCGAGGCAGCGCTAAAGACGGCCGATGTGATGATGAAAGGTTCAATATGCGGACTTGGACAGGCGGCTGCAAGGATGTTCATGGATTCGATCCGCTATTATGGTGATGAAATAACACAACATGCCAGTGGCATCTGCCAGGCAAACGTGTGTTTCCCGGAGGTGAAAAGATAATGGCAGTAAAGGTCGAGTTGAATGGAAAGCTTCTGGAAGCAGAAGAGGGAAGAACAATCCTTGATGTTGCCAGGGAGTCGGGAGTGAAGATCCCAACCCTCTGTTCCTACAAGGATCATACGAATGGAGTCTGCAGGCTCTGCATGGTCGAAACGGGAAGTCCTCCACGAATGGTGCCTTCCTGCTCAACTGAGGTTGCCAGCGAAATGGTGATCAGAACCGACACTGAACAGCTGAGAGAATATCGCAGAGACCTGCTTTCAATGATGATGAGTGAACATCCCGCACACCCGGGATCCGAGAGCGAAAAATGCGAACTGGAAAGATATGCAGCAGAGTATTCAGTGAATCCGGGCAAACAAGTAAGCGAGTTTCGCGTTTCAATAGATTCCAGCCACCCCGGGATTGTTTATGATCCTGCTCTTTGCATCATGTGCAGAAAATGCGTGCTTGCATGCGATTTTGAACAGATGAACGAGGTTATCGCTATTTCAGGCAAAGGTGCAGATTCAAGGATTACGTTTGATCTCGAAGACACAATGGGAGAATCATCGTGTGTCAGCTGTGGAGCTTGTGTTGACGCCTGCCCCACAGGAGCATTGATTGAGAAGGGGTGGGAGCCAGTCGAGCGCACCGAGGTCTCAATCTGCCCATACTGCGCCGTTGGATGCTCAGTCGAGTACGGCATTAATGGAAACCGGATTGTTTGGGCAAGAGGTTACCAGAATGGTTCGGTGAACAGTGGAAAGTTGTGTGTAAAGGGAAAGTTTGGTTTTGAATTTGAGATGAGCAGTGACCGGCTTAAGACACCCCTGATCAGGAAAAAGCTCGGAGAGAGAAGCGGGCTGGACGGGAGAAAGATTGAGGATGTATTCAGGAAAGCCACCTGGGAGGAAGCTCTTGCCTTGATCTCAGAGGAGGTTGAAGCAGCACGCGACACCTATGGCAGGCAGTCCATTGGAGGAATTGCCTGTGACAGGGCAACCAATGAAGACGTTTTCGCCTTCCAGAAGTTCATGAGGGCGGCCATAGGCACAGACAACGTTGATCAGTCCGCTACCCTCTGCCATGCCCCGTCTGCTGCAATGCTTTCATACGCAACAGGTGCCGGCGCATCAACAAATTCCATCAAAGACGTAAAGGATGCAAGGACCATAATAATGGTCGGATCAAACGTGGATCGGGCACATCCGGTTCTTTCTTCAGAGATAAAGAAGGCCGCCAGGAGCGGGACACAGTTGATAGTGGTTGATCCCCGCCGCGTTGAGCTTACAAAACACGCGGACATTCACCTGATGCTGAAGCCAGGGACAGATGTTGTTCTGTTTTCCGCCATGGCCAAATTCATTCTTGACAACAGCCTTGCCGATGAGGATTTCATCAGGAGCAGAACAGAGAATTTTGAGGAGTTTGCAGAGAGCCTGGCGCCCTTCTCGATGGAGTTTGCCTCGCGCGTTACCGGCATTCCCGAATCTGACATAGCCAGAGTGGCAGAAATGTATGCCGCGGACAGGCCTTCGATCATTTTCTGGACACTAGGCATAACGGAGCACGAAAATGGATCCGATAATGTTTCCTCACTGATCAATCTGGCACTTATAACCGGCAATATCGGAAAACCAGGAACGGGCCTAAGTCCAATCAGGGGACAGAACAACGTTCAGGGAGGCGCAGACATGGGAGCTGTTGCCGGATCACTTCCCGGATACCAGGCTTTTTTTGACAAAGATGTGAGGGAAAAATTCAGGAATACATGGTCGGTTGAACTTCCGGAATTCAAGGGATGGAAGAGTACAGAGATGATAGAGTCAGCCCAGAGAGGCATGCTGAAGTTCCTGCACATAACAGGTGAGAATTCTGTGAGATCACACCCGGACTCGCAGGGCACGATAGATGCCCTCAGGAAACTTGATTTCCTTGTTGTGCAGGACATCTTCCTGACGGAAACTGCCGAGTATGCCGATGTTGTTCTCCCAGCTGCATCCTCCTTTGAGAAAACAGGGACTTTCACAAACACTGAAAGGCGTGTGCAACTCATAAATCCATTATTTGAACCTCCAGGTGAGGCAAAGCCCGACTGGCTTATATACACTGAACTTGCCAGAAGGCTGGAATATGATCTCAACTTCTCATCAAGTTCAGAAATAATGGATGAAATATCACGCCTTGTTCCAACCTATGCCGGCATAAGCCATGACCGGCTGAAACATTCCGGTTTGCAATGGCCCGTGAAGGACAGGGAGAGCATGGGAACTGAGATCCTTCACGTTGACAATTTTATACGGGGCAAGGGCAGGTTCAGGATAGTCTCCTGGAGGGAGAAAGACGCAGTGGCGGAGAAGGCTTACCCTTATGCTTTCATAATAGGCAGGCAGCGTGAACATTACCATACTGCAACCATGACCGGCCGTTCCAGAGTGATACAGGAGATACAGGGTGGAGGCCACATTGAGATGAACCGTGACGACATGACAAGGGAAGGGATATCCGATGGGGAGGAGATAGCTATAAGTTCCAGCACCGGAAGCATCCGTGGCATGGTTAAGGAAAGCTCAAGTGTTCCACGCGGAGTGCTTTTCACAACATTCCACTATGGAAGCCTTCCCACAAATTTCCTGACTCCAACCGTCTTTGACCCTCCGACCAAAACCCCTGCATACAAAGACACAAGGGTAAAAGTGGCGAAAATAGTGAGGTGAATTTTTTGCAGCTAGCTGGGGGCAGTCGCCTCTGGTGCTGCTTCCCTGCCATTTCTTGTGCTTCTGAAATACGACAGGGCTCCTGCCGCAATGAGGAAAAAGAGCGACAGCCAAAGGGCAGAGTGAATTCCCCCAAGGAACTTGTTGGAAATCTGTCCGGTAAGGGAGTTTGTGCCCAGGAACACTTCAAAGGCGACTTGGCGTGGTATACTTATTGAAGCAACGGAGATCGAGATCACGTAGCTCAGCAATGTGCCTATGGAGGATAGTGTCCGGAGGAGCCCGGATATTGAACCGTATAGTTCCTTTGGCGTGCTGGACATAACCGAACTGCTGTTAGCTGGCCAGAACATTGCGCCGCCAACTCCTGAGATCACTGACGCAAGTATGATCACGTAGATGGAAGTGTTCACTTGAAGCGTAAGATAGATGAACACTGCTGCGGCCATGAGGAATATGCCCGCGGTTGCCACGGTTCTGGCACCGATCTTGTCAGAAATGGAACCCATCTTCGGGGAGACAAGGCTTGAAATGATGTATCCGGGAACGAGAAGCAATGAGGCCTGCAGTGGAGAATAACCCCTGATGCCCTGCAGATACATTATGAGAAGGAATATAACCGACAGGTAACCGAGCGCCTGGAGGAACGAGGACATGAGGGAGCGTGAAAGCTCCTGTACCTTAAACGCCGCCAGTTTTATGACCGGATGGCTGAATCTTTTTTCGACGTATATGAATGGAACCAGAAGCAGGATGCCAGCCAGGATCATGTCAAAATTGAAGCTGTTGATCCCCCTTCCCGCTATATCCGTGGCCCCATACGAAATAAGCGTAAGTACTGCCGTTAGAAGTGCTATTCCCTTATAATCAAGCTTTGATTCCTTCCTGTTGTTGTCACGGATATATTTGAGGCCGATTGCAAAACCGATTAGCCCTATTGGGATGTTAATGAAGAATATATACCTCCAGCCGAGAAATGTTGTGATAACACCACCGAGGACTATTCCAAGAGTTCCCCCAACACTCCAGCCCATTGCTGTATAGCCAAATGCCCTTCCTCTTTCCCTGGGTTCAAAGTGATCGGCTATAATTGCATTGCTGTTTGCCTGCATGAGGGCAGCGCCAACCGCCTGGACTCCCCGGAATGCAATAAGAAAGTATATGTTTGGTGAAAAACCGCAAGCTGCAGAACCGATAATAAATACAAGAAAGCCCGTGTTGAAAATCCTTCCCCTTCCATAGATGTCTCCAAGGCCACCGAGTTGAGTGGTGAGTACAGACACAATGAGCAGATAGATGATGATTATCCAGATGGACGTTAATAGATCGGCATTCAAGTCGGTCCACACTGTGGGGAGTGCCAGTATGACTATGGTCGTATCAATAGCGGACATCAGCGTCCCGATAAGCACGCTGAATAGCACAAAGTTCCTGTGTGTATCCATCCCTATGGCACCACTCTGGCAACAGAGCTCAGCCATTCTCGGGAGAGTTCATGGCCCAGCTTCTTGGCGTGATCGTAAAGAGCCTTCAGGTCCTCCAGAGTGATGCTTTCCTTCACCACAGCAACTTCGCCCGACTTCTCGACGAGGCCCATCTTTTCCAGTATGCCTATTTTTCTAGGGTCAAACAGGGGGCGCCTGAGTTCCCTCGTGTGTTTCTGCCCGATGTTGAATATGAGGTTCTTGATCAGTCTGCTGTTCTCAAATTCCCTGTACTTTGCACTGGCCTGAATTGTACCGAAGCTCTTCACAATAATCTCCCTCAGGGTTTCATTGAAAATGCTGGCCCTCAGACTTGTTACATGAGCAGGGTAGAGGAATCTTACCCGGCCCTCTCCGTTCTCTCTGGTCTCAGGATAGATATAAAGCGAGTCAATGCCCGGGATTATCTGAAGCGATTCCCGCACCTCCTCCAGTGACAGTTCAGACTCACCCTCTACCATGCCCATGAGATATTCTGGCATGAAGTCGTCGGGCAGAAAAACATTGTTTTTCAGGTCAAACAGGGCATCTTCGAGCTTCACAGGCCTGTTCTCTTCCTTAACCTTATCCTTGACGAACTGGTACACGTGAAGGTTCATTATTCTTGAAATGGGAATTTCCCCGGCAAGTTCGGAAATCCTTGTCTCCAATTTTGAATCCGACGGGACAACTTCAATGGTGAATACCGTGCGGGTGACTCCATCCGAAGAAATGTCCCTGAATGAACCGCCTTCAAGTTTCTCAAGAATTGATTTTACTTCCGGTTTGCCAATGCCCGTATTAAGAGAAATGGATTCCAAAGACCATGGGGCAAGCATGGAAACGGCTGAACCTGCAGCGTCGGGGTCCAGGGGCTGATATGTCTCATTAATCCCACTTATTTCATGAGTGTCTTTCAGGTACCTAAGAATGCTACTTTCAAGGTTCATATGGCATCTACTCTGTCAATAATCATTATCAGCCACTACAATTTAAGAACTATCTAGCGGAGATAGCAACGAATGTCGGAATTTCCGCACTGTTCCCAACTAATCATTAGGTAAGTATAAATAGCCATCCCGGCTTTTAAGACTGAGTATATCCGGAGCAGGATACTTATGACAGGAGACCGTTTTAACTACTACCTTAAATTAATAATGAACTCGATACTGGAAGATCTCCCGTATATCAATGAACAGTTCGAGAATGATGCTTTCGTTTCTTCAGCAGAGGCTGCCGAACTGGAACGTGTCCTGAACCGACAGATGAACCTTTACAACAGGTTCGGGCTCAAGGTCGTAAACTCAAGCACCGGTAAGGAGGAACTGCCCCCTAGAACCGAACTGGACAACTTCGGGAATACATCTGAGTTTGTAGGAATTGAGAATGCGTTCGGCGTGGAGTGGAAGGTTTACTCGCCCACACCGGGATTTGCAAATTCACCTGTTAGAAGATGGTATTTCAACAGGAAGATTGCAACAATCCTGAACCAGGTCCTCAGGGAAGCCGTTCCGGGAAGGATGAAGGGTTACTTTGACCTTCCTCCATGGATTCTGGGAACTCCTTATGCCCCCGGAACTTTATATATGCCCATTAACGAGATCGTGAACCTTGCAATAGCAAGGGGGATAATACCTGACTGGGATTATCTGGTTGCCAAGGGCATACCTAAACCACTTGTGGACCTTATAAAGGCGGAGAATCTGGGACCAACCTATTAGCTCTACAGATTTATTTACTTTGAGCAGTTTTACCTCTATGAAATATCGAGGAATTATTACCCCGATGCTGACTCCTTTCAACGAGGAGGGAGGCATTGATTATGATGCAACAAAACTTCTCATAGAATACGTTAAAGGAATTGGTGTTTCCGGTCTTTTTCCCTGTGGCAGCACTGGATTGTTCAGCTTCCTGAGTCTCGAAGAGAGGAAGAACTTCCTGAAATTCGTCATAGAGAATGCCGACGGGCTTAAGGTTCTTGCAGGCGTAGGTTCATCTTCAAACCAGGAATCCATAGAACTTGGAAAATTTGCTTCGGACGCGGGGGCAAATGCACTTGTCCTGATGCCAACGTACTACATAACTCCGGGACAGCCGGAGATAAAGAAGCATTTCTCTGACTTTATAACAGCGGTCAGGAAAGAGACATTCATCTACAACATACCGCAGCTTTGTGGCTCCCGGATAGAGATTGAAACCATCAGGAGCATGAAGGAGGAATTTTCTGACATAGTGGGAGTCAAGGAAAGTTCTGCGGATATGAGGTACTTCTCACGCCTCATGGAATTGTCCGGGCCGGAATTTTCAATACTCCAGGGCCAGGATGATCTTCTGGTGCCCTCTATGTCCATTGGTGCAGATGGAGGTGTCTGTGGGCTGTCAAACTTCTCATCTTCAGTGGTAAATGCATACAATGAATATGACATTGGCAGCAGGACCAAGGCTTCAGAGATACAGGTCAGGCAAATTGATCCACTTATCCACACACTTCTTGGGTCTACGTTCCCCTCAGGGTATTACCACGCCTTCTACAGTAAATTTGGATTGAAAAATGGCGGTTATCGCTCACCAATGCTTGAACCATCCAAGGATGAAAAGGAAATCATAGCCAGGGCGCTTATACCCGAAGACTCTGCCAAAGTATAAATAGACTCTTGGCTTTACTTTTTACCTTAGTGAAGGAGGTTCCTAAATGGATAAAAACAGTTACGTGAAATTTGAAACTCCCGAGTCCGTGGAAAAGAAATTGCTAGATCTTGTCGAGAATTCTTTCAGAAGTGGAAAGATCAAGAAAGGCACTAACGAAGTAATCAAATCCATAGAACGGGGAGAAAGCAAGATAGTTGTCATAGCGGAAGACGTTTCACCACCGGAAGTTGTATATTACCTTCCAATGCTCTGTGAAGAGAGGAAAGTACCATACGCTTACGTGAAAAAGAGAAGCGATCTTGGCTCAAAGGTAGGCATAGCATCAGCCGCATCCATATCAGTTGTTGATTACGGAAAGGGTGAAGAAACCTACAAGCAAATTATCTCTGAGCTTGCTGAAGTAAAGAAGTAAGGTGAAAGGAATTGGCAGATGAAGGCACCCCTGCAGAAGTTGTCGAACTGATGGGCAGAACCGGCATGACCGGAGAGGCCACCACAGTCAAAGTTCGAGTGCTCTCGGGCAGGGATCAGGGAAGAATTATCGCCAGGAACGTCCTGGGTCCCGTCAGGGTCGGAGACATCCTGATGCTCAGGGAAACCGCAAGAGAGGCAAAGAGGCTCTCCATCAGGTGATCATATGGCTTTAAGAAATTGCAACTTTTGTGGCACGCAGATTGAACCTGGAACCGGCATACTATTTGTGAGGAAAGATGGCAATACCATGAATTTCTGCAGCAGAAAATGCCAGGTGAACATGATCAAAATGCACAGGGTTCCAAGAAGAGTAAAGTGGACCAATGAGTACCACTCAATAAAAGAAATGAAGAAGCAGAGTTCTAAGAGCTGATGGTGACTCTATTGGATAAAACACTTATTTTGATTAAACCGGATGGTGTCAAAAGACGCCTTTCCGGAAAAATTATTCAGAGATTTGAAGAGAAAGGCATGAAGGTTGTTGCGCTCAAGATGCTGCAACTTACCCGTGAGAAGGCTGAAACCCATTATTCAGTCCACAAAGAAAAGCCATTTTTCAAGGACCTTGTGAACTACATCACCTCCGGACCCATCATTGCGGCTGTTCTTGAAGGAAACAACTGCATAGCAGTCACGAGAACAATGCTTGGTGCAACAGATGGCTCAAAAGCACAGCCAGGAACAATTAGAGGCGATTTTGCCATGGGAATAGAGAAGAACATAGTTCACGCATCAGATTCCATGGAATCTTATGAGCATGAATTTCCCATTTACTTCAACGAGAAAGAAATAATAGAAGCACAATACGGGGACGAACCACACATATTCTGAGGTGGTTATGAATACCAGACAATACCGGCAACCCATCGTTTGTGTACTTGGCCATGTCGATCATGGCAAAACATCAATTTTAGATGCCATTAGAGGTACCACTGTAGCCAAGAAAGAAGTTGGCGGTATTACCCAGAGAATCGGTGCAACAGATATCGCACTTTCTGATATTGAAGAAAGGGCAAACATCCCGGCAGGCAAGAGCAAACTCAAGATACCGGGCCTTCTTTTCATAGATACCCCCGGACATGTCGCTTTTTCCAATATGAGGGCGAGGGGAGGGGCACTTGCCGATATCGCAATACTTGTTGTAGACATTAATGAAGGCTTCAAGCCACAGACAATTGAATCCATAAATATACTGAAGAAATTCAAGACACCGTTCGTTGTGGCCGCGAACAAAGTAGATCTCATACCCTTGTTTACGCCCGTCAAGAACTGCAATTTTCAGCAGATGCTCAAACCCCAGAGAGAGGAGTTCAAGACGGAACTTGAGAACAGGCTCTACAATCTTGTTAACAAATTCTACGAATTCAACCTGTCTACTGAAAGGTACGACAGAATATCCGATTTTGCAAAAAACGTTGCAATAGTTCCAATGAGCGCCAAACTGAACATCGGCATCCCCGATATCCTGATGGTTATTGCAGGTCTTGCTCAGAGATACCTTGATGCTGAAATCGCTTTCAAGGATGTGGAAGGGCGTGGCACCATAATTGAGCTCACAAAGGAGGAGTCGCTGGGTACCACACTGGATACGGTGCTATATCAGGGCAGCCTCAACAAGGGCGACACCATAGCACTCAATACCAGGAGCGGTCCTGCACTGACCAAGGTCAAGGCAATGCTCGTAAACTCCAGAGGCAGATCCAAGAAGCTCCTTGAAAGGGATAAAGTCCTGTCTGCAGCAGGGGTAAGAATTCTCATTTCAGACAAGCTGGACGTCGTTTCCGGGTCTCCCATAGTTGTAGTGAATGATAGCGGTGAATCTGCGTTTGAGGAGATAATGAAAGAATCGCAGGCAAACATCCCGCTTAGCGAACATGGTGTTACAGTCAAGGCAGATGCACTCGGTTCACTTGAGGCCTTAGCCTATGAGCTGACTGAGAAGGGAATCGAGATAAGATCAGCAGAGATAGGTGACATTTCAAAAAGGGACATCACAGACGTCGCTACCCTCAATGACCCGCTCGACAGAATGATAATCGGGTTCAACGTGGCCCTCATACCTGAAGCACAGGAAGCAACCATGGTTTCAGATGTGGGCGCAAAGGTTGGAGACGTGATATACTCACTTGTCGAGGAGACCGAAAAATGGCTCAAGGCAAGGAAACTTGAGCTTGACGAGGGAAGAAAGAAGAGGATGGCCGTTCCCTCGAAGATATCCATAATTCCAGAATATATATTCAGGGCAGCAAAACCCGTCATTGTGGGCGTTAAGGTCTACTCAGGCAGGATCAAAGTGGGTGATACCCTGATCAAGTCAGATGGCAGATATGGCGGAACCATCAAAAGCATCAGAGATGGTGAGGTCTCAAAGCAGTATGTGGATGCGCCAGCAGAAGTCGCAGTGTCAATCGACGGCGTTACACTGCATCGCCAGATATCCCCGGAGGAACCGCTTTACGTTGACATACCGGAATCCGTAGTCAAGGAACTGAGAGAGGAAAAGATGGATGAGCAGACCATGATGACGCTGGAAGAGATCATCAAGATCAAGAGAAAGGAAAACATGTTCTGGGGAACCAGGACCTAGATAATGAAGTAGGCAACAGTAAAGATCGATATTGCCAGGAGAGGCAGTATTGCGACTTTTCTTCTTATTGTCACCATAGTGAAGACCATGAACACCGCCGAAAGCATGATCATGAAATATATTGACCAGTAGCTCACGCGGAGGTCTATTATCCCGAACAGCATTGTGGCGCCCATTATTAGAGTAGCCTTGTAGAGAGTGCTGCCTGTGACTATTCCAAGTGTTACATCCCGGTCCCCCTTTTTTATACCCAGAAAGAACATTATGATTTCGGGTAGAGAACCAGCAAAACCGGTGATTATGAACCCTGAGAGGAATGGCGGGATGTTGAAAGAAAGAGACAACCCGTTGGTGTAGTTCACAATGGCTTCGGATGCAAGCGCAAGAAGCACCAGTGCAACCAGGATCGAGAGGGGGCTGTATTCCATGTGTACGTACTCTTCCTCAATTGGAGGAGCTCCTCCCCTTCCTGTGTACATGTAGATCAGGAAAACCCCGGCCATGGCTACACCGATGTACCAGGGAATGATCGGGTAGATAAATGCAAGCAACAGGAGCAAAACCGACGAAACCAGGAGGATGAGACCATCTCTCAGAAAACGCCTGTAGGTCCCCGAGAATGCAAATGGCAAGATTATCAGGAAAACTGCAAGAGTTACAATGTTTGAGCCCTGCAGAGTGCCGAAGCTTATGTCACCGTACCCGTGGTAAGAGGCCACAAATATAACGGAAAATTCATCTATAACCGCACCAAGGGAAAGCAAGTAAGCGCCTATGGATTTTGATGAGATCTTCCTTCGTTTTCCAAGCTCCCTGGCATTGTCCACGAAACTGTCACCACCTAGGTAAAGGCTGAACAGCGCGATCACTGTTCCAACGATTTCAAGTGGAACAGCAACCTTTGTAACGATTATGGAAAAGACAAGAAAATAAATAGAAAATAAAATGGAAATTAGAAAAAATAGATTCCGTGACAAATGCTCACGGTATTATTACGTGCTCTGGACTTTCGACCTTGACTTCTTCTGCTATGGAAGTGCCACGGCGAAGTCTCTTGCAATCCATGGTGTCCGGCTTCATCTGATCAACAATGTAATCAAGAGCCATTTCCGCACCTTTAGGGTCACCGCATGTGTAGATATCCAGAGTTACCAGTCCATGTTCCGGCCAGGTATGGAAAGAGAGATGGGACTCTGCAAGAAGCACGACGCCACTTGCCCCTTTTGGTTGAAACTGGTAATAATCTGACGATATCTTTGTCAGGTTACCTACTCTTACTGCTTCTTCAATTATGGGGTAAACGCTATCGGCCCTTGAAATAATGTCCGAATCTACACCATAGAGATCTGCCAATATCTGAAATCCTACTGCCACTACCATCTTCCTCCATATCTTTCACCTCAGGGGTTGATAGTCCATTGTATTAATATGTTGTATTTAAATATTTATAAAACAGAGCGAAATTTTTTTTTATTCTAAGTACAAGATATATTGCAGATATACATAGGGAATTAATTCATATTAATGTTAAAATTTTAATATTATTATATTTCAAGAAATTTACTCTTTTATATACTCTATATTTACCTTTATCCCCGGGTTTCTGTTTTCCAGCTCTTTCAGCAGTGTGAGGATGAAGTGGAATCTCCTTCTTGATATAAGGACCATGCTGCTCTGGCCACGGGATGCTGCCTCGAATGCTGCCTCTATCGGCGAGAATTCAAAATTCACTTCAAGTTCCGCTTTCTGGGCAATCAGTTTCGCTTCCTCGCCTAGGATGCCCACGTAATCAAACACTGCTTCTTCATGCTTCTTCCTGATTTCCTGCGAAATACTGTCCTTGCTCCTGATCGTCTCAACGTCGGGGAGGACGATTATTGAGAAATCCCGTACCTTGACCTCTATCATTCCTTCTACGTTGGAAACTCCGATAACATCCGGTGGAATTCCATCCGTTTCGGCAATTCCGCTGGAGCCGGATTTCGTTTTTCCGGAAGCGTGAAGGTATCCCCCTGTCATATGCAGATAAACCCTGTCTCCTTTTTTCACTGCTTCATCGCAGAGGGCTTCCCATGTAATAACCTTGTCAAGCTTTGTTATGTTGTCCGATACGAATGTCCTTATGCCATTCAAACCGCCATACAGGAATTCAAAACCTTCGTTTGTAAGAGTGTTTTCCTCCGTCACAAAGCTTTTTTCCTTCAATATTTTCAGGTGATATTGCACTCCGGGAACAGTGATGCCGAGTTCCTTTGCAATTTCTGTCGGCCTGTTCACTCCACTGAAAATGTGAAGCAGAATCATCAGCTGCGTGGTTTTTGCCTGTCCCAGTATCAGTTAATACACCTCTGCAACATATAGAATTTGAATCCTAATATAACCTGTGCTCTGATTCATCATTCATAAATAACCGAAGATGATGCTTCTGAGTTCTCTGGTACTCCTTCCCGGATCGTCTGAGGAAAAGACCGCCGAAATTACTGCAACCCCGGAAATGCCGGATTCCATCAACTCATGGATGTTTGAAATATCTATGCCTCCAATGGCGAATACGGGTATTTTCAGTCTTGATACGGCCTCCCTGAGGACAGATTTATCATAAAGCCCTGCGTCCTTCTTTGAAACGGTTTCATAAAACGGGCCAAAGGAAACATAATCAGCACCGGAATTCTCCATTCTGACCGCGAGACCAACGTCATCATAGGTTGATACTCCTATTATGCCTTCGGGGAGCATCCTTCTGGATTCCGCGTACGATACGTCTCCCTTTCCTATGTGCAGTCCGTCCGCTTCTGTTTTAATTGCAAGACCAATGTCGTCATTTACAATGAAAGGCACATCGTAGTCCAGAGCAATATTCTTCAGTCTCAGTGCAGTTTCCAGCCTGATGCTGAAGTCATTTGTCTTGTCCCTGTACTGAAGAATATCAGCTCCGTTCTTCAGTGACTCCTCCACTATGCTGAAATAGTTGCCGCCAAAGTAATCCGGCGTTACCAGGTACAAGCCCCTGAGGCTCAATCCAGCTTCCCCTCTATTGCCCTACTTATGGCGACCCAGAAATCATCTCTTTCAGGAGGCACAAGATTTTCTTCCCTCCCGTTTGATGTAAGTTTTCTTCCAAAGGATTTTTCCTTCATTTCACCGACAATTGTTGCATCTATGCCATTGCCTATGAGAACCCTGACAAACTCCTCTGCAAGGTCCTTCTTTACGGTAAGCACAAGAGTTCCTTCACTGATTGACCTGAACGGATCCATTCCAAACAGGCCCGTTATTTCCTTTACCTCGTCATATAGCGGTATTTGATCCTTATCGATGTATATGCCATTCCCCGAAGCTTCAGCGAGTTCGTGCAGTGCACCGAGTATTCCTCCCTCAGTTGCATCGTGCATGGAGGTTATCCCATGATCCCTCAAGCCGAATCTGGAAGCCTCCAGCGATTCCTGAACGGTAGACATTTTGTAAAACAGCTTCCTGCCCATCTTGAGGTTATATTCCCCGAGATTCTTTTCTATGTGGTTCTGGAAGAGTTGTGAAAATATGGATGTTGCCTCCAGTGCTATGGTTTTGGTTATGACTACTGCATCCCCTGGCTGCGACATCGCAGAAGTTACATAGCTGTTTATGTGGCCGGTACCAATCATTGTTGCGCCCCCGACCATCGGATAATCTGTTCCCTCGTATCTGGCAGTGTGCCCTGCGACTATGGACACCTGGTATTTCTTCGCCTCGAAATGGATGGTGTCCCACATTTTTCCGATCTCCTCATCCGTAATTGCAGTAGGGAGGTTCAGATCCACAGTCATATATTCAGGAGTAAGCCCGGATGTGCACAGGTCCGAGGCTATTATGTGAAAAGCGAACCATGCCGCTTTGTCCCAGCCGTAAGCGGGCACTATGTAAAAAGGATCAGTGGTTATTGCCATTACTTTCTCCGGACCGGTCTGCACGATGCCTACATCCACGCCATTCCTGGGGGGAACAAGTACCTCCTCCCTTTCATAACCGAGTTTTGGCAATATATTGCTGTTGAAGAATTCCCTTGATATCTTTCCCATTCCTGTTTCCTTACTCATGTTATTTTCCTCCTTTCATTTTCAATGAATCCTCATTCATCCAGAAATGGCTCAGTGAGCCATATCCTCTCCCCATCGGAAAGGAATTTCTGATGGCGCCCTGAAGGTATTTCTTTGCGTTCCTTATGGAGTCTTCAAGGCCTGTCCCGCCCGCAAGAAATGCTGTTATTGCAGCCGATAAAGTATCTCCGGTGCCATGCGTGTTCCTTGTCTCGATCCTCTCTTCAGCAAATTCTGTAATTTTCCTTCCATCGTAGAGAATGTCCCTGGATTCCTTCGTTTCAGAAAGATGGCCGCCTTTCAGGAGAACACCGGCACCGGTTGAATTATGAATGGCCACGGCAGCCTCAATCGCTGTTTCCTTTCCGGTTATCTTTATTCCTGAAAGAATCTCTGCCTCAGGAACATTTGGCGTAATCAGATATGTCAGAGGTGCCAGAACGTCCATCAATGATGATATTGCTTCTTTCTTCAGCAATATTGAGCCTGTCTTGGAAACCATCACAGGATCCACTGTGATTTTCTTCACCCCGTATTCCTTATATTTCTTCGCCACTGTCCTGATAATCTCTGAAGAAAACAGCATTCCTGTTTTTGAAGCATCTGTCCCTATATCAGACAGGACTGCGTCCATCTGCTGACCGACAAATTCCGGAGGCACTTCATGAATGCCGGTCACCCTGAGGCTGTTCTGTGCAGTCAGTGCTACAATGACGGAGCTACCGAACACTGAAAGCGCGGTAAATGTCTTGAGATCAGCCTGTATGCCTGCCCCTCCGCCACTGTCCGAACCTGCAACTGTAAGAGCCCTGTAAATCATGTCTTCATGCCTCTTTATTTCCATCTGATATTATTAGAAGAATTTTTCCAAGCACCTTCAGCCACACTATGCAGTATTTTCCCTGACGGCAATAGACAAATGTTTTAATTCTGAACCGATTCAAAGCCATGGACGGTATAATTGCCGATCTGGGAACAGAGGACTACAGAAGCGTCCTGGAGGTTCAAAGGAGCCTTGTGAAGGGCAGAAACGAGGATCTTATTCCTGATACCCTGATTTTCCTCCAGCATAATGATTCCTACACAGCAGGTATACACAGAAACCCGCAGGAGATTGTTGTTCCCGGAACTGACGTGATAAACGTGGAACGCGGAGGAGCACTTACTTATCATGGGCCGGGGCAGCTTGTGGTGTATTTCATACTTAACCTGAACAAGCGGAAAACAAACATCAAGGACATAATCCTGAAGGTGGAGGATTCAATAGTCTCCGTCCTTGGAGAATACGGCATTCGCTCAGAAGGCAGGCTGGACAAGCATACCGGAGTCTGGGCAGGGGACCGGAAAATATGCTCAGTCGGTTTTGCTATCAGGGAATCGTCAACTCTGCACGGGATTGCCCTTAACGTTAATACAGACCTGAAAAAATTCTCGGCAATAATGCCATGCGGCTTTGATGCTGACATCATGACCAGCATGAAGAATGAGCTTGGATTCGAGCCGGACTTTAGTGAAGTGAAAGAAAAAATGAAAAATATTCTTATCAGGAAGCTTGAAATAAATAAAATAGGGGAAATAGGGAATTTTTCCGATTTGCTTTCATTTTCCGGAATTCAGTGAGCAATGGTCTGGGACTGTTCCCTGAGGAACTGCTGCAGGTAGTAGAAAGAACCTGTACCCTTTCCTGTGCTCCCGCTTGCCTTCCATCCGACAAACGGATTTGCTCCGACCACTGCGCCGGTTGAACCGCCACGTTCCCTGTTTGCGTAAATTACACCAACATCAACGTTGTTAAAGTAGTACTCTATTTCTCTCGGATCCTCGGTGAATATGCCTCCCGTAAGGCCGTATTCGGACGTGTTGATGTGTTCTACAGCATCTTCCACGCTCTTTGCCTTAAGGACTGAAATCACAGGAAGGAAGAGTTCATCTCTCACTATTGTCGCATCTCTTGAGAGGTCGGCAACGATAGTGGGCTCAACGTAAAAGCCCGGCTGATCCAGGACCTTTCCTCCCGTGAGAACCTTGCCTTCCTTTGAGAAGACAGGTATGAGATTCCTGTATTTTTCGAACGCAGCCTTGTTTATAATCGGATTGAGGAAAGTTTCCTTCTTTCTCGGGTCTCCAGGCTTGATTTTTTCTGTTCTTGCAACAAGTTTTGTCATAAATTCGTCGTAGATATCCTCGTGAACGTAGAGAAGTGAGCACGCACTGCATTTCTGGCCTCCGAAACCGAAAGCCGCCCTGGCAACGCCCTCGACAGCTTTGTCGATGTTTGCCTTGTTGCTTACTATGATTGCGTCTTTTCCGCCCATTTCAGTTATTACTGCCTTTGGCTTTTTCTCTGTGGATCTGTGGAAGATGTCCATTCCTACTTCCCTTGATCCGGTGAATACCACACCTCCAATCCTGGGGTGCTCAACTACAGTCCTTCCCACTATTCCTCCTGAACCTGAGAGGTAGGCGAGAACGTTTCTCGGTACTCCAGCCTCATAAAGCAGGTTGGCAAGCAGATGTGAGGAAAGCGGTATATCGCTGGACGGTTTCAGTACAACTGAATTCCCTGCCACTAGCGGTGCAACTGTCATTCCGGTCGTTATTGCAAAGAAATTGAACGGTGCAACGACTGCAAAGACACCGAACGGCTTCATTACGCTCTTGCTTTCCTCGTTGTCGTAACCCTTTCCGGAGAAATGTGTGTAACCACTGTTTTCAATGAGGTCCAGTGCATAATATCTCATGAAGTCTATGCCCTCGTCTACGTCGGCCATGGCTTCATACCTGTTCTTGCCGTTCTCGTATGCCAGAAGTGCTGAATAGAAATATTTCCTTTCCGAAAGCTTGTCTGCAGCTGACAGGATTATTCTTGCCCTCTCCAGATACCCTCTATTGTACCATCCCCTGTAGTTCTTGTACAGCATGTCTATTGCCTTTTCCACGCTTTCTCTGGATGAAAGCTGGAAGGTTGCAAGCTCTTTTCCGTCGATAGGGCTGATATCTTTTATCTTCTTCTCCTCGATAACTTCCCCGTCTATAATGTTCGGATATTCCTTACCGAAAAGATCTTCCACCTGTTTCAGTGCCTCTTCATAAAGCCGGTCAAATTCTGCTTCTTTTCCAGCCTTGACCATTTTTGCATAAGTCATCTCGTTATCAAAGGCCATGATCGTGAATGCTTGAAAAATAGATAAGAGTTTTTTATTTTATATAATTCATTTTACTGTGTTCAAACCTCTGTCCACCGTAATGGCCTGCCCCGTGATCCCTGAGGCCATCTCACTGCAGAGGAAAACGGTCACGAACCCCACTTCTATGGGATCGAGCTGGGTTGTGTCCGAGAGCTTTTTTACATTGAAGGGAAAAACCTGCCTGTAATTGCTCCCAGTGCTGACTCCTCCAGGAAGTACGGCATTCACCCGTATGTTGTATTTCCTGAGAACCTCGGCAGCCTTCCTGGTGAGTTCCCTTACCGCACTCTTGGCTACGGTGTATGAAATTGAATTATTCCTGAAGAGTTCCTCAGAGGCTCCAACATTAACTATTGCGCCTCCCTTCTTTTTCATCGCTTCGGAAAAAATATTCATTGCGCTTGAAAGCGCAAGCACGTTCGACTCCAGCATGTCCATCATGTCAGATTTAGGAACAAACTCCTCCTTCTTTCCCGGCTCAACCCATTTTCCCACATTTATGTGTAGAACATCAATCTGGCCGTAATCCTGGAGTATCCTGTCACGAACCTCTGTGAGGCTGTTCTCGTCGGTGGCATCCGCTTTGTAAACTTTTATGGTTGATGATTCTGCTAGACCGTAACTTTCTCCTGATCTGGATATAAGTGCAACCCTGGCGCCAAAATTTATGAACAGCTTTGTGGCGTTAATTCCCTGTCCGGGCCCTACTCCAAGGATTACTGCAACTTTTCCTGCGAGTGATTCTCTTATTAGGTCCATACTGACGGATTTTTCCTTCGTTATAGAAAGTATTGTTTCAGGAACGCTGACAATACAGTTTGGATTCTATTTCCCGCCATCCTGAACGGAGAATATAAACATGCGAAATTTCATGGCCGCCGTTATGGTACATTCCATGTATATAAATTGTTCTCGCAAGCCCGTCTTTCTGCATTCGGCATGATAAAGTTATAATATTCTCCGGTGGGCGAAATTCCATGCAATGCGAAATAAGAATTAACTCGCAAAACCTGATGTTTACAGAAGATGCAGCACACGGAGCACAATGTAATATATGTAGACATTGAACGCTTAGCGGGTGCTCTGAAACTTGAGTTTTTGGACATATCAGATGATCGTTGGCTATTATTTTTCAAAATGTCAACAAAAATAAGAGAAGACTTTTATAAAAGATACCGTTGTTTAATGTCGGTAGGTGTAATAAATGGTAGTAGTTGGAATTGACCTTGGGTACGGAGATACAAAAGTCGTAGGAACGAATGGACAAAGAGAGAAATTCCCATCCCGATGGGCCAAGCACGACGTCGAGGCCTGGGGAATAGGAGGAGGAATGACAGTTCTTAAGATAGATGAAGGGGACAACTTTGTCTTCGGCGAGTTTGCAAGCGGACCGAACGCCAGAGAACCTCTCGGAGACGGAAGGTTGTCTGATCCCGATTCGCTTCCTCTTCTTGCGTCTGCATTATGGCAGTGCGGAGTTGGAGAAGACGGGAACCCTGTTGATATAACCATAGGTAGCGGAACGCCCCTTGGAACTTTTGACAAGGAAGTGGCAGCCGCCAGAGAATTCCTGCAGGGCAAGACCTTTACGATAACATCTGTAAAGGGTGAGATCAGGAAATTCGTCATAAACAGGCTCATAATGAGGCCACAGGGTGTAGGAGCAGCACTGTACATGCTGGACAAGGGAATAATAACCCAGCAGCCCGGCTATGGAATGATAGTCGATGTAGGATCGAGGACGACTGATGTCCTGACTGTGAACCTGATGAACATGGAACCCGTTGTTCCGATGTCATTCAGCATACAGGCAGGAATCGGAGATGCTGTTTCAGACATAGGAAAAGCCATAGCAAAGGAAACCTGTTTCGTTGTCGCGACGGATATAGCCCGTGCAGCTCTCTCCGGAGAGATTATGTTCAAGGAGAGAAAAGTAGGCGGACCTGAAGTTTCGCAGCCAATTCTCAAAGCTCTTGCTGACAGGATCATGGACAACCTGAGGGCAAACCTGAGAAGTGAGCTTGACAGGGTCACTGCATTAGTCCCCGTAGGTGGAGGAGCCAACCTCATCGGAGACATGTTTGAATCCCTTGCACCTGGAGCATTGATGAGGATTCCGGAAGAGGACCTTCAATTTGCCAATGCGCTTGGATACAAGGATGCAGCTGAGAGATCAGCTGATTAATTCTTTTAATAAAAAATTAATACCATTATTTATTAATGTACATGTCGATAAAAACCCCATGAATCAAATAGATATCTTGAAGGGAAGTGATGAAAAGCAAA
>OFHI01000047.1_pt1 | contig 31131 bp, 25 predicted proteins | sample 1522021 | NCBI WGS metagenome assembly OFHI01 (sample SAMEA2464839, study PRJEB22497) | soil metagenome | biome: Grassland; feature: Farmland; material: Clay | place: Australia | collected 2013-02-01 | depth 1.4 m | reverse complement strand
CTATTCAATTAGACACCTCAGGTTGTCGAAGCGTCTGGTTATTTATATCCATTTTTTGTATAATTTTTAATTTATAATACTGTATAGAATTATGTAGTGGCTCCTGCCTGTCCTTCAGCATGCTCTTGTGTAGGTATGTTCCACAGAGGCGCTGAAAAGCCGGTTTCTAGGGCACCACTCTTTTTGCCTATTGTTCGCCCTTTCCATATCGTTTCTCCACTTTTCCGGCCAGGTACCGATCTCTTAATTTCTGATAGGACTCGCCATTCTTCACTGCGTACTTTCTGACGGACTCATCCACTTTTTTTGTTGTTGCCGGTATCCCTGCCACGATTGAATTTTCCTCACTCTCGAAACCTTCTCTGACAACCGCCCCTGCTGCCACTACTGATCCGCTCCTTATGTGGGAGCCATTGAGGAGTATGGCACCCATGCCCACAATCACACTCTCTTCAACCTTGGCCCCATGAATTATCGCATTATGCCCGACAGAAACATTCCTTCCAATCACGGTAGGATGGTATTTCTCCACATGAATCGTAACATTGTCCTGTATGTTTGAATCAGTTCCTATCGAGATATGATTCAGATCTCCTCTCAGCACTGAGTGGTCAAAAACAGATACACCGTCGGACAATTTCACTTCTCCGATCAGGACAGCCGTTTCGGCCAGGTAGACTTTCTTCCCAATTTCAATGACCATTGGCTATAGCATTGAATGGCTGTATTTATTAAATTCCAAAATAAATGCCTTTCAATATCTCCGGCCGGATGACGTAACTTTGCAGGCAACTCAAAAAGGTTTATATGTAAATTACAACTGTGTCAGACAAGGTTAAGTCCCGTTCTCTGAAACATTACTGTAATAATAGGAATCGGGAATTATTTGAGGGTTCAGGAAAATGTCAGTTCCTTACAGGGTTACCGTAAGAATCTCAGAAGAGACCATGGAGAAGCTTGAGCAACTCGTAGAGTCAATGCAGTTCGAGAACATTTCTGAGATTATCCGAAAATCAATCGACGAGTTCATTGAAAGGAACTACAAAGGTGGGAAGGCAAGCAAGGTGAACGTAATGATCCCACAGAAGATCCTCAGTGATCTTGAAAAGGATGTTGAAAGCGGATCTGCAATCTCACTCGACGATCTTATCCGCATAGTTTTAAGAGATTACACCCTGAAGAGGCTTAACGATGAGATTGATGAGATCTCAAAGCAGGAAAACATTAAATAAACAGCTAATCTCATTGACTTCAGATCATGGTAGTCATAAAGGACACAAAATCCTCTCTGGTAAAGAATTATGGAAAAAGTTTCATCAAAAACCTCACTGAGTTTTCAGAGGTTATCGGTTACACTATAGAGGAAGACGGCAACGAGCTGAAGGTTGAATTCAACCCGGACCGGCCTGATCTGTTCTCATTCCCGGCCCTGCGGGAAGCTATGAAATGCTTCTATGACAGAGACTACTGGATTAATCGGGAAAGTTCAATCTCTGAAGTCGAATTTAGAATTTCTGGCAATGTCAGGAAAATCAGGAAATATGCGATTGCGTTTATTGCAAGCGGAAGGCCGATTGAAGGCAGCCTTGAAGGACTGATCGACTACCAGGAAAGAATACACGACAACCTGGGCAAGAATAGAGTCAAGGTCTCCATAGGGCTTCATGATCTGGACAAGCTAAAACCCCCGTTTGAGTACAGGGCGGTGAAAAGTGACAGCATCGAATTTACTACTTATGACGGCACTGTAACAGGAACTGCAAAGCGTATCCTGAAGGAGCATCCCAAAGGAGTCGAGTTCGGCAAGCTTATTGAATCGGATACTGAAGTGCCAGTGATACTGGACAGCGATGGCGGCGTGCTTTCAATGCCACCCGTTATAAACGGCTTGAAATCAAAGGTGGATGAAAAAACCAGGAGATTTTTTGTTGACATAACAGGAAATGACAGAAAAGCGGCCAGGGATGCATATTTCCTATTGCTTTATGAATTCCAGAATATCGGTTATACAGTTTACCCCGCTAGTGTTACAGGAGGCGCATTCACCGAAATCGGAGCAGATGGTTATGACGGAAGGGAGATCAACCTTTCCAGTGATGAAATGAAAAGGATCACGGGAATGGATCCGTCACAGAAAAATACCATTGAACTACTCAGGAGAATGGGATACATGGCTGAGCCATCTTCGGCTTGGATAAGCGTCAAGGTACCTGGAAACAGGGTCGACGTAATGGGGCAGGTGGATGTGATAGAGGACGTAGTCAAGGCTTACGGCCTTTCAAGGATCCGGGAGAAAAAGATGGACCTCCCCCTGATCGGAACCCCGAACAGGTCAAACGATTTTTCATCCCTTTTGAGGGACGCAATGATAGGCATAGGCCTCCAGGAAGTAAGGACATTCGTCGTATCATCGTCATCCCATTACAGGCATTTCCAATACGTGGGAGGCATTGAGATTCGCAACCCAAAGAGCCTTGATTACTCTGTTATAAGGGACAGGCTTCACATAAACATCCTTGAGCTGCTGCGCATAAACAAGAGAAGGCCCCTCCCGCACAGAGTTTTTGAGATTGGGGAGGTTTACAGCAACGGTGAACAGGAAACTCGTTTCTGTGCCGTGATAATGGACTCTAAAGCGTCCTATTCCTCAATAAAGCAGGTTCTTGATTATGCTGCAACAAGACTTGGCATCGGTTCCATTGAGATCAGACAGAAGAAGCAGGAAGGATTTATAGAGGGAAGGGCAGGCAGCATTTTCTTCAACGGGAAGCCAGTGGGGATAATTGGGGAAGTGGACCCTGATGTCCTGGTGAGGTATGATTTGAATGCCCCGGTAGCAGCGCTTGAGCTTAATCTGCTCGAAGTGGAAATGCTTTTGCAGTAGCCACTAAAGAAGCATTTCTTTCAATCGTTCCGATGAGACAGGGATTCCAACGTCTATCATGTACTTTCTGAGCATAGCCAAATCCAATCTGTCCGAAAACTCATAGGATTTGAGGGATTCCAGGAGTTCTTCAGGGTTGTACCCCGTGGCATCAGAAATTACGCCAATGCCATAATCAAGGTCAGGTTCTCCCATTTTCTCAAGGAATTCATGATATCCTCTTGAAATCACCCTTACAAGTTCTCCTTCAGACTCCAGGAAGTTTCTGCTCACCCCGATGGAGCAGCACGGGTTGAGAAAGGATTTTTCTCCACTATCCGACACCTCCTCAATTCCAGGGTGATTCCTTGCATCGGAAAGGAACGGCTCCCAGATTGCCATATATTCGAAAGAGCCAGCCAGAAATTCATCTTTCGCCTTTCCCGGGTCAGTAAAGAAATGTATCTTTGCCCCTTTCTCCTTAACCAATTCCCTGGACATCAGCGCCATGGTAGAGGATTCAGAAGTTGCCAGCAGGTTATTGTTTACTGCACTGTTGGATAAAACGGCCGACCCGCCGCTACCTACTGCAGAAATTATGACCTCTTTCTTATTGGTAAGTGAAAACAGGACGTGGGTGAATGTCGGGGCAACCCCTATCTCAAGGGTGTATTCATGCAATGAGGATATCAGATCAGGCGCACTTCCAAAAACCCTAACCTTTATCTTTTGATTCTTTCCTTCCATGGACTTCCATATGGAACTCAGAAACGGGACGTATTCCGAGGACATCAATATCCCAACCCGTACAAGGCCTTCAATGTGCCCTGGATATTGCTCAGTAAGCCAGACCCTTTTTGAAGCCTTTCCTTCCCTCTTGCGTAATATAATACCTCCCCGTTCAAGTGAGGCGAGTGTTTCTGATACGTGAGACCTTGAATAATTGAGGGCAGAGTAAATCTCATTCTGCCTTAAGCCTCCGGGTCCTCTTGACTCTAGTTCCCTTAACAGTTCAGACCTGAGGTTTCCCATCTTATTTATATACCGAAGACCCTTATGAACTAGAGTCCCCTGAACGGCATTCAACATGCAGAGGTTAAAAGCGGAAAAAATTTAAGTCAATATTCATACAGGATACTGTATAAAGAAATGCACCTTTTGGAAACCAGAGGCGTTGGAGATATTGTTGGTCTGCTTGAAATCCTGGAGGATGTCGGCAAGTCTGTGGATATTGCTCGGCTTGACGACTCACTCGATGAGGAGAGAAGCACGCTCATGAACCTTTTGAATGATGCTGATGCTCTTGGCCTCCTTGACATCGTGAATGGTGACATTCACCTCACAGGACTTGGAAAAGAATTTCTGAAGGCCAACATTGACGGAAGGAAAGAGATTTTGAAGAGGCAGGTCAGCAACGTTGAACCGTTCAACTCCCTAATGAGGGATTTCAGAAGCAGGGAAGTTCCTGAAATGTCCAAGGAGGAACTTGAGGATTTTATCCGCTCAAATTTTCCTTCAGAGGATGATGTGAACACATTTAACCTCATTATTGGATGGGGAAGATACACGAGATTGCTTGATTATGACAGCGATGATGAAGTAATAACACTGCTCTGATCCATACAGCCGGTGCGAAATCTGCACCGGAGCATACTATGCTCTTTCTTTCAAATTAGCTTTTTATATGAAGATTCTATTAGAGCACCCTAGGTAGTATACTGATGGATCAAACAGGCGAACACCGTGAATCTAAGCTTTCAGTTTTCAGAACTCGCCCAGAGTTTACCGCTCTATTAATATTGGTGAGTTTCTATGTATTTATCTCAAACTTCTTTGCATGGGACCAGGCATGGGTCGGACTCGCCTTCAACACCTCAGGAGGAAGTGACCCATATTACAATTACAGGGTAATTGAATATATTCTGACATACCACCACCAGTTGCTATTCGATCCTTCTCTTAATTATCCGATAGGAGCATTAAATCCGAGGCCACCTTTCTTCCACTGGTTCACAGTGCTTATAGCTGTGCTCATATCCCCGGCAGTGGGCGGTGTTAACCTTGGCGCATACTACTTCTTCAATGAGCTTGATGCGCTGTTCGGAGCACTTCTTATCATACCAGTTTACCTCATAACCAATGAGGTTTTCGGCAAGAAGGCGGGAATAATAGCAGCAACCCTCTACACATTAATGCCCAGCAACCTGTCTGCGGGAATACTGACAGACGGAAGGATGCACACTCCAGAGTTGCTATTTGCATTCTTTGCAGTTTATTTCTTCCAGAGAGGAATAGGCACAATATCCAAGACAAGAGTAATTGAAAATCTCTATGGAATCAGGAGTTACATTCCTTCTCTTGTTGAATACATGAGGCGGAACAGGCTGGCCACGATATATGCACTGTTAAGCGCAACATCGCTAGGGGGGCTTATCCTTTCGTGGCAGGGGTATCCATACATCGAGGTAATCATACTGCTCTATGTAGTTGTCCAGCTGGTCATAAATATTATAATGAAAGTCCCGACCGGTCATCTGACATACCTCACAATAATATTCATCCTGTTCGGATTTCTCGTTGGGGCATACCCGTATTACGCGCTGGGCTACGGATATTTCCATCTGTGGCTCCTCGACCCCCTCTACATGGGTCTTATCGTGATAAGCCTCGCACTGGTATTCAACATTTTTGGAAGAAGGCCGTGGATCATAACAATCCCTTCAATCGTAGTAGTGGCCATCATCGGGCTTGTTGTTATCGGACAGCTCGCACCGGGAATACTCCATGAAATCATATCCGGGCAGGGATACTTCGTAAAAAGTCGCCTGTATACCACGATTGGTGAGGCACAGGCACCACAGCTTGGACAATACATCAGCGGATTCGGGGCTGCCCAGTTCATCCTTGGGATGGCAGGGGTCGGCTTCATCATATACAGGTACTTCAAGGACAAGAAAGAATCTCATCTGTTCCTGCTGGTTTTCTCGATTGTATCGATCTATATGAGCTTCGCAGCTGCAAGGTTCAACATCACTGCAGCTCCGGCTTATGCAGCACTTGGGGCAGGAGTCCTCGTTTACTTCGCTGAAACTTCCAAGTTTACCGAAATCAAGAAAAGAAGGGTCAGCACACAGGTCTCGGTTACCAAGTCCATAAAAGGAAATATTAACTGGATGCACGCTTTGACATCCGTTCTTATCGTGCTCCTGATGATCATACCTGCCGGTTTTGCAATGGTTTCTGCGGCAGTGCCAGCAAACACTGCAACATCAGTTGACAGTCAGATAATCAAAACAATCCCTCCAGCCCTGAGGTTCGGCAATACTTCACAGGGGCCACAGTTTGTCGGCGGGTCCGGATTTTATATCGTGAATACGTCCCAGCCGCTATCAAAGTCCTTGCAATGGCTTTCCACACAAGACACAAATATACCTCAGAACCAACGGCCCGCTTATGTTTCGTGGTGGGATTACGGTTTCCAGGAGATATATCAGGGACAGCATCCTGCAGTCGCGGATGATTTCCAGCAAGGTTACCAAGTAGCAGGGCAGATACTTCTTGCACAGAATCAGAGCCAGATTGTATCACTTTTCATCTCCAGAGTTATCCAGGCAGATTATAACCACAACGGCAATTCCTTCACCACAGGCGTAAATAAGACCATGTCGCTGTATTTCGGTCACCAGGAGGAATTGCTCATTAATAATATAGTAAAGAATCCTGCCCAGTACAAAACCTGGATTTCGGACAACTCATCGGTTTATGGCAGCTTCATAAAGGGCATTTCAAACGCAAATGCATATTATGCACTTGTTAAGGGGCAACTGGCATCCAAGTATCCGCTTTCAACAATAGTCAACGCGTACAGTGCGCTGGAAGCTGATACAGGAAACTCAATAAAATATATCCAGATAGACAGCGGACAGCTTTTCCCGCTATCCGGCCAGAACACTGGGATTTTCTATGCTCCAGCTTACCTTACTGATACCCCTTCATACGCATCAGCATCGGGGCAGATTGTTCCGACCAATTACTACCAGATATACGCACAAACTGCAAATGGAACCTTCCCGCTTAACCAGCTACCTCCGGGTCTCCAGCCACTCAACTACAGTATCGTTTACACTCCCCAGTTCTACAACACTAGCATTTACAGGCTCACCATGGGATATTCCCCCAACGTGGCGGGCGGGGTGAACGGTATACCGGGAGTAACGTTCGGTCAGTCAAAATACCAGGTCATGCCGGCATGGAACATGAGCCACTTTGTAGTCACATATGAGGGCATTCCATGGAACCCGTATTCCAATTATCAGGCCCATCCGAATGCCTGGAAACTCATACCTCTCCAGCAGGCCTACACATACAGGCAGGAAGGGAAGGGAGTCGCAGAAATATTTCCACCTCCAAACCAGTTGCTATCGGGTGGAACCCCAATAGTCTCATACTACCCCGGAGCAAACATAACCGGCAAGATCACCCTGCCTAACGGACAGCCTGCCCCCGGGATGAGGGTAACTGTCTTCGATCAGTATGGAATACCTCACCAGACCACAGTAACAAACAAGAATGGGTACTACAGTCTCGTTGGACTGCCCGGTAACGACACTGTCGCAATTACTACAGGCTCATTCAACAGCCTGTTCATGCTCGGCAAGACGTCGATAACCGACATAAAAGTGAAGGTTAGTGAGAACCAGGCAAACAGGGTTGTTACAGGCTATAATCAGACGACAGGCCTTCCAAGCTATGTGATAGAAAAGAACTACGTGCTTAAGAACAACAGCGTTTCTGGTTATGTTAGAAACGAATTCCAGAACACGACCGAACAGAAGAACGTAAAAGTGTTCTCCCAGCCCCTGGTGCAGTCCGGGTCAGTGGAGCTGCACAACCAAACCTTCAATGTGTCGTATTCACTTAAGATACAAAACGGGCAGTACTCTGCAAATAACCTTCTTCCACTGTCCTATGAGGCTTCGGTTATCGATGGAGGCAAGCTGTACACAAATGTCTCTTATGTGAACATCTCAAACGGTGCGTCACAGGTAAATGACATCTTTGTGCACTTCAACACGCTGTTCCTTAATGTAACAGGCGCTGGCGGATCGAAACTGCCGGATTACACGGTCAAAGCCGAAGGATCATCGGGCATGGTAACAGAGAATGTGACAAACAGCACAGGACAGGCAATTTTATGGGTTACACCCGGAAATTACACACTGTATGCATACAACAACAATTCTGTTAGTGCCCTTTCTCACATCACGTTCAATGCTTGGGGCATGAACACATCGTTGAATCTTACACCAAAAGTATCAGCCACAGTGAACGGTCAGGTCAAGGGTGCTGCGGCTGGAACAACAGTCAAGTTCATGGAAAACGGCATCTACAGCCAGTACTACGAGGTAAAAACAACCGCCAACGGATTCTACAGTGAAAGGCTGCCGTATGGCACTTATACTGAATACGTTCAATCAGGCGGTTCGGTTGCTTTAAGTACTTTCACACTTACCTCGCAGATCTGGGAGAACATGACTCTGCAGAAAGCAAGCTACCTTTCAATTGGCTCAACGTTGAAGAACGTAAACCTGTATCGGGGATTCTACCAGGTCTTGAGCTCCGACGGAATGCTCCAGTTCAACTTCACCAGGCAGGTAACAGCAACTGTGGCTCTTCCAGCACAGAGCTATAGCATTGCGGGTGTTTCATCATATCTCGGGAATCCCTACTCCGCGTTCAGGCACGTTTACCTTGCGTCAAACCAGACAGTTAATCTGACCCTTGCCATAAACCAGGATACCTCGGTGTTCGTATACAACAAGGCAGTAGCAGGTGGCTATAATGCACAGTCAGCAGTTGATACCGGGATATTGACACTCTATCAGTCCAATATACCAGTAATGTACACGACTGTTGGAAAGCAGGGTTACGCTCAGCTGGATTACGTGCAGAACAATGCGTCTCAGTTCTATGTAACATACGCTTCCCCATTCTATTCGGCGCCGCAGTCCGGTGTCACCGGGAGTTCCCTGTATCTTCCGGTCACACCGAACAACAGCCCATTGCACATATCCTTTGCAACTGCCCCTGGCAATCCGGTTGTCAACGGAGTCCTCCAGCTTTACGGCACGCGTGGCTATAACCTGACTATCAGCAACAATTATGCATCAGGGAACATAGTTCCCGGAATATACTACGGCAAGATCACCTCAACCACGTTGCAGGCGGTTCCTGCCAATCCAGTGTACATCGTGACAACCGCAGGAAACACATACGTTTCGCCGGTCAAGCAGTATGCCGCCGTGTCCGTCAATGGGGCAGCGAGCATTTCGCTATTCAATTCAGCAGGGCAACATGTTGCTGACAATTCCAGGGTGCTTCTTGGAGTGTATACTGTTTATGCAACAAATGGTTCGAAAGTCTATCAGGACCTGGTCAACATAACCGGCAACAGGGATCTTGCATTCAATTACCAGCAGGGCTACCAACTCAACCTGACAAACTCACTTTCACTCAGTGGGGGATATTACCTGGTCAAGACGGGAAATATGGTGGTAAATCTTACAAAGGGGGCGTGGATCCTTACCGCAACTGATTATCAGGTTTATTACAAGAACATGTATTCAAACAGCACGGGGTCATACTATCTTTCAGGCAGTTCTTCACTGTCTCTTACGGCAAACAGGAATCTCAACGTGAGTGTTTCCTCCACGGAAGCTTATACGGGAATCTATGGAAAGGCCACATTCGGCGGACAACCCTCCCCATACACTCTGGTAATGCTGCTTAACTCTGAAGGAAAAGTTGCGGATCAAGCGAGAACCAACTCTACAGGGTACTTCAACATCACCGTGCCTCATGGAACCTACACGGTTTACGCCATAAATAACCAGTCGGCACAGGCATATTTCGCAAGCGAGACCGTCAAGCCCTTCTCAGGTTATAACGAATACAACATTTCCATGGAAAACGGGTACAAGACATATGTGTCTGTAAACCTGAAAACACAGTTGCTTCAAACAAATGTCACGATATCGATTGGTTCCCAGAAGCTTCTGGTGAATTCCACTGCGGGACCATTCCTGCTGCCGATTGGCAATTTCACCTTCTCTGCGAGCCAGACCGAATCTCAGGCCATATACAATGGGACGACAATACAGGTGACTTACGGAACCAACTATACTGCTTATATCCACAAAAACAGCTATGTGACTGTAACTCTTGAAAAATCAGAAGTATACAGCTTTGTAATCACCCAGACAACCCAGACTCCAAATATCGGGGGTAACGGGACGTTCGACGCCGGGGTAAGCATACTCAATTCCGGAAACAGCGCAGTAAACGTGACACTTTCATCCGGTTCAGGGCAGTGGTCCATGGTTTTCAACAGAACTTCTATGGAAATACAACCCGGCCAGATAATGAATGTCTCCGTTAATGTTACAGGGCAGCACAACCCACCTGCCGGACTTAACCGGATACCTGTGGTGCTTTCATACAACGGCCAGACAACGAATGGGTACATCAATGCGAACGTTGTCGGCGTATCTGGTTTCAGTGCTTCACAGACAGCTAGCCTGGCAATCCCCAACGGCACCAAGGTCTGGGTTCCAGTTGTATTGAAGAATACAGGGAATGAGGCAATAAAGGTAAATTTCTCCATCCCGCAGAGTTCCCTTACCACACTCTCGGAATATAACTGGAAAGCTACCTTCTATGCAGGCTCACAGGTGGGAAACAGCGTCACAATACCCTACAACACAAGTATTACTGTATTTGTAGTCATGACGCCAACAGGCAGTGGCCAGGCCCAGGCAGTATCCTTTGATACATACTTCAACTCGACGGCTGTAAATCACAAGGTAACTGTATCCTCTTCTGTGCCTGTAATATCCTCTCTATCTCCATACCCAAAAGGGCAGGGAATCATGAGCAATTACACCGGAAATCCTTTCGGAAGCCTTGAGATAGGCCTTATAATGATAGCGGTGATAGTAGTCGCTGGCCTGATTGCTTCAGGAGTCAGATCAAGGAACAGGGGTAAAAGATAATGAAAAAGGCACTAATACTCTCACTAATCCTATTATTGGTTTCATCGGGATCAGTAGCGGCAGTGGCATCTGCTGCACCAACTTCCAATAGCGTATACAATACCCAGGTCAACGTCCCGTTTTACGTATACGGCGGCCAGACCTTCACAATGTACGTGAATAACACATACGGATTCAGCAACTACACTGTTACAGTCTACTTTTCGGGAGAGAACATGACCGGGTTTTCTCCAACAAACACCTACCACAACTTCTCGGTGTCAAACCCGGATTTCAGCGTGAAGATAAAAGCACCTCAGGAGAGCCAGCAGTTGACATTCCTTGTAAAAACAACAGCATCTTCATCATCAGGGGTACACAGGTCCAGTTCAACATATGTGGTGAACGTGATACAGCCGATATACCTTCACGCAGCTATAACCAACAAGAACACTGTTTCAATGTATAATGTCACGGTGAACTTCTATGTTGACAACACCTATATTGCCAGCAAGACCGTAGCCGCGGTAGGCCCCGGCCAGACAGTCATCGTCAACTATACCTGGCTTGCACCTTACATTACAAATGGTGACCACACATTGAAGGCCGAAGTCAACAACACAATGCTTTCAATAAACGGAGGGGGCAATTCTGCAACGACTCATTTCTATTATGGCCAGCCGCCTGACTACAACTGGATATACTACATAGTCGCAGTAGTTGGAGTATTCATGTTTGTCATGGCGATGGGTGCCGGAAGAAGACCCAGAGTCGGCGAGAGAAGGCCCAAATGGAGAAAGTAACAGGATCTTAAAATTACCTGATGACGCTAAGAAGCGTCGTGAATTCTTTTTCATAAACCGTTTTCCTGCTGAATTTCTCATTGAACTTTACATCAAATACACCGTTCAACTGGGCAATTCTGGCAGCAGAAAGGGCATTGTCGTGAACCTTATGCGGTGTGCTCGTGTTCTTCTCGTCAACCACAAGAATCGATATACCCAGTTTCTCAATTGATTTTATGATCTCATTCCTGTTGGGGGCGTCCCCATCCCCAATCTTGACCATGATCTCCCTGTAAAAGTATCCGGAGGAGATGTCGTGCACTTCCTTTCTCACCTTTCTCGTGCTTGAGCATTCATAAGCTTCCAGGAGAACTCCGTCGGCAAGGACTGCGATTCCCGGCTTTGGGCCGGGGTCTATCCCTATGACCAGGCTCTTGAACTGGGTCTTGTTCATCAGTCTCGGCAGAGCCATTCTTATTCCACTTGTCGGGTTTTCGGCCTTTATCTGGTTAGGAAGGTCATATTCATCATTCACTGAACTCAGAATAACAGAAACGTCCCGGGGAACATTGTCGGGAGACTCAATGCTTGTAAAAGGCAGATTCCAGCTTCTCAGGTCTTTAATAACATCGTGGTAGAACTTGAAGTCAAGTGTAAATATGCCTATACGGCTCATTCAAGTTGAAATAAGTTGTTACTTTATATCTTTTTTGTTTGCACTTTCGTTCCGGTTAGCTGTTCGCCTACCATTTTGTTTACCAGAGTGACAAACTGCTTCTCAGAACCTCTTGGAATAACGGCACCTGCTGCAATATCATGCCCTCCGCCGTTTCCGCCTACTTCGCGGCTGCACTCCTTCATGATCACGGAGAGGTTCAGACCTTTGGCAACCATTTTTCGCGTACCCCTCCCCGAAACCTTGGTGTTCTCGGTATTGACACTGAATCCAACTAGCGGCTTTTCCTGGTCCAGAAGGTACAGCATCATTATCCCACTTATTGAGCCCGCCATTTCAGATTCGGGGGCATAGAAGTACCTGACATTGCTTTCATTATACGTGTCCTTGAGTGCGCGATAGATGTAGTCTATGAGTTTTGTCTTGAATATTTTCCAGTTTGAAATCAGCTCTTCCTTGACAGAGTCATCACCAAGGAAATACTGGACAGAGAGTGAATTCATGCCCATCTTGCTGTTTCCGTCGACGATGCTGCTTATCTCTTTTGACGTGAACTCTGTGCCCTTGAAGGAGACTATATCCGACTCCAGGTATTTCAGGGCCTCAGTTCCCACTTTCTGTGAGAGCATCCTAATCGCAAGGTTTGCTGCGAGCTCACGTTTCTGGTCTTCCGTTACGTCAATGAATTTCTTTGCTGGGTCTATGCCCAGGTCAGAAAGGAATTTCCTGACATTTTCGGGATAGCCGGAAAGATCCAGGAAGAAAGGGTCTGTTGAGTATGTTATCGAATCCAGAAGATTCTGGCCCTCGAAGTTCAGCATCCTGGTGCTGGTTGCACCCTTGCCGTAAACGTCCATTATCTTCCTGTTCAGGCCTTCAAGACCGCCAATGTCCTGCTTGTCTGCTATAACACCCGAAAGAAAGAATGGCAGCAGGTCTTTGTTGTCCTCATCGATGGCCAGCGCCATAAGGTAAGCCATTGTTGCACCGCAAGCCTCCCTCGTTCCATCAACGCCATAGTCGCGTGCATTGATGTTGAGGCAGGCGACGGTTGATTTTGTGTAGAAATGGTGATCCAGGATTACCACATTCCCGAAATCTGAAATGTACTGGGCCTGATCCGATCCTGCGTCCACTATAACCGTGAAAACATCTTTCTCTTCTTCCAGACGTTTCCTGAAGCTATCGCCGTCAAGGCTTTTTATGTATCCCAGATGGTATTTTATTCCTTTTCTCTCAAGGGCAGTTGCAAGTATTATGGCAGCGCTCGTGCCGTCACCGTCATAATGTGCCAGCACTCTTACATAATCGTTCGAAAGAATAAGTTTTGACCCTCTTGTGAGGGCCTCTTGAAAATTCTCGTCAACCACTTCGCTGAGCATTTCTATTTGATTACTCTGCCAAGTTTCCACTCTGCCGGAAGCACTCCCTTCCTCTTGTAATACCTTACAAGCCTCAGGATCTTTGCCATGATGAGGGCACCGTTTCTGGCATTTGCGGTATCTTTGCTGTTGAGCTGATTGTGCCTCTTGACTCTCTGGTACCTGGATATCAGGTTGTTGAGGTCTTCTGGTATGTTTTCAGCCAAACCCTCTGACCCAAGCAGGACACCAAGCTTCTGGTTGAACATGACCTTGGTGCTGGGTATTCCGTACTGGTCCCTGAGCCTTATCCCTATAAGGGATTTGGAAAGCCCCTCATTCTTGAGCTTGACAACAGTCTCCTTTATCTCATCATTGCTCATTTCCACCCAGGTATGGTTCTCAGTTGAGAATTGGGCTCTTGAGCCGGATTTCCCTTTTTTCCTCGTGTGCATTCTTGCCATATTTGATATTCACCTTTTTATCAGGAATTGATGTGGGTTAACACTTTACGTTCCAGTTCTAGAACAGGAAGTGTTACTTAATAAATAATTTTAACTATATTTTCGCCACGCCGGGCTCAGTCATACCAGATCGACGGCACGCTCGTATTGTGATATCACTTCTGAGGCCACTGACCATATGGTCAGCTCTTCCCTGAATATTGAATATGCACCGGCAAGCGGGTATACATCTGACACGTAGTCGCCTTCCGGGAACCCTCCTATGATCACTGTGTAGTCTTTATCCCCGGAGATCACCCGGTAGAGTTTCGCCTTTTCACCATCCGGCGAGAGGATCACAAGGTCACCTTTCCGGTTCTTTTCAATACAGTTCCCGGCATCCATCTTATCAGCTTTCAGGAGGACCTCTCCATCACTTGATATCTCTCCCTTCTTGAAGAGGCTTTCCATAAGCCCTATGAACCGGTTGTATGATTTTGGGAGCCTTACCCTGGGATTGACCGTTATGCAGATGTCGTTTCTGGTGTGCACGAAGATCCTCAACATGCCGTTCTTGTTCAGGATTGACTCCATTGCCACCTGAAGCAGTATGTAGATGATGTCCGGCCTTCCCCTCCGGCTCGACTCTCCAGGAAAGTAACGGTCAATGGAAGTATGCATGTAGTTGGAGTCGAGTATGACCTCATTTACGGGCTTCCCCTTTTCCTTGGAGTACTTCCGTATGGCATGATCACCCTGCATCTTTTCAGGGATGGTTTCCAGTTCAGCATCAGCAATGATGATTGTAAGCATGCCTGCATCATTGCAGTTCTCCTTATTACAGTGCCGAAAGAGAGTTTCAGCACTCTCTTTGAAAAAAGCATTCATGAAGCACTGGCTTGTTTGCCTTGTCCTAACTGATAAGGTTCCGGCTTAATGTTACCGTGCAGGATAAAAAATTGGTTATAAATTATGCAGGAATCAAATTCAAACTCCGGGGTTAGTTACGGGAGATTCTATTCCTGGCCCAGGTTGCTGTCATTCACGCTGGCAATGATACTCATTGAGTTCTTCTACACTTCTATCACTACTGGCATCACTATCGGAACACTTGAGAGAGATGCAGAAGTGGGCCTCACCCTGGCCGTATTTCTCGTATGGCTTGTGTATTACCTCAAGTTGAGGCCATATCATGTATTCCTGCTGATATGGCTCTCAATGTTCGTTGTGAGATTCTTCAACAACATGATTGAAGGGTATTTCTTCACCGATGTATTCGGGTCTGCTTCCGTGTTCATAATGGCAATCGCCATGTCAATACTCATATCTTTCCTGGTAGCCGCCGCTGCCGGTTTCATACTGCTGCATCCAGAATTCAACGAGAGCCTCTGGGCAAGATCGAGGGAAATGATTTCCAGGCGCAGCAGGAACAGCTGGATCATCAGGATCATAGCTGCATCACCGCTGTTTTTCATTGTCTATTTTGCATTCGGAATGGCTGTCAGCCCATTCGTTTACCAGTATTACCAGGACCCAACCCTTGGCCTCAAGATACCGCCTTTCACCGTCATGATACCGATAGAGCTCATGAGGGGCCTGATCTTCACGCTGGCCCTGATACCCCTCATAGTTGCTGTTGGCACATCTAAACCGTATGTATTCATTGCAACCTCCATGATGCTCTGCATACCAGCCTCACTGATTCCAATGATCGAGGCTCCACTGCCGGTACAGATCATCCCTTTCCACATCGCTGAGCTTCTTGCAGACTCCCTGGTCTTCGGCCTGATTCTGACTTGGCTGTTTACGCCTCCCGGGAAGAGGCTTTCAGCGGGGCTGGCCATTGATGCATAACAACCTGTTGCGAAACTGCATGCCGCCCCGAATTTTTCCCTCATTTTTTTTGCTTGCATTGATCGGCAGCAGCCCATTTATGGGAAGAATTGGAATAGATATATCCATGTAGAAACGTTATTAACAGTCGGCCTGATTGTCGGGCATGATTGTAGTGCAGAACAACATTCCCATCAAGGAGGAATACAAGGAGAAGTTCGAGAAGGTTTTCAGGGAAAGGGCACACATGGTAGACAGTTTTCCGGGGTTTGTGAAAAACGAAGTACTGAGGCCTGTCAAAGGGGACAGCTATGTGGTCATGACCTACTGGGAATCTATGGAACAGTTCCAGAAGTGGATGGAAAGCGATTCATTCAAGAAGGCGCACAGTGGGGAGACACTGCCGAAGGAAGCCTTCGCAGGTGAGAATACAATAACAATCCATGAGGTATTTTCCTCAAGTTCAGAGTAAAATTTTCGCACCTCCTTTTTTTTTTGGGTCACAGACTTACAATAATGTCTGCGATGAGTGTAATGACAAGAAGGATCAGGACTATTATCAGTATGCGTATCAAATACTTCCTGGCTGTGGCCTGCGCATAATATTTTCTTGGTCCTATCCTCAGCATTATCATTGAGAGGAGCGAGCCGGTCATCATTCCAAGCGTGTTCTGTGCAACAATAAGGAAAGGCACGAAAGCCTTTGCCGGATCTATTGCCAGCATGATTCCGGCGACTGCTGCCGGTGGAACAAGGGCAACCGATATTGCAACACCGGCAAAAATCTCGGGTATATCCCTTCCCATTGCAAGCATCGAGGCAAAACCGAGCAGGATCCCGAGAGGGACGTACAGGGAGTTGAAGTGCAGCCGCAGATCTATCTGTGTCGTTATGGGCAGGGGGAAAACTGCTTTCGCCAGGGCTGTAAACATGAATACAATCCCAACAGCCGCGGCAAGGAGGATCAGGAGTATTGCTATACCCCTGAGTGCCGACTCAATCTTCCCTATGCTGATGTTGATTGCGAACGCATAGATTGGGCCAAGCATGGGTGACAGGAGCATTGCCCCGATGATGATCGGGTCATTGTTCATGAACAGCCCCATCATTGCGATGAGCGCTGCAACCGAAGTGAGTGAAATCTTCCCATACTCAAGTATTGTATATTTCTTCGTCTGGTCAATGAGCTTCTCTACAGGGGTCTTCTCTGACCCTGCACTCTTTTCAGAGCTTCTGTCCAGGTATGAGGATACGATGAAATCAGGCGACTCCACTTCTATGAGGTTTTCCTTGTACCTGAAATCCAGCAGGGTGTTAAGCTGGTCCATAATGGTATCCAGCTGGGAATCGTTGACATACAGCACCATTTCACGTATGCTTGCGTCCAGGAAGGATATTCCCTGAAACTCAGAGGAGTAAGTCCTAATCTTCTCGATCGTGCCTTCATTGAAACGAACTATTATCTTCTTCATACGTCACCCGGGCCGAAGGTGTAATTTATGCAACACCTGAATGAATATGGATAATAGTTTTAAGCATCGTTCTTTATATTTTTAGCGTAACCTGTGAAAATTCACAGGGACAGGGGGAGTGCCATATTTACCTGATAGTTCCCGGGCTTGCGGTTGATACAATTCGAATGTATATCAGAAGAATGGGAGAGTCGGTCCCGGTTAAGCGGCTGAACATCGGGAACGGGATTGCGACATTCATAGGTGACACTCACGGTGCACTTGACATCTCATCATATGCTGTCATGAAAAGCGTGGAGTCAGACCTGGTTTGCTTCCTGGGGGACATCGTGGACAGGGGTGAGCATCAGCTTCTCAACCTGCTGTTTCTTCTGGAATCCTCCATAATCAGCACCAAAATAATCATAATAAGGGGAAATCACGAAAGCCCGTCAATGAACAGCTACTACGGCTTCAAACAGGAACTTGTCAGACTAGGTCTTTATGACATCCTGTACAAGGAAATAGTAGAGCTATACGGAGTCCTGCCTTACGCCTGCCTTGTAAACGACAGGGTACTCGGCGTACATGGCGGCATTCCGCGGGACTGTATGTCCCTTGATGACTGGGATGGCCTTCCAATGGGTGATGAAGTGCCATCGGACCCTTGTGCCTTCGAGATTCTGTGGAATGATCCTTCTGAAATTTTAGCTGGATTTGAACCGGGCGTCAGGGGAGAGGGGACATACCTCTTTGGCAAAGATGCATTTTCCTCGTTCATGAAAGAAAATAACCTCGACCTTCTTGTTAGGGGGCACCAGGTAAAGGCAGAGGGTGTAGAAAGCATGTTCAGGAACAGGCTGGTAACAGTTTTTTCCTCAAAGTATCATGGCGGCAAAGCAGGCATCCTGGAAGTTGAATTCAGGCCAAAGGTTGTTTTCACTGCACAGACCGTTACGGGGCAGGAAACAGGCCTGCCTTTTCTGCAGTGAAAGCTCCTGCACAATTCAAAACCCGGGTCCGGGGCCTGTAAATTAAATATAGAATTCATCCTTATTGATCTGATTTCAATGGAAGATCCGCTTATCCAGGTTGAATCACTCGATTCGGGAGTAATTGACTACATTGATGCCGCAGGAAAAACTTTTCAGGATGCCTTCGGTGAGCTGAGCGTCAAGGCCAGGGCTGAGGTTGATGAGATTTACAGAAAGAAGAGGCTGCTTTCAGCCAGGATAACCACGAGAGGCATCCTGCAGTCTTACACTGAAAATGGCCTGTATCATGTTTCACTCGAGGGCAACCTAATCCACACTACACCAAATGTTGTATTCTGGATCGAATCTGACCCCGAAGGAAAGCGCATCGGTGTTTTTGAGACCGGGGGCTCGGACAGCGGGTTGCTTACCATGTTTAAAGATGGTGAAGTAAGTGAAAAACTGGAAGGCACAATCAGTGGAATAACCTTCACGGAAGATTCCTATTATCTGGTCAAAACGTTTGTGGACGAAAAGACACCGGACGGGGGACCACCTAATTCACACAGGGTACTGAAGGACGGGGACGTGGTTTTCGGCAAAGGGATGGGCCCAGAGGACTTCATAACACTTTACAGAAGCGGAAAAATGATCTATGCGGTTGTTGGGGACTGGACCAGATCGGATATCTATGCAGGTTCACTTGAGGATCCCTCAAGCTGGAAAAGGGTGAAGGGGGAGAATTACGAAATCACCCCTTTGGGATTCAGGGATGGCAGGTCATATTACCTCGAAAGCCGGGGTAATGGGGTTGTAACAAGGGACGGAGAGGCAGTCATCGAAGGTGTCAGCCCGATAAATTCAGCCCTGTTGGTGTCCGACGGAATCCTCGTAATACACATGGATAATGCCAGGGCCAGGCCGGTTCTTTACGACATGGAGGGCAATGTGATTGTGGAATTTCCAATGGATACTCCGATGGGCCTGAAATCTTATGACTCTGATGGTGAGGCCGCAGTTCTTGCCCTGGAGTCATTCGGCATTCCTTTTTCCCTATTCAAGTTCCATGGAAGGAGAATGCAGAAAATCGATGAAAGCCGCATCATGGATGCAGATGTCAGGGACGGGTACGCAGATTCTGACGGGACAAGAATACACTATTTCCTCGTTAATTCAGGATCAGCCAGGAGCAATGGGGCACTTGCATACGGGTATGGTGGTTTCAACATTCCCGTTTCCCCAATGTTCTACCCCATGTTCGCATACCTGATGAGCAAAGGCATTACTATTGCTGTCTCGAACCTCAGAGGCGGAAATGAGTATGGTGAAGAATGGCACAGGGCTGGAATGCTTCACAACAAGCAGAATGTTTTCAATGATTTCCAGGCCGTTATCCGGACTCTCCGCGGTGGCGGGATGAAGGTTGTTGCTTTCGGGGTCAGCAATGGCGGCCTGCTGGTAGGAACCACTCTTACCCAGGCTCCTGAAATCCTCGACGGAGCAGTTATCGGAAATCCTGTCCTCGACATGATGAGGTTCCACAGGATGTCGGTTGGAAAATACTGGGTGTCTGAATTCGGGGACCCCGACTCTCCCGGGGACAGGGATTACCTGCTGAAATATTCCCCATACCATAACATAAGGGACGTTGAGTACCCCGATACTCTGATATACAGCAGGTTAAAGGACGACAGGGTGCATCCCGCACACGCAATCAAATTCCACATGGCCCTCAGGGATAAGGGTGCAAGGGCGTATCTGAGGGTGAACAAGGAGGGGGGCCACATAGGCATAGCCGCTGATGAAACAATCAATGAAATATCCGATGTATGTGCGTTCGTGATGCACTGCCTTCAGTGATGCCTCGCGCTGTCGGAGGATCAGGGAACCTTCACCAAGAAGTCGCAAGGAAGCCCTGTCCGATAGGGCGGGGGGAATTGCGATAAACTTAAATATTGAGTTAATATGTGAATACTGTGTACAAGACACTTATGGTAAAGCTTCTGCCGGATAAGCAACAGCAGGAGGCACTCATTGACACTTTCGTGAAATTCAATGAAGCCTGCAACTTTGTGTCTGGCATTGCATTCGAGAGAAAGCTGTACAACAAGGTACTCCTCCAGAAGCTTGTCTACAGGGACATAAGGGAGAACTTCGGGCTCGCAGCCCAGCTTGCCATAAGGGTAATAGCAAAGGTCGTTGAAACCTACAAGAACGACAAAACTGTTATGCACGAGTTCCGGGAATTCGGAAGCATCGTGTATGACCAGAGGGTGATGAGTTTCAAGGGCCTCGACACAGTGAGCCTCAACACTGTCAGGGGAAGGGTGAGGATACCCATGACAATAGGGAAATACAGAGAACTTCCTCTTGACAGGATCAGAGGGCAGTGTGATCTCGTAAGAAGGAACAGGATATTCTACCTCATGGTTGTGGTGGAGGTTCCAGAAGAGGAAGCAATTAGCGCGTCAGATGTTATCGGTGTCGATCTCGGCATCGAGAACATAGCTGTTGACTCGTCAGGACATTACTACTCAGGAGACAGGATTGCAGAGGCAGGAACGAAACATTCCAGTCTGCGATCAAGGTTGCAGGCTTGTGGCACCAGGTCTGCAAAGAGACATCTCAAGAAACTTTCCGGGAAGGAGAGACGTTTTGCAAGAGATGTCAACCATGTCATTTCCGGGGAGATCGCGGAAAGAGCAAAAGGCACCTCTTCCGCAATAGCCCTTGAAGAACTCAAGGGCATAAGGAAGAGGACAACCGTTGGGAAGAACAGGAGGTACAGGCACAATAGCTGGTCTTTCTGCCAGCTTCGTACCTTCATTGAATACAAGGCTCTTGAATCCGGCGTCCCAGTCATAGGTGTGAATGCGAAAAACACAAGCAGGGAGTGTCCTGATTGCCACACCGTTGATAAAAGGAACAGGCCGGAGCGTTCCATATTCAAATGTATTTCTTGTGGTTTTGAGGGTGAGGCTGATTTCGTCGCATCCCTCAACATCAGGAACAGGGCTGCCGCCAGCCAGCCTATTGTAGCGGGTGCTATTTTCGATCAGCCGTTGATCCCCCAGCTGCAAGCCCCATCCGTCAGGGTGGGGTAGTTGACGGCATCCTTCTCAGCCTTACTGAAATTATCTCGCCCTCAATCTTCACGCTTCTTTCATAACCTTCCAGGGATATTTTATGAGCCTCACTTTCTGAAAGGGAATGGTGCGTTTTTCCTGAATCGGAAGGCGACTCTTCCCTGTGGGATTCAAAAATAATGATTGAGCCATTTTCCATGAGCAACCCTGAGAGGTAATCAAGGCTTCCGGCTTTGTCCGGCCAGTGGTGGAACGACATCGAGGTCACAATTGCGTCAAACTTCTCATCGAGCTCTATGCTCTTGCTGTCCCCGGTTATTATTTTTACTGACCCACTCCTGATCCTCTCTTTCAGCCTTTTTTGCGCAATTTTCACCATACTTGGAGACGGGTCAGCCCCATAGATGGTGGCATCGGGGATTGTGTCTCCCAGAATTTTTATGAGCATACCGGGGCCACAACCAACATCCAGTATCTTTTTGGGCGCCAGAGCGTCGATATCCCGGGCTATCGCCCGGTAATTCCTTACCATTTTTCTCGATCTGGAGGCAAAAAAAGAGTATACTCTGGAAAATAAAGGACCGAATTTCTCATTCGAAACGTTATCACTTTCGTGTTCTGCCATTAGCGCTATCACCACTCAAATTGCATAACAGTGAACGGTTTGCACCCGTTTATCTGCAGGGTGCCGGGCAAGCTTGAAGGGCGGCACAGGGATTATCAGCCAGATGAAGAGTGTTTGTCAGTACTTAATGTTATTTGGATAGCCCGTTATTTCCGGGTTGTCATCAAATCCACCTTATTTTTCCCTCCACCTGAAAAGGTAGGTCCCAGCAAGGAAGAACCCGGCTGCAAGTGCAATCAACACCCCTAAATAGAGGAGCCCCTCGTTGAAGTCCCCCGTCACCATGACATCTCCCATTCCCTGCACAAAGTAATACAGGGGAAGCACCTTGACAGCCTGCTGAAGGTACCAGGGGAGGAATGAAACCGGAAAGAACGTTCCTGTCAGGACCATCATGGGGAATCCAACTGCATTCCCAATAATGCCCGCACTCTCCGATGACTTCGCAACTGTCCCGATAAGGAGCCCCATGGAGACGAAGAGTAACGCGCCGAAAGCTATGAAGGGTATGATAAGGAGATGCAGTGTTATGTTGGCTGAAAATGCAAAGTAGCCGATACCGACTATGATCGCAAAGGATGCCGCGCCTATGATCACATGCCACAGGAATACGGAAAAGAGCCACTCAGACCTCCTGAGCGGAGTCAGCGACAACTGGTTGAATATGTGCATCAGCCTGTATTTTGATGCCACCGCAGTAACCGCGAATAGGGAATCTGTAAGTATTGAAAAGCCGATTAGCCCGGGAATCACTCCGGTGAGGTATTCAGATGGCATTATCGACCCGAATATGAATACCATCATCACAGGGAAAATCAGCGACACAAAAATGGCACTCCTCTCGGCCATGTATGTCTTGACCTGAACGCGAAAATAAGCCATCGTCCTCCTCATCATTTCAACTCGCCCTCAGACATCTCGCCTACAAGCCGTATGAAAACATCCTCAAGGCTGTCCGCCCTGACAGTTAACTGGGAGTAGCTTATTCCAGAGTCTTCAATGAGCCCAATCAGGCTCGAAAGGTTCGTTTCCGGGTCCAACCGGATCTCGAAGTATTTTCCGTTGACTGATGCTTCTATCCTTTCGGAGGAGAGGAAGTCTCCCATCTCTTTTCCTGCCTTTATTACAACCTTTCTCCCCGATCCATAACGGGAGACAATTCCTTCCGGGGATCCTTCCGCAATTATTCTCCCGTGTGAGATTATGGCAATGTTGTCAGCAAGCTGTTCCGCCTCCTCCATGTAGTGGGTTGTCAGGATTATGGTCTTTCCCCTGTCCCTGAACATGCGAATAATGGACCATATCGCCCTCCTGGCTGAAGGGTCCAGCCCGGTGGTGGGCTCATCAAGAAACAGGATCTCCGGATCATTTACGAGTGAAAGCGCAAGCCCGAGCTTCTGTTTCTGGCCGCCTGAGAGCTTCTCAAAGGGTACGTTCCTAGAATCATCAAGAATTACCAGCCTCAGGAGGGATTCCGGATCAACACTAGATTCGAAAAGGTCACGGTAAAACACCAGGGAATCCAACGGCGTAAGTTTCTCGAAGAAATTGAAGCCCTGGGGCATGACGCCTATCCTCATCCTGACCGTCCCGTGCTCTGCCCATGGATCCATTCCAAGTATCTCTATGTTGCCGGAATCCCTCTGCAGAAGGCCTTCCAACATCGATATTGCTGTTGTTTTACCTGCACCATTGGGGCCAAGCAGTGCGAACACTGTTCCACGTTCAACCTCAAAATTTATCCCGTCCACGGCCCGGATTTTCCCGAATGATTTCCTTAACCCGGAGACCCTGATCACAGAAGATATTTCGGATATACTTTTCCCCAAATTTCAGTCACCTGGTTATCCTCACTCTGGTATCTTTGTATGCAGGCGTTTTTGTTATTGGGTCCAGTGTGGAGGAAGTGAGGATGTTGGCCCTGAGCCCGGCATAATGGAAGGTAGTGAACATGACACCAGGCTGGAGGTTATCGTTGGATCTCACCTCAGCTGCCAGCTTCCCATTCGGTGACTCAACCTTAATTTTATCCCCTTCCTTCAGCCCTTCCCTGGCCATGTCGCCCCTGTTCATTTCTATGGCGGGCGCCTTCGAGACAGCTGCAAGCACGGAAGAACGGGATGTCATTGTGGCAGTGTGATAGTGTTCCCTGCTCCTGCCTGTTATCAGGACATAGGGGTATTCCCCGCTCTCTTTTGGCTGCCATGACACCGGCCTGAATCTTGACCTGCCCCTCAAAGCGCCATTCCTGTGGCGAATAAGTGTCCCCGGGGATTCGGTGGACGGCACAGGCCACTGCAGACCCCCTTTTTCCAGCCTTTCATGGGAAATCCCCTTCCAGGAGGGAACGAGATCGGATATCTCCCTCATTATGTCGCCGCTGTCATTGAAGCCAAGATCGTATCCAAGCCTGCCGGAAAGGTCAGCATATATCTCCCAGTCCGCCCTCGCCTCACCGGGTGGTGTAAACAGGGGCCTCACAAGCTGAACCCTTCTCTCTGTATTGGTGAACGTCCCGTACTGTTCAAAGGAGGATGCTGCAGGGAGGACGAGGTCCGCATATTCGGCAGTCTCGTTCAAGAATATGTCCTGCACTGCCAGGAAATCAAGTTTCTGGAAAGCTTCAGCTACCTCTGAAGAATTCGGGTGGGACCTTATGGAGTTCTCTCCCGAAAGGTACATGAGCCTGATTTTTCCAGCGAGTGCCTCCTGGATCATTTCTGTGCTCTTCAGCCCGGCATTCAGGGGTATGTGTGTCTTCCACTTCTTCTCGAACTTGCTCCTCACCAACGGGTCAAGGAGTTCCTGGTATCCTGGAAGTGAGCCGGGAAAACCGCCAACATCAGCCCCTCCCTGCACGTTGTTCTGCCCTCTTATGGGATTAAGGCCGCCACCGGGTATCCCTATGTTTCCAGTCAGGATTGCCAGATTGACGAGTGATGAGACGTTGTCGGAGCCATTCTCATGCTCCGTTATCCCGAGTGTCCAGAATATGCTGGAGGGTTTGCTTAAGGCATATATCCGGGCAGCCATTTCTATCTTTTCTGCCGGTATTCCAGTTATATCCTCGGCGTCGAGCAGGTTGAATGACCCCACTGACTGTGAGTATTCGCTGAACCCTTCTGAATACTTCTCAACATAGTTCTTGTCCACCAGGTCATTTTCCAGAATATATCTCGCCATTGCGGAGAAGAGCACTACATCGGTGCCTGGCCTGATCTGAAGAAAGAGGTCCGCCCTCCTGGCAAGCTCAATGTTCCTGGGGTCAACAACTATCAGAAATGCACCATCTTTCCCGGCCTTCTTAAGATAGGCGCTAATAACGGGGTGTGACCTGTCGGTGTTTGACCCTACCACCATTATTGTCCTCGAATTGAGCACGTCGTGTATGGGGTTGGTCGAAGCGCCTGCGCCAAGGGACCAGGACAGCATCGCTGCAGATGGTGAGTGGCAGAGGGTTGCAGACTGGTCAAGGTTGTCAGTCTTAACTGCAGCCCTCATGAATTTCTGGAACGCATAGATGTCCTCATTGGTCGATCTGTCACTGGCAACGCCGGCTATCGAGTCTTTTCCATATTTATCCCCCGTATTCCGGATCTTTTCAGCCAGAAGATCAAGCGCTTCGTCCCAGGTTGCTTCCCTGAAAACCTCTTCAATCTTCCTCCCGTCCAGTGGTTTCCTGCTTACGCCGCCTCTTCCTATCAGTGGCCTGACGAGCCGGTCCCCACTCTTTTCGAACCCATATCCGAATTTGCCTTTGATGCATAACTTGCCATCGTTCACGCCCAGGCCCTTTATTCCCCTTGCCCACACGATCCTGTCATCAGTTATCCCGTACTCTATCTGGCACCCGACCGCACAATATGGGCAGGTAGTCACCACTGTCCTGTTCGCAGGCTCCCAGTCTTTTTCAATAATCGCGCCAGTTGGGCAGGCATCGACGCAGGCACCGCATGATGTGCAGCTGGAAGATCCCATTGGTATATCATTGTCAAACCCTATCTTTACGGCATGCCCCCTTCCAACAAGTGAGATGACATCGTTGTTCTGGTCCAGGTTGCACGCAATAAGGCATTTCCTGCAGCCTATGCACAGCGAAGGGTCGTAGCTGATAGCAGTATGGCTGTCATCCTTCGCTGCAATAAGCTCCACTTTGCGGTGCTGTTCAACACCATAGGCTGAAGCATATTCATGGAGTGTGCATTTTTCCTCCTGCCCTGGGGGGTGGTTTCCATGTTCCTTCATGTACAGGCCAATAAGGGTCCTCCTGTAGTTCTCCACCCTTTCGGTGTCAGTGCGTACCCGGATTTTTTCCTTCACGTCAGTTGAGCAGGCAGGAACCAGTTTTGGGGAGCCTTCAATCTCTACCATGCACATTCTGCAGACACCGTTTTCATGTTCAGCATAATTGCAGAGCGTAGGGATGCTGATCCCATGCATGGAGGCGGCATCAAGCACCGATTCCCCTTCTGAGGCAGTGTAATCCTGGCCGTTGATTATCACATTCATCCCATATCACCGCCTATGGAACATTCTCCCGTAGGGCAGCCTCCTGCAAGGTGTTCCCTGTAATCCTGCTCAAAATACCTGATCGAGTCAAGAAACATCTTTCCCGCCGCCTGGCCCAGAGCGCAGATTGACCCGTCGATCATGCTCCGGGCAATTTGCTTTCCATCCTCAAGGTCTTCCTCACTGCCATCCCCTTCAAGAACTCTGGAGAGAAGCTCTGATATCTCACTTGTACCAAGCCTGCATGGGGCACATTTTCCGCAGGACTCCGCCTCAAAGAACCTTGATACTGATAAGGCGATGTTAACCATGCACCTGTCCCCTGAAAGAACTATTACTGCACCGGTCCCCATGGAAGCTCCGGTCTTCCTTACGCTCTCGCTGTCAAGCTTTACGCCAATCTGGGATGGGGGAAGGTATCCTCCTGAAAGGCCTCCCGGCATGAATGCCCTTATTCTGTGCAAATCGGATTTGCCATGCCCCTCAACCAGTTCCCTGGCAGATATCCCCAGGTCAGCCACTATGGCACCCGGGGCATTTACGTCTCCAGTCAGGCAGTATGTCTTTTTCAGGGCATTTGAGTTTCTCAGGATTTCGGGAATAAGCGACAGAGTTTCAACGTTGTGAACCAGAGTAGGGCGTCCAAACAGGCCTTTCTCAGTGGGGAAAGGCGGCCTGAGTCTGGGCTCACTCCTCCTGTCCTCGAGTGCCTCCATCAGTGCAGTTTCCTCACCTGTTACGTAAGTTCCTCCAATCCTTACAACATCTATCTCCGGCAACATTCCAGCTACGCTTCCCTCACCAAATTTAACCTGGAGTTCATCAAGCGCTTTCATCAGGCTCCTATAGGCATTGGCATATTCCCATTTAAGTGCAACAAATATCTTGCCTGCCCCGTTGTGGAATGCTGTGATCAAGGCACCCTCGACCACAGCATGAGGATTCTGCTCCAGTATCTTCCTGTCCTTGAACGTGCCCGGCTCACCCTCGTGTGCATTAACAAGAAGGTAGGTGGACCCGGAATGGCTTTCCCTGAAAGACTTCCATTTCAAGTGGGCGGGATAACCTGCTCCCCCCATCCCCTTCAGCCCGGACGCTTCCAGCCTCCTCAGGACATACGAATCATCGTCTGATCCAATTAATTCTTCGAGGGCTGTATAGCCTCCCCCCATCATGTAGGGTTCAATCCCCACTCTTCTGTCCATAACAAAAGAATCCTTGCTTTCATCTATTTCGGAAAGGCCTGCATCGCCTGCGTTGTAATATTTTCCATCCTTCTCCAGCACAGGAGCATGATCACAGTACCCAAGGCAGGAAGAGCTCTCTAAGTTCCCATGCCCGTCTTCCCCACTTCTCCTGAGATAGCATGGAAGCCCGGTGCATATAGTCCCAGTCCCTCTCTCCCTGAAGTAAAAGGACGAAACACTCTCAACCACTGAAAGGGGAATTTTCAACTCATCGGCAATTTTTAGCTTTTCTGAATCTTCAAGTGAACTGGAATGATTTGTCCCCTCAATCCTGCCAATAATTTTTCTCTCTATCTGCCCGGTCAAAACCAACCCTCTAATTAGGAATTATCGGCGGTTTCAAAAAAAGAGCATAGCCTAACTGTTAAGCCCCCGGAGATCCCATGGCCCGCATGAACAGTTGATCCGACCCATGGCTGGCGGGGTGCCGCTGGAATGGAAACTGTTCAATTTTATCAATATATGGAACAATGATATGCGCGCGCCCGTATAAAGGAAGTTCTACTTCAAATTCTTCAGTGCAGGGAAAACCAATCCTTGAGGGAGCCAACCAAATCTTCTGCCAATAAGCGGGGATTGATCGGATGGCTTCGGGAGACCGTCCTCCTATCATCCAGATTCCGGAAAGTGTTATGGGAATAAGCCAACATTCCAATGTTGTCAGAAAAGCCCGTAATGGGAAACTTGCCAGGGTTTATTCCTCTGGCATGAAAACCAGGGAGATTGAGTTCACGCAATGCCTGACGTTCTTAGGAGTGAATCCCTCGCCCAGAAATACATGCCCAAGATGGGCTCCGCAATTATTGCACTGGATTTCGGTTCTTATTCCATCAGCGTCCTGGATCCTCTTGACAGCTCCTTCTATTTCATCATCAAAGCTTGGCCATCCACACCTGGCATCAAATTTGCTCTCTGATTTGTATAGTGGGGTATTGCACCTTCTGCAGTAGTATGTGCCTTTCCTGTAATTATCTTCATATTCTCCTGTGAAAGGAATTTCTGTACCCTTATGGACAATTATTCTTTCTTCTTCGGGGGTAAGCTTCCGATATTCCATGAATATGATATTCTTGATTTCTACTTAAATTTGGAGTAAGTACCGGAAGAGAAAATTAACGGCCCTTTTTCGTCTTCCTCATCATTATTTCATAGTATCCTTCCCTGTCGAAGACACCGATCAGTTTGTTCCCGGTCTTATCGATCCAGACGGGGGCATCCGTCTTAGTCTCGATGTCATACTCTTCTGTAGAATATAGTGAGATGACGTCGTCCTCCTTCGCAGAGCTATATACTTTTATCAATTCCCAGAACGGCCCGGGGCATAAGGTATCCCTCGCGTCCGCTATTCTATCAGCTTTGATTTCACTATTCATTTCAAGTCGCCTCGAGTGATCAGCCTGATGTCAGCCCAAATGAATGCAGTCAAGGAAATGTGGGGGCACAGCATGATTTTACATCCTGAAACTGGCCTCTCAAATCCAGGGCATCAGTGTGGCATATCGCCAGGATGACTGTTTATCTTTAAAACAAGCCTCAAGTTAACAGGGTTGCCTAATATGTAATAACCTGTTGTTCCCCACGCATAGCCTGAATTGTAGCACGAGAACCTTGATCTGCGGCACATTTAGAGTCATGAGTAAATTCAAGTTGACAAGGGGGATTCAAGTTCAGATGTTCAGTTTCATAGTACTATTCGCTGCTCTTGGAGCCTTATCCTATGAGATGATCGAGGACAACTTGGTGAACCTGATCTACGCACGGATGTTCGGCTGGAGAATGCTGCTCCTTGCTTATGCGGCTGCCAGCTTCATCGTGCTTCCCGTATCCGCCGTCTTCGTCGTCCTCGCACCTCTTCTCTTCCGGTCTTATTTCCCCCTCGTCCAGAAGGCAGGTGCCGTAATCCTGATTGCGGTGGGAATTGGCTGGCTCCTATTCTCCGTGCTCAAAAAGGAGGAAGAACCAGAGGAGGTCAGCGAAGCCAGGGAACTTGAGAAGGGCGGTCGTCGAACGCTGGCTCTTGCCACTCAGCTCGTGGCTATTGAGGAGGTGGAGATTGTCGCAATCATGATACCGCTCGGCATCAACGGCCATCCACTTGAGGCGATCAGTGCAGGCATCGTTGCTGTAGTGGTTGCTCTATTCGTGGCTTTGACATTCAGGCAGCAGTTCGCCAGGATTGTCAGGGGGCGTTTCCGGCTGCTAAAGGGGGTGTCCGGGATTGCCCTAGTAATTTTGGGCCTCATTCTGCTGTTCTACTGACTCGATGAGTCCAGCTGGGAACTATTCATTAAAGGACTCCGGTCACCAGGGCATTCTTTGCCCCACTTGGGTCAACACAGGGAATGGTTTTCGCAAACTCAGATTGCAGTTGCCCGTTGTGGTAATACTGGCATTTATTGGTGAAATAGCCATGTTCCCGCATGCAGCTTGCTTGACGAAGCTTTGAAGTAAAAATACAGGAAGTATTCTGCTGACGATCCTCTTGCATTCAGGGGGGCGCCTACAGAGACAAGAGAGGATACGAATTGAAAATATCTTACGCGGAACTCAGGATATCACACAGGGAATATTTCTTGCAAAATATTATAATACCCAATGTGGCTATATTCAACAAACATTAACTCCGTAGGTGAATTTTCCCATGAATGCAAAGGATCACATGGTGTCAAGAGGATTCAGATTTCTTGAAAGGGTCGGAAGCCGGGACATCGTTTTCTCTGGCATATCTGGGTCTGTTTCATACAATCCGCATGATAATGACGACATAGACATCTTCCTGATCACGAAAAACAGGAGGCTCTGGACCACACTGCTGAGAGCATTCATAATAAGAATCCTGAACGGCGACAGAAAGATCTGCATATCTCTGGTGATGGATGAAAGTTTCGCCTGGTCCTTTTTCTCGCAGAGCGGGGACTACCTCCTCGCTTCTGACTCGGTGCATGTAATCCCATACAGAGGGGGTGAATACTACCAGAGCCTCCTGAACAACTCACCCTTCGTGAGAAGATACTTCCCCGATGAAGTTTCCAACGGCTATTTCCCGAACGAAAATGACGGACGCAGCGGAAGATTATCGGTGGAGCCGCTGGTATTCCTGCTGCTTTCCGTGTGGGTCATCCTGAAGTCGATGTTCAACAACCACAGATACCTGAAGGAGAACAGGCTTGCTGAACTCTTTGCCACTGTTGTCTCAATGCATTCTTTCTATTTTGATTCGGAAAAGTACCACGAGATGAGGAACATGG
>OFHI01000045.1_pt1 | contig 31542 bp, 31 predicted proteins | sample 1522021 | NCBI WGS metagenome assembly OFHI01 (sample SAMEA2464839, study PRJEB22497) | soil metagenome | biome: Grassland; feature: Farmland; material: Clay | place: Australia | collected 2013-02-01 | depth 1.4 m | reverse complement strand
ATGTGTGCGAGACATCACACAGGTTCTTTTTGGGCGGGAGCAGGCATGATTGCCGCATGAGCGACGAGCCCACCTCCCGTCTCCTGCTTGCCTGCCCCGACCGGCCGGGGTTGATCGCGACGGTCATGGTTAGCAACAGCCGGCCGTCATCCGCGATGCCGAACTGCTCGGACCAGTGCCAGGAGTGTTCCTTGACGTAGCCGGCGACTTCGGGATCGAAGAGGAGCTCGACGGTTTTGGCCGGGCCGGAGCGGTCGATGCCGTCCACCCGCGTCAGGTACCCCTCGGCCAGCTCCCGCGCCCGGACCACCAGCACGTCCTCGTAATGCGAGCGGTTGAAGATCCCGATGCGTCCACGCTCCGGGAGAGCCTTGCTGATTCTCCAGAGGAAGTCGTGAGCGAGCTCCTCGCCGGAGGGCTGCTTGAACGAGACGACCTGGACCCCTTGTGGGTTGACGCCCGACATCACGTGTTTGATCGTCGAATCCTTGCCGGCCGCGTCGATCGCCTGGAAGACGACGAGCAGCGCATACCTGCCGCTCGCCCACAGCAATTCCTGCGCCTCGGAAAGCTCCTCCACACCCTTTTTCAAGATGGCCTTGCCGGTCTTCTTCAGCTGCTTCTCCGAGAGCTGGCTTTTTATGAGGTCCTGGGAACCTTCCTTGAGGGATGCCATCATGCTTGAGGATTTTCCGTATGCTTTCACTGTTATCGATTTGGGATTGCCGGTCACTGAAAGCGACATCGGAATTTCACCTGTTCCGGGGAGCCAGACCATTACAAACTGGCCGGGAAGAACGTGCTGATCCCAGTCAAATGTGATAGTGGAGACAGTTGGAGTCTCTTTCGTGTTCTTTATGATTCTTGAATTTATCATTGCCTGATTGCCACCCCTGTCATTTCCTTAATGCTGCCGTAGCCTTCTTTTTCCATAAAATTCCAGAGATCCTTCTGCATGTTCCCGAAAAGCTTGCGCCCGTACTTGTAAAGTGCTGTTCCGACCTGAACAGCTGAGGCGCCTGCCATAATATATTCAACTGCATCAGTTGCGTTTTCTATTCCCCCAACACCGAAAATCTCCTTCCCTGTCTCCTTCTTTACCTGGTACACATACCTCAGGCCTACGGGCTTGATTGCCTTTCCTGACAGGCCGCCGTATGAATTGCTGAGAACCGGCATTCTGGCATATATGTCAATTGCCATTCCTTTTACAGTGTTGATGAGGACATAAGCGTCAGCCTTTTCCGCGGCCCTGGCTATTTCGATGATGTCTGTCACGTTAGGGCTGAGCTTTGCAAGCACAGGGATCCTGATTGCCTTTTTTACCTCTGTAACTATATCTTCCACGAGATCAGGATCGCCCCCTATCTCAAGCCCGACACCCTCAACGTGAGGGCAGGAAAGGTTTAGTTCCACAGCGGAGGCCGAATAAGATTCCATTGCCCTGGCGAGGTTCACGAACTCTTCCGCGTCCGATCCGAAAATGCTTCCTATGATGGGCTTTCCAGCCTTCAGGGCTATTTGCATTTCTTCAGCAAAATTCCTGATTCCTGGATTGGCCAGGCCTACTGCGTTAACAATACCGTCATTAACCTCCGCTACAACCGGAGGCCTGTAACCTGACCTTGGTTCGGTCCCTATGGATTTGGTAACAACTGCAGAGGCGCCTTCTGCCAGAATCCTCTTCATGGTGTAACCGTTTTCGTCAAGGATTCCAGAAGCTAATGTGAAAGGGTTTTCCAGGCTGATTCCTGCAACTTTAGTTGAAATGTCCGGCATCTGTTTAACCCATCTCGCATTGTTGATAGTTATGTAAATATTTTCATCAGTTTGATCCTGCTAATGCGTTCAGATCATTCCTGACACGGTCTCTGGAAAATCAACAAGGCGGACGTAGTTTTCAGGAACGTTTCCAGCGCCGTAGTAATACACCACACTGTACTGCAGATCAATTTCCCTGGATGAAAGGTACATATCTCCGCCATTCCTGGAGAAAAATCTGCACTTGTCCGTATCGCCGTATTTCATCACAAGATCTTCTGAAATCTCGAGGAATGAGCGAATCCTGTCAAAAGGTAATTCATCGCTTATCACCACTCTTGATGCGCCTGATACGAATGAATCCATCAGGTCTTCACCGCGCTCCGGGAAATTCATCACCACAATCTCGAAGAACTTTGAAATTTCAGTATACAGCTTCAGGTTTAGATACCCGGTAACAAGTGAGTCGTAATCTATGATGAATAACTGGTCTGTGTCCAGTGCGAGAAGATCTCTCGCGTTCTTGTATCCGGCGATGCGCTTTCCTTTGAGAACAATGCAGTGCAAGCTCAACTTCACCTTATACGCCAGCCGCTTATTAAAGTGCGCAATTATCAAATAATATTCCTCGTAATTTCTCATGGATAAAGCCGCCTCATGTGATATCGATTATCATGCAGTATGATATAGCCGGAAAAAATCATTTGAATGAAAACCAGCCTTATGAGTACGTTCGAATAAATTTACTCTGCCACAAATCAAGAGTTTTTAGCTGGCATGACATAGAAAAGATTAAATTACAGATTCTTTATATATTATTGTGTTCGAAGCTTCCAGATCTTATTCGCTTAAACTCGAAAAAATGATGGTTCCCATGGCCAAAGGGTATAGATCCAAGCGGGTTCTTGATATAGCTTTTGATCTTTCCCGTGAGTATAATTCGGAAATTATAGCATTTACCGTGAAGGATGATGTCAGGGAACTTACATGGAGCGACAAGGTCTCCCTTGTTACAAATGCTTACAAGGACGGGAAGGAGCAGAACATAAAAGTTATACCGAGAATTACCACATCATCCTCTGTGCGGGAGGGGATAGTGAAGGAAGCTAACACGCACAATTATGATCTCCTCTTCATTGCTTCCGGCAAGAGGTCTCCGCTTTCCGCGTCACTGCTTGGAGGCATAGGGGATTACGTGCTTAAGAATTCCAGGGTAACCACAGTTGCTGCCAGCCTCAAGAACAGGGGGTATCCCTATGAAAAAATCCTGGTTCCTGTATCTGAATACCTCAATACAAGAACGGCAGTGTCATTTGCTCTTCACCTGAAAAAAGCAATAGGCGCGAAAATCTACTTCGCCGACCTGAGAAAGTACGACAGGAAGAAAACACACGGCTTCAGCCTTCTTTTCGACAACATGGACGAGGTTCTGAAGATTTTTGGCAATGACATTGAGATCATAAAGTCAGGAATGTCGACCTCGATTACAGATGAGGTATCGATTATCTCGAGAAACATAAAGCCAAGCGTTGTAATCCTCGGCATCAGGTCCGATCCTACCGGAAGGGTAAGGATCAACTCCTCGATAAAATCAATAATGAAGGAAAGCGATCACGACGCGATATTAGTCAAGAAATGAGCTTGATATAACTCCCCTGTCCATCAGCATATTTATTATGTCAAAATTAAGTGTTACTGTATTGACATAATAAGATCCGAACAGAGGGAAATTCTGTTGCCTGTTTGCGCTTATCGATTCATTGAGGAACTGTTCTATTGCTGAAATATTGAGTGCGTGGGATTCGTTTACTGAAAGGCTGTGAATGCTTTCTGCTATGCGGTGCACCTGCAGTACAGCTCCCTGCAACGGTATATTTGGATCCAGTCCTGAAGCTGAATATGAAACCATCTCGTAAGGTATTTCAGATTCATTTATTCCCGGATTTTCCTGCATGAACTTCTCAATGTACTTTTGGGTGAGATTCAGAGTTTTAGGGTTGTTGAGGGAATACGAATACGCCCCGGACTGGGAAAGATTGTAATCCGTGCCTGAGGGTCTTGGCTGGAAGAATATTGATGAGTTGAATGCCTCTGCGAGAAGGTATGAACCGTACACTTTGCCCCCTATCTTGACAGGATGGCCGCTTGACTGCCATGGTGCCACGCCTTCTGTAATTATTGAGGTAACTGTTGGCAGCACAAATCCAAGAATGAGGAAAGTCACAAGAGCCAGGGCAAACCCCTTAATGATCATCTTAGGATACCTGCTCTTCACCACATCACCCCCAGGGCTGCCAGAGCCATGTAAATCACCTTTATTGCTATGAACGGGACTATTACCCCTCCAAGCCCGTAAATGATGATGTTCCGGTTAAGTAAATCATTTATGGTGGAAGGGCGGAACCTTACCCCTCTCAATGCCATGGGCACCAGGCCCACTATGATGAGAGTGTTGAATATCAGTGCTGAAGTTATTGCAAGCAGGGGATCCTGCAGGTTCAGGATGTTTATGAAGGAAAGCTGGGTGAAACTGCTGAAAATGGCCGGCACAATCACAAAATACTTTGAAATGTCGTTTGCAATGCTGAAAGTCGTGAGTGAACCTCTTGTAATGAGGATCTGCTTTCCGATGAATATTATATCCATTAGCTTAGTGGGATCGTTGTCCAGGTCGATCATGTTTGCGGATTCTTTTGCGGCAGGAGTTCCGTTGTTCATGGCGAGCCCAACGTCAGCCTTTGCCAGAGCAGGAGCGTCATTCGTGCCGTCTCCGACCATGGCCACCATGCGCTGCTTGTTCTTCTCGTTGATTACGACATTGTACTTGTCCATCGGTGTGCTGTTTGCAACATACTCGTCTATGCCGCTTTCTTGGGAAATGTAAGCCGCTGTAACTTCATCGTCACCGGTGCACATTATAGTCTTTATGTTCATCCGCTTGAGGCTTTCCAGCCTTTCCCTGATGCCCGGCTTGAGAATGTCGTTGAGCTCTATGACGCCTGCGAAATCGCCATTGTATACCACTGGGAGGGCAGTTCCCCCCCTCATGGAAATCTCCTTGCAGAGAGCCTCTATGAAGGTATCAGACAGCTCAAACTTTCTCATAAGTGCCCTTAAAGCTCCTTTTACGATCTCTTCACCGTTCCTGTATATGCCACTGTACTTTGTTTCGGCTGAAAATGGCATGAATTCATACCCCTGAAGATCATCATCGGTCACATCAAGCCCTTCCGATCTTGCAAGCTTCAGTATGGACATGCCTTCTTTTGTCTCATCTTTCAGGGAAGACAGGGCGCACATCCTCACAAAACTCTTGTAATCTGTTCCCTTGTTAGGGTAGAACTTAGTCGCTTCACGCTCTCCCATCGTTACTGTTCCCGTTTTGTCCAGTATGATGGTATCAATATCACCGGCATTTTCCATAGCCCTGCCGCTCTTCGCTATTACATTGTATTCTGATACCTTGTTTATGGCAGCGATGCCAATTGCCGGAAGAAGAGCGCCAATAGTCGTCGGGATCAGTGCTATGAGCAGCACTATGAGGATCATTACATTAGGGTTGACGCCAAGGAAGGATGATAATGAAAAGATGGCTGCAGTTACTATGAGGAATACCAGAGTCAGTCCCGAAAGGAACACCGAAAGGGCTATCTCGTTGGGAGTCCTTTCCCTCGAGGATTTCCCGATTAACTCAATCATCTTGTCAACAAAAGTCTCTCCGGGATTGGATGTAACCCTTACAGTTATTGAGTCCGTGAGAAGGCGTGTGGAACCTGTTACGCTGTCACCTGCCACCTTTAGCACCGGCCTTGATTCGCCGGTTATATTGGACTCATTTACGTAACCTGAGCCCTGGATTAGCTCCCCGTCAATTGGGATGAGTTCGTCTTTTTGGACAATTATGATGTCTCCCTTCCTAAGGGATGAGGATATTACGTCAGTTACCGATTCCTCAAACATGACATGAGCAGTAATCTCCTGCTTGAATTTATTCAGTGAAGTGGTTATTGCCTTACTTTTTCCCTCGGATACCGCGATGCCGAGGTTCGAGAAGAACACCGTCAGGAAAAGCAGAAGAGTCACTGATATGTAGAATTGCATGTATATTCCGGTGACCGGCAGGTTAAGGGTCTCAGGGAATATAGTCAACACAAGTGACAGGAAGAAGGCAATTTCTGTAACAAACATCACGGGGTTGCGCATTGCCCTGTTTGGCTGGAAATTCCGGAAAGTGAAGTATAGAATTTCAGTATATCTGTTCAACTAAATCACCCCCATTATTGTAAGGCCGAAATCTTTTGCCCACGTAAGCAAGGGGCCGAGTGCGAATATAGGGAAGAATGACAGCAGGCCGATAAGAAGCATGGAGAACAACAGCATAAGCCCGAATGAGAATGATCCGGGATCAATAGTTCTTTCTGTCTGGACTTTGGGCGTCTTGTAGGAGAAGGACTGGGCGATGAGAAGCTGGAAACCCATTAGCATGTACCTTCCGAGGATCATAAGAACTGCATCTATAACGTTGAAGTAAGTCTGATTGGTCAGGAACCCGCCAAGTTCCGATCCATTGTTGGAAGCAGATGATCCGAATTCATACAGCAGCTCAGTAATCCTGTTTGACTGAGGATTGATGAAGGACGCCATGATGTGGGGCAACATAAGAGTAAGGCCCAGAGGAATCATCACCAGCAGGGGATGGGTTATAAGCGACAGCGTGGAATACTTGATTTCCTTTGAGCCAATCTTCAGGCTCATCAGTTCAGGCAGCTTCCCCACCATCAGTGAAGTGATAAATACGGTGAAAATCACGAACATGAATATATTCAGGACGCCTGTCCCGACACCGCCGAGAGGATCATTAAGCATCAGGTTCAGCATTACGCCAAGAATTCCTGCCGGCGTATAGGTCAGAAGAAGGCTGTTGGATGCTCCTGTTGAAGTCAGCGTTGCTCCGGTGGCAAAAATTGAAGTTTGCGACAAACCCAGTGCAGTTTCCTTCCCAAGCATATTCCCCGTATAAAGAACGCCTGAACTGCTCATGGCAGGTATACCCACAAACTCCCCGAAGAATGTCAGGAAGGCGGAAAATACAAAGATGGTTATTATGACGGAATACAGCATGGTTCCGAATTTCCTGTTATTGAATACTTTTCCGAGAGATATGAGAGAGCCAAGCGGTATAAGCATGAATGAAATGTATTCGATAAGATTCGTCATCCAGTTTGGATTCGCAAAAGGAAATGCAGCATTTGACCCGTAGAATCCACCGCCATTTGACCCGAGATTCTTTATCGCTTCAAATGTTGCGATGGGCCCCATCGGTATTTTGAATGCGGTTGTAGAGAATACAGGTGTTACGGATATATACGGGCTAAGGGTTTGAGGTATTCCGAGAAGAATCAGGACTATCGCCACAAGGATAGTGAGCGGAAGGAGGAGATCAAATATCGAGACAAGGAAGTCATGGTAGAAATTTCCCAGGGTCCCTTTCTCGTTCAATATCCCGCGGATAAATGCCATGGAAGCTGCAAAACCTGTCCCGGATGCTAGAAACATCAGGCCCATTATCACAAAGGTCTGGCTGAAATAGCTCAGGTCCAGTGGATTGGAATAGTGCTGCAGGTTTGTGTTAGTCAGGAAACTCACTATTGTGTTGAACATCAGCGATGGAGTCATCCTGTTGTTATAGTAGGCAAAAGGCAGATAATTCTGAAAATATAGGACAAAAAAAGCTATTAAACCTGCAGCGGCATTAAAAATCAGAAGTGCAGTGAAATATTCCCTGAAGTTCATCTCCTTTTTGGAGCTTTCTCCAAGAATCTTTTCAAAGAATCCGACTATCCTGGAGGAAACGGGTGTAAGCCAGGTTCGTTCCTCCTTGTATATCTTCTTGATATAGTCGGAAATCAGGTATGCAAATAAAGAGGCGAGGCCAATGTAGATCAGGATAATGGCTGAGCCTGAAACGGCCCGGTTGTGCAGAAAGAAATCAGACCAGAACGACATTGGAATTTTGGTTGCAACCAGATTCATAATACTCAAAACTTCTCAGCTCCGATTATGGAATAAACGAGGTAACCTGCAACCACCAGTACAATCACTCCCAATATCAGGTAAGACAGCGCCAACAGGTATCAGACTTTAATATATCTCAAATATTTAAGTGTGCCTAGTTAAATTTAAATATTCACTGTTGAGAAATATACTCTGTTTATAAAGCAAGAACTGTTATTGCAGGGACTTTCCAACATATGGGCCGATCATTTCATACCCCTGTTTCCTGAAGTATTCCCTTACTCCTATGCCGCTGATCACAAGTATTCTGCGGAGGCCGAATTCCTCCCTGGTGATTCTTTCAGCTTCAGTGAGGAGACTGTTGCCGAAGCCTTTGTGCTGCCACTTGTCCTCCTTGTGGTCTCCTACAGGCACAACATTTCCGAATACCTTTATCTCCCTTACAATTGATGAGCCGGAAAGTTCTTTTCTGTGGGCAATCTCGGAGGGGATGCGCAACCTTACAAAGCCAATTATCTCATCGGCGGAATTCTCGTAAGAAAGGAATATCTCCCTTCCCCCTCCGGCATCATAATCTCTCCGGATCAGTTCGTAGTCATTGAAATCCTGTCCTGATCTGCCGATTTCCCTTGATCTTATTTCCATGGATTTAATTCCTTTTTCCTTGAGCCTTCCCTCCACCATGTTCCTTATGTCGCTTCTCTTTACCCCGGCTTCAATGAACTTTACCGGGATGTCACGCTGCATTCTCTGCACCCTTATCCATGGCGGCATTTTTTCCATGTAATAGGCAATCAGGTCAACTGCCCTGTCTGTATCTATTGGAACATATTTTCCCTGCTTCCATAATTTGTATATGGTTGTACCTTTCACAACCAGTGTCGGATAGATCTTGAGCATATCCGGCCTGTATGCCGGATCATCGATCATCTGGTCAAAACTCCTGATGTCGTCCTCGAAAGAGGAACCGTACATTCCGGGCATGAGATGATAAACAATTTTCATTCCTGCATCCCTTGCAAGTTGGGTCGACTTTACAATTTCGTTTATCCCGTGTCCCCGGCCGTTGAGTCTCAGGATCCTCTCGGACAGGTTCTGGACTCCTAGCTCGACCTTTGTTGTCCCGTAGCTGAGAGAAATATCTATGTCATTTTCAAAAAACCAGTCCGGCTTTGTCTCAACAGTAAGGCCTATGCAGCGCCTTTCGGAAGTCTCGTTTTCAAGGATGGATTCCTCGAGAGTGGATGAAATCTTCTTGTTCATTGCGTCAAGGCATCCTTTTATGAAAGAGTCCTGGTAACTCTTGGGCCTCGCGGTGAATGTTCCTCCCATTATTATGAGATCCACCTTGCTTGTATCGTGGCCTATGGTTTCCAGTTGCTTGAGCCTGTTGAAGACCTGGTTGTAGGCATCGTAGTTGTTGTTCCTGCCCCTCAGGGCTGCAGGTTCGTGCCCGGTATAGGCCTGCGGGGAATTATTGTCAACTCCGCCCGGGCAGTATACGCATTTTCCATGCGGGCATCTTTCCGGAGATGTCATTGCAGCAACAACGGCTACGCCTGAGATAGTCCGGGCGGGTTTTATCCTGAGCAGATTGAGGTATTGTTCATCGAAATCAGATGAGTTGAGAATTTCAGTATCGCCGGGGATGAAGTCCATCCTGTACTTCTTGGCAAGCTCCACCTTCCGGTTCTGGAGATCTTTCTTGCTCTTTATGTTCCCTGACTTTATCTCGTCGGCAATTTGCTCATAGAAACCCATTTTATGAGCAATGCTAACCGTTATTAAACGTTTTTGAATGGATTTTCATGCCTTCTTCTGAACCATTCGGGTGCCGATTCTCTTAAATTCTGAGAAAACATTTCAACGTAATGTCGGTTGAAATAGATGCAGTGGACCTGAAATTCCCGGAAGGCACAAACGTGATCCTCGGTTATTCCCATTTCATAAAGACCGTTGAAGACCTCGATGAAATCATCAAGACCACCATTCCGTCCGCTAAATATTCACTCGTTTTTTCAGAAGCCTCCGGAGTGAGGCTTATCAGGTACGAAGGCAATGATCAGGAACTTCTCGATATCGGGATAGACAGTATCAGGAGGATTGGAAGCGGCCACACTTTCCTGATTATTCTAAGGGATGCTTACCCGATCAGCATACTGAACCAGATTAAAATGTGCCAGGAAGTGGGAAGAATTTATGCAGCAACAGCCAATCCGGTAAAGGTTATAATTGCGAAGAGTGATCAGGGAAATGGTGTCCTGGGAGTAATCGACGGATTCTCACCACTTGGAGTTGAAGAGGAGAAAGACAAGAAATTCAGGAAAGACCTGCTCCGAACCATTGGGTACAAGAAGTAAAGGGCCCGTAGTGTAATGGATTATCATATAGGCCTCCGGAGCCTATGATCCGGGTTCGAATCCCGGCGGGCTCATAATTCATCACGCATTCATGGCCGGTGCCAACCAGCGTGATTGATCTTAATCGTGATGTTGAAAATCGAGAAGTAAATAACTTCCAGGCATTATGATCCTGAGCCATCTCCGGCAACCGATAACAATCCGACAGGATATCATAATAACAATTTAATACAACTATTATCATATAAGTATTATGAAGTTCAGGAAGATAGCAGCAATTGTCATAATTGGAATTTTTGTTGCAACCTTCTTCCTGTACGGATACTATCCTGTCACTGTTACAAAAAACCTTCCTGTAACGAAAGAACAGGTCATCTTAAACAATTCCCTCCGCAGCAGGCCTGTATATTTTTCAAATGTAACCATCCCGAAAAATGTGATATCTGTTGAAATTGATGTTTCCATGAATTCCTCATATGTGTATGGCGGGGCCGCTGATCCCTCATACATAATGATTGGCCTGTTCACCGTCAACAATTCAACCAATGGACTTCAGAGAGCAGGTTTTTATCAGCCTTCCAGAGGGTATTATGAGATTCTGATAACACATATGTCTTATTCAATGAAGGAGCCTTTTTTCAACCCCAATGGAAGCCTGAACACATCAAAGTTCGTTTATGACAATTACACGTTCCTTGGAAAATCCTACAGAATAGGTATTGATCCCTCTCTTTCTTATGAAAGCACACAGTCTACAATCAACTGGGTCAAGATAATTTACAAATACAAACGCTTCTGAATTGATCGCGGCATTGATGAGCCAGAAGTCTTCTCTTTAGATCTGAAAATAAAATGTTGGGGGGTGTTTATCAGAGTTCCAGGCGTTCGCCCTTTTCTCCGACAAGTTTCCCGTATACGCTTACTATTTCCCTGTAACCTATCTTCTTGTAGAAGTCGAGGGCTATCAGGTTCAGGGCCGGAAATTCAGCGGTGACAAGTTTAATGCCTTTGCTGTTGAGTTCATCGTATATTTCGTTCATCAGCATCCTGCCAAGATCCTTTCTTCTGTATTCTGGCATTACATAGAATTCCACGATCCTGGCCTCGGTCTTTGGCTTGTAGTATATCCTGCCATGCATGTCAACCTTGATTATGCCTACTATCTTCGAACCGGAAACACCAACGAGAACGATGAAGTTCTCCTGATCCTTTGCTGCATCAATCAGGTGCTGCTTTATTTCATCTCCTGAGTTCTCGGCGACGTCAAATGTGGAATCGAACTCAGCGTTGAGCCTTTTAAGCCTCAATACAAGGTCCATAACCTGCTCTACATCTTCTTCCTTCATTTTTCTTATATTCAAGTCATCAATCATTTTTATCAACTCCGGGAAGCTCTTTGATGAATTTTTCCTTCATGAGTTTCAGATATAACTCCCTGTTATTTTCAATAATCTCTCTTGCTATTTTATAAAATCCCTGCTTTGAATTTGTTCTTCTGGCTAGGCCCATGTCAACGGTCCTTGAAGCCACCGCAGCTGCCACACTTGGATAAAGCTCCCAGTCCTCCATAGTTGGCACGATCTTGTCCTCGTGCGGATCCTCAACAAAATTGGCTATCTCCTGCGATGCAGTGACCATGATCTGGAAATTGACTCCCTTGGCCCTGGCGTCCAGAACGCCCCTGAATATTCCGGGGAATATCAGGCTGTTGTTGATCTGGTTGGGGAAATCGCCTCTTCCCGTAGCCACTATTCTGGCTCCGGCCTCTTTCGCCTCTTCAGGCCAGATCTCCGGAATGGGATTTGCGAGAGCAAAGACAATCGCATCAGAGTTCATTGACCTTATCCATTCGGGCTTGATTGTTCCAGGGCCGGGCTTGGCAGCAGAGATTATTACATCTGCCCCCTTGAATGCCTCAGGGGCTCCACCCTTCAGCCTTTCGCCGTTCGTGATCATGGCAAGCTTGTACTTCCATGGATTATTTATCATCAGGGAATCCATATCCTCCCTTTCAGGTTCCAGAATTCCCTTTGAATCTACCATGACTAAATTCTCTCCCTTGAATCCGGCCGCGATTAGAAGGTGTGCAGCAGCGATATTTGCAGCACCTGACCCGAAAAGTACCACTTTGGCATCCACAGGTTTCTTGTTTACAATTCTCAGGGCATTGAGGAGTCCTGCAAGAGTTATGGATGCAGTCCCAAGCTGATCATCGTGCCAGGTAGGTATATTCAGGCTTTTCTGTAGAGTTTCCAGGATGAAAAAACACTTCGGTGATTCTATATCCTCGAGATTGTATCCTCCGAATGAGGGTTCGAGGGCCTTGGCCACATTGATGAATTCCTCCCTGCTCTGCACCCTTATTGGTATGGGTACGGCATTTACCGCTCCGAAGAAGTTGAAGATGAGCGCTTTACCCTCCATTACAGCCATTGCAGCCTCTGGCCCGACGTTTCCAAGGCCAAGAACTCTCGTGCCGTCCGTGAGGATGGCCACTGAATTCCATCTTCCTGTCAGCTCAAAAGAGAGATCAGGATCCTGTGAAATCTTAGTGGAAACAGCCGCGATTCCAGGGGTATACCAGTAGGAAAAGTCGTCGAGGTGTCTCACAGGCACTTTTGGAACGATCTGAATTTTGCCTTTGTAAAATTCCGAGTATTTAATTGCCTGATAATTAAATTTCTCGGTTCTCTGTTGATCTTCCATATTAGTCAATAGTTAATCGCTTAGTGCGTTAAATATCTTGTCAATTTATGTCCATATTGGGTTCGTCAGATGACGGATTACGTTGTCCTTGATCGAAAAGTAACGAAAGCCGGTAATTGTTAAATTCTATCCTACAATTATAGAGTGAATGGATATCGAAAACATAAAGATGGACTGGGCGCCCATACTGGAGGGCTATATTTCAAGCCTTGAAGACTTATATCCCGATGTTCCGGTGAGGGAGTCTTTCCAGCAGATTATTGAAAGCCTCAACATGAACGAAATAAAATCAAGAGTCATCCTGAGCGGCATAGATGTGGCAGGTTATGCGTACATAATTGAGAGCAGGGAGAAAACAGACCGGATTTACGGATCTGCAGGATTCATTGACGAGAAATTCTGTAATGAGGAAAGGGCAGGAAACCTTGTGGACTGGCTGACAAAAGAAGCGGAGAAGGCCGGCAAATACATCATGATAAATGAAGTGTTCAATGGAGGCAGTACTGCTCGGAAAGTGCTTGAAAACAAGGGCTTCAATAATGTCATGAGGGAGAGAATGGAACTTGATCTTGCTTCATTCACCCAGGAAGAAAAGCCATTTCCTGATTATCTGGAGGTTTCAGGAATAAACAGCCTTAACATAGTTGAATTTTCGCGGGCAGAGTATTCCGCATATCAGGACAGTGCAGACATAATCCTGTTCCCTTCGGCAAGTGAGGATGAAAGAGTTGCCATGACGCAGGCAATTTTTAAGGGGAGGTACGGGAATGTTATTCCGGAAGCTTCTTTTATTCTCAGGAAGAGCGGCGAAATTTCCGGAGCCGTGATAACCACGGACGGAAGCACTGAGGGCAGTCCGGGAACTCCGGTTATTGCAGATATTTTCGTATCCGTAAACCTGAGGGGGAGAGGAATTGGCAGAAACCTCCTGACCAGAGCCCTGCTTGTCCTTAAGAAGCTCGGGTTCACGAATGTCCAGCTTTCTGTAAACAGTGAAGGTGTTGCAAAGAAACTGTACGAATCTGCAGGATTCTCTGTAAGCGATTACGGGAAGGAGGTAATTTTTTACAAGAAACCATGATCTGTCAGAGAAATACAGACATTGCTGCAAGGATCAGTGGAATGAGGTAATTGTCGTCCAGCGGATATTTGGCAATGCTTTCCACAAATGATCCTACAGCTGCATAGAGTATGGCCAGCGGCCCTATCACAAAATATCCGAATATTGCCGAGACCACAAACATGCCCATTAATCCCGCGAATGATTTTCTCCTGTTATAGAACAACGGGAATGACTTGACCCTTGTGCCTACAATTGTTGCCACTGAGTCACCGACCATTAGAATGAAGGTGACCACCAGAAGGACCTGTATATCCTGGATTATTGCATAGGCGAAAAGAACACCGGCTGCGAACCATATGGCACCTATCCCGAGAGGTGTGTTGTCCCTTTCAAATGACCCGAGGAAATTTCCGAGAAAACCGGACTGGTTAATTGAATAGTAGTTTCCAACTGCATAAAGGATCAGTATCAGAACCGTTATGACCTCTCTTGAATTCTGGAGGCCTGCCATAAATATCAGTGCCATAACCAGGATTCCCGACGATGCCTGAAGATAATCCCTCGATATCTCTATTGTTCTGGTCTTTCCCCTGCTGTTGTCATTGTTGTATGTGAAATTCTTCATTCTTCCGTCAGTGAGCATAGTGAGTATTGTTGCAACAGAAACAGCAATATCGACAGATATCCATGCTAAGTCCGTATTATATATCAGTCCCCCGAAAACTACAACAAGTATGTTTACGGAAAAAGGCACGTAAAAATACTTTGAGTAAAGGTAGGTAGCCGAGATGAGCGATAAAGCATAAACCGGAAACACCAGAATCGAAGACGTGAACGCGAAAAGCAGAACAACTATCGGGATGGAATACAGGTACTTTGGAAGAAAGGTGTAAGGATCATATGCGATGCTAGACGAAACCGCGATTAACGCTATTGCAACCAGGGAAAGATCGGTCAACGAGAGCAAACTTTAACCGATATAGAATCGCTAACGACCTTTAAAAAGCTATTCACTTTGCAAGTTATAAAGTCATTGTTTCAACATGCAGATATGTTGAGTCATGGTTTTAATCGTTAAAGTGATCAGGGCATGTGGCTCAAAGGCAGAATCTTACGTACAACGAATCCCGAATCCTCAGGGAACTCATAGATGATTCCCGGAAGACCAATGGAGAGATAGCAAAGGATACGGGCCTGAGCAGGAACACAGTTACAAGAACCATAAATTCCCTGATATCCCGTGGCGTGATACATAATTTTACTGTAAACATTGAGGCGGAAAATGATGATCTCATGATCATTGCCACTGTAAAAAGGATGGAAGACATACCCGAAAGATTCCTGATTGAAGCTTACGAACTATCCGACGGAACCTTCCTTGCGGTGCTTGAAGAAGGCGCCCTTCACCACAAATTTGATTCCCTTGACCTGAAGATATCACACCGGAGAATCAGGAGCCAGGACAAGGCCCTGGAAATTAAGCTCTACTGTGATTACTGCAGGAAGGAAATCACGGATACCCCTTACAAACTGGAAAGAAACAGGACAACTTACTACATGTGCTGCCCTACCTGCAGGAAGGCGATGAATTCACGCCTGAAAGCCCAGGAATGAATGTTCATTTCGCCGATCAGATTGGATCGCATATTTCATATTCCTTTATATGATGATTAAAAATTAACACAATCAGACGTAATTCGTCTTTTCATTTGTCATAACAACCAAAGAATGCATAAATCAATTAATAATGACGTGATATAGTGTCGGTAAAAATGAACGAGTTGCTTTCAAGGGGTCTTGAAAAATTCTTCAATCCGGATTCAATTGCTGTGGTGGGAGCCTCGCGTGATCCGGACAAAATTGGTTACGAGCTTGTCAGGAATCTTAAAGAGGGCGGGTACCCTGGGAAAATTTATCCTGTAAACCCGAAAGCCGATAAGATTCTGGGAATAAAATGCTATCACTCTGTTGATGAAATTCCGGAAGCGGCAGACATTGCACTTCTTTCTGTCCCGGCAAAATATGTTCCTGACGCTGCAGAAGAATGCGGAAAAAAAGGGATCAAGGGAATAATAGTAATAGCTTCAGGGTTTTCTGAAGTCGGACATGTGGATCTTGAAAAGAGGCTTGCTGATACTGTCCATAAATACAATATGAACCTGCTTGGACCGAATGTTGTTGGAACAATGAACAACAAGATCAGGATGAATGCCTCATTTGCTCCCTACCTGCCTTATCCAGGCAAGATCGGAATGGTATCGCAGAGCGGGGCCATGATTATAGCGCTGAATTCCAGAACGTGGGTTGACAGGATTGGAATGAGCCACCTGATCAGCATAGGAAACATGGCAGATCTGAATTTCTCAGATGTGGTGGAATATCTCGAGGATGATGATGGCACAGTGTGCATATCACTTTATGTTGAGGGTCTCAAAGATGGCAGAAGATTTGTTGATGTTGCGAGGAAATCGAAGAAGCCTATTGTTATGCTCAAATCAGGAGTTTCAAAGCATGGATCAATGGCGGCTGCATCGCACACCGGATCTCTTGCGGGTTCCGACAAGGTTTATGAAGGTGCACTTCAGCAATGTGGAGTAATTAGAGCCCAGACGATCGATGACCTGTTCGACAAGTCCCTTACACTTTCAAACCAGCCAACGATGAAGGGCGACCGTGCACTGATAATAACGAACGGAGGAGGGATCGGTGTTCTGGCAACCGATGCTGCAGAGAAGTATGGGCTTCCTATACAAACCCCTCCTGATGATCTCAAGCATCAGCTGAAAGAGACCATGCCCGAATTCGGCAGTGCCAACAATCCTATCGATCTGACTGCCATGGCAGGACAGATATCATACCATGAATCTGTCAAGAGAGCACTTGAAAACGAGTGGGTTGATGGACTTGTGGTAATGTACTGTGAAGTTTCAACGCTTGACCCGCAGATTGCAGCAAGAGGAATACTCAGAGGCAAGATCGAGTCTGAAACCGACAAGCCGATATGTGTTGCAATGGTTGGTGGAGAGCAGACGCAGAGGGCAAGCGAATGGCTGCAGAAGAACGGAATACCGGCGTTTCCATCTCCGGAGAGGGCAGTAAATGCCCTTGCGACACTGAGGAAACACGAGATCCTCAATAATGCACTTTGCTCAACACTCAGCAGGCCGGACAGGATGGATACAGAGAAAGCCAGGAAGCTTATCCTCGATGCAAAAGAGAAAGGAACAAAAATCTTTACGGAAAGAGAGTCGAAAGAACTGATGTCCCTTTATGGAATACACACAAACAAGACCGTGCTGGCAAAGGATCGAAACGAACTGATTGATATTGCAAAGACCTTCAAGTTTCCTGTTGTCCTCAAGATTCAGAGTCCGGATATAACGCATAAGTTTGATGTTGGAGGCGTTAAGCTGGATATCAGTGACGAGAATGAGCTTGAAGCAGCTTACGACGAAATGATTGCAAGCGTAAAAAGAAACAAACCGGAGGCAAGGATTGATGGAGTTGTCCTTGAAGAGATGCTTCAGCCTGGCCTTGAAGTGATCATAGGTTCCGTTAATGACCCCACATTCGGGCCTTCAGTCATGTTTGGACTGGGAGGAATCACGGTGGAGGTTCTTGAAGACGTGTCATTCAGGATGGCTCCTGTGTGTTACGAGGATGCGGAAACCATGATTGCAGAAACCATGGCAAGCAAGCTGCTAGGGGAGATAAGGGGAAGAAAGCAGAAAGACGTTAATGCCCTTATTGACATGATCGTCAGATTTTCCTGGATTGCAGCCGACAATCCAGAAATAAAGGAAATAGATGCAAACCCGGTTATTGTGTATGAGGACGGCTCCGTAGTGGTGGATGCCAGAATCATCCTCTAACCACTTTTTTTCAAAACCACCATCTGAAATAGTCGAGAATGCTTACTAGACCGGCTATAAGAAGGATTATGGAAGGGATCAGGTAGAATCCTCCGACTAGAGATACTCCCAGGGAACCAGCCACCATCATCGTGACTCCCCCAATCAGGGCTTCTCCCCTGTTGACTACGGCACCAATGATTCCAACAACCCCGAGAAGCATTGCCACCCAGCTGCTGTGAAACAGCTCAACCGACCCCGTTATATGTAGAAGGGCACCTATTCCGCTTGCGATTAGCGTAACAAACCCCATAATAAATCCAAGAATACCGCCAACCATTCCGAGATCAGACATTCTTTTGTAGAGGGCCATCATTAAAATCACCCTTAGAGAATACTTAAGAATTTAGGTACTATGGCAACAGTTTTGCAGTGTTATTTTCATGCAAAACGGGAAAAAGTGAGTTGCCTTATTATTAGGTGCTTACGCACTAGCAGAAAAAAAGGTGATTTGAAAAAATAGCTTAAAATCAGTTTCTGTACAGTTTCCGGAGACCTGAAAAATTATGCGAATGAATCTATGAGTACAACAACCGATGCTATGAGAATTATCAGGAACGGGACTATGAACAGCCCTCCTATTATGGCAATGCCCAACAGGCCTGACACTAGCATGGTGACTCCCCCTACCAGTGCGTCTTTCCTCGTCACTGCGGCACCGGCCATCCCTATCAGCGAAAGGAACAGGGACACCCAGCTGCTGTGAAAGAGTTCACCTGCTCCGTTGAAATGGAACAGAGAGCCGAGGCCACCAATAATAAATGCCAACACAGCCATTATAAGCCCCAGGAATCCACCAGCCATCCCGAGTCTTGCCATGTTCTTTTTTCTGTGAGCCGACATCCGCCGCTCATCATAACAACAGTACTTAATCCTTATCAAGCCGTAAATGATACAAATTCCTGTAATTTATCATTTTAACAGGAGGCACTGCTCAGTTCAATCCGGAAAAATCACATTCCGCGGCATTACGAAAGATTTATTCAATAACTGATTATATAGACCTGCCAGTGAATTATTGCCTAAAATGTTACTATAACAGCTATGATGATGCCTGAAAATTTCAGGAACAAAGGCATGTTCACAGGAGCCAGGAATTCAAATTGTCGTGGAGATGTTGGAAAAGTGAAATTTGTGTCCACAATAGGAGAAAGCCACACTAAGATTGAAGGCTACAGCTATGAAGCTTTTGTAAACCATGTAAGATCATTTTCACCTTCAAATGTCATAGTATCGTACATATCGGCAGAAGAACACAAGCAAGGCAAGTATGGAAAAGAAATAGAGGTTCTCCTTGAAGACCAAGAACTGAGTGACAGAGTAGTCTTTGCAGGAGTGGACAATAATCCGTATGAAAGCTTCAGGGAACAGTACTTCAAGGACAGATCGTCATCGGCAGAAGTCCTGGTGAAAAGAAACGTTCTTGAGCTTATTGATTCCACTGTCTATTCATACCTGGAAAATTACTGGAAGAATGCTGATACTGTCAATTCTGAAATCACAGACTCCCTTTTCAGGGCTAAGCACAAGATAATAGCATCAATGTTCTGGGATATGGAAAAATATACGTGGGAAGAGCGACACAAGGAAATTCTGGGCAATATCCGCAATTGTTCCACCCAAAACGGCTCTGTTATAGTTACAGACGTTGAGAGCAGATACTGGTTCCTGGATCACGTTTGAAATAAGAGCACATAATTTGTGAATATTCTTTTCAGAGGATATGATAACCTTTGTGGAGTGAAAAATATATATTCCAAAAGTAGATAAGGTCGCTAATAAATTAAATTGAGGCGTGATGCTTAGATTTAAAACAACTTTAAAATGAAGGTTGGAGAGTTAGAAAATGACTATATTTCAAGGTAAAGGAAAAAAGAAAGCCTCCGGTGGCAAGCTGGTTAGTGCCAGATCAAAGAGGAGATACGAACTAGGCCGTGAGCCCACCCTGACAAGGATTGGAGACAACTCAAGAAAAATAATGAGGGGTCTTGGAGGAACCCAGAAGGTTGCTCTAATGAGGGGAAACGAGGCTAATGTGTACAACCCAAAGGACAAGTCCATGCAGAAAGTCAAGATCCTGACTGTCAAGGAAAACCCGTCAAATCCGCACTTTGTCCAGAGAAATATAATGAACAAGGGGACAATAATCATGACGGATCTCGGGGAAGCCAGAATCACTTCGAGACCCGGTCAGGACGGCGTGATTAACGCAGTTCTACTATGACAATTACACTTTATTCCCAGTATTTTAATGACAAGCTGCCCAGGAGCAAGGGCAGAAAAATTAAATTGTCCGCGGCAAAGAATTTTACTGATTCCAGGCTCGAGGAGATCCTTAGATCACTTCATGCGAAGTTTGAGGTGAAGGAAGCTAAATACCCTCGGGTTCCATGGGAAGACACCAAGATGTATACTGTCGAAGCGGATGTCAAGAAATCCACGCTTCTTAAGATTATAGAAAGAAGACTTTCCTAGTTCTTGTGCTTCTTCTTGATTTCATAATACCATAGAGGATGCTTGAGCCATTCCTGGTTGCATAGAGTATCATTGCCCTTGTAGCATAAGTGGTTTGTCTGCAGTGTTGAGCATTTGGGCGGAGAATATTCTGTGCCTGATATTTCACCCGTTATATGGCTTATCTGGTAAAGTGTTGTTTTCTCGTCGTAATCAGGGGCAGTTTTGAATAAGTCCGCAATATCCCTGTTATCCATCCCAACCTTATGCAGGAAGCTTGCGAGGGCAAGTCTTGCAAGATGTGGCAGGTTTATCCCGCTACTCATTTCTGACATGTACTCCCTTATGCATGGCGGGAAAAGCTTTACATCCACACTTCCGAGATCAATTTTTCTCTTTGCACTTACTTCTTTGTAAAGTTTCTTCATTGACGCTGCGAATTCTGCCTTGTCCCCGAGACTTTCAACAGCAGCAGTATGGTCTATCCCATCAACAATCTCAAAGGCCTTCGCCACGAAGTATTCCCTTATCACTTTTGCTATAACCCTGGAAGATGCCTGAATGCTGCCACCTTTCAACGGCTGGTAGATAAGCCTGTACTTTGAGTCACTCAGTCTCCTGGTATTCTTCAGAAATGTATCAAACCCAATCCTGAATACTTCATCTATTACTGAATATGTTATATCCAGCCCGATATTCCTTGCGTATTCCTCTATGTCCTCCGGATTTACCAGTTTCAGGAGTTCCCTTTCTATTACATCCCTCTGCTGATTTATTACCCTTGCAGTAAGGACATTCTCGTCAATGGCAGCAAGAATCCATAAGGAGAGGGTGAAGGCATCTGTTCCTGCACCAACTACATTCTTTTCGGAATCATCTTCTATGACTCCCCTTATGAATGATTCCGACTCCTTCCTGATCCTTGCCTTGGCTGGTTCATTGGACTGGACTGTTTCCTTGACCCATACCGGATTTCTGAAGTTTTCAGTGTTTAGTACTATCAGGGACTGGGGCATCACGACACTTCTATAAGATCATAGGTTGGTGCGGAGGTTATTTTCTCAAAGCCGTCCTTCTTTACTATAACATCGTCCTCGATTCTTACGCCGCCCACTTTTGGCACATAAACTCCGGGTTCCACAGTAACAACCATGTTCTCCTTGAGCGGGAAGTCGTATCCGCTTCCGAGAGCAGGATGGTCATGAACATCCATTCCGAGGCCATGGCCAAGTGAATGTATGAACCTGCCTTTGTATTTTGATTCGTCTATGACTTTTCTCGCTATAGCGTCAATGTCCTTGCCGTTCATGTTTTCCCTGATTGCTTCCATGCTCTCCTTCTGTGCTCTCCTGACGATTTCGTACATTTCTTTCTGCTCTTCAGTTGCCCTTCCGAATACGACGGTCCTTGTAATATCTGAACAGTACCGCTTGTACAGTGCGCCATAATCCATAAGAACAAAATCCCCTTTCTTCAGTTTCCTGTCTCCGGGAGAGTAATGCGGCATTGATGCGTTTGCTCCAAAAGCCACTATTGAGCTGAAAGACGGGCCGGCAGCCCCTCCCTTCATCATTTCATGAACGAGTTCAGAGGCTACTTCGCTCTCTGTCATGCCTTCTTTCAGTTTGTCGAGTACACCTTCGAGGGCTTCGCTTCCGATCTTTGCAGCTTCCCTCAGTTTGTTGAGCTCATCAGGATCCTTCAGCCTTCTGGATTCTGAAATTGAGCTTGAAACATCTATGAATTCCTTGTCCGGAATGATCCTGAGAAGTTCCTTGTACCGGTCAAGAGTGAGTGATGAGTAATTGAGGCCTATTACATTCACGCCTTTTGTTGCATCCTTGAGCATGTTCTCGTATTCTGCCTTCTTGTTGAAAACAAGAACTTCGTGCCCCGTGTTCCTTGCTGATTCCTCCTCAAGAGATGAAGTGATGATTCTAAGGCCATTGGGTTCAGCGATCAGTGCTGATCCTTCGAATATTCCGCTATCTGCCCCTGAGAGATAGAAAAATGTCTTGTCTATCTGGTTCTCGCCACCATTCAGTATCAGGATGGTATCCGTTTCCCTGGCGTAGTCGAATATCTGTTTAAATCGCATAGATGTGTAGTAGCTCAGTAAATATAATTATTTTCAGACATGTTCCGGCAACAATTTTACAATATGGACTTGCAGATTCCGGATCCAGGGCATTGGATACGATGAGGCTTTTCACCGGACGGGAAGCATCAGGATAAGCTCCTTAGTGCTCCTGTAGAATTCAACCGTGTATCTGGATGAATCAACATCATTGCCTTCCCCCATCTTTGAAAATATTGCGGGAAGCTCCTTAATCCTGTCCTCCCAGCCGTTAATCCTTTCGCGTTCATATTTCCCTCCGGCAAGGATGGCGTTCTCGAATCCAAGTTCATCCACACTGTCCCCCGGTTCAACCCTGGTGCAGGCAAGATAAATTTCCTGTCCGTTCTCTATCCTGAAGAGTCCGTAAAATTTTCTTCCCCTTAATGAATCCAGTTTGCTCTCAAGCCTGTCAAATGTTTCAGCGGCACTTACCGGCCCGTTTGGTGATTTCAGGCACATGAGCGGCAGGTCCTCCTTCTGGAAATAAATCATGACCTGGCAGACCCTGTTGCGATAATATTTTTCCTATATGACTGATAATACTTAGTAGAAATACATAAATCTGAGATTTTTATGTACTCACATTGAGAATAACAGAGATCTTTCACAGCATACAGGGGGAAGGCACCTTTATTGGAATCCCTATGCTCTTTATCCGGACAAACGGGTGCAATCTCAGATGCAAATGGTGCGATTCTGAATATTCCTTCAGCGGCGGTGAGGAATATGCTCTTGACCGGCTGTATAAAATCGCAGAAGAGTCCAGGGTGGATTGGATATGCTTCACCGGAGGAGAGCCGCTCATACAGCCTGATGCGCTTGAATTCGTTACGGGCCTTGTATCATCAGGAAAGAAGGTGCTCATAGAAACCGGAGGATCAAGGCCAATAAAGGATTACACATTTTCCGAAAACATCGTTATTGACATGGACATAAAGACACCCTCATCCGGCGAGGAAAAATCACTGCTTTACGAAAACCTGGAAAGCCTCAGGAATTCGGACTACGTAAAGTTCGTAATAGCAGACGAGGAGGATTACAGGTATGCTGTCAATTTCCTTGCAGATTCCGGGAGGAAACTCAATGCTGTGTTTCAGCCCGCGTGGGGGAAAAGCCTGAAAGAACTAGTGGAAAAAGTAATGAGAGACGGTCTGGAAGTCAGGGTCCTTCCACAGCTGCACAAGTTGATTTGGGGAGAAATTCCCGGAGTCTGATTCAGATTCTGGCAATATTTTAAGCAACGGCGACATTTATGGATAACACTGATTGAAATGACGGATGTAATTTTCTCTGGCAGATTCTATTATGAAGGTTCATTCAGGCAGTTAATGGTTGGTGTCAAGGACGGCATCATCACCGAGATAGGGAATGATCTGAGGGATGCCCCCGTAAAGGAGCTTGAAGGTGGCATTGTTCCCGCGTCCACCGATACTCATGTTCACTTCAGGGATCCGGGTGAAACTGAGAAAGAGGATTTCATCACCGGATCAATGTCTGCCGTGTACGGCGGTACCACCACAGTTTTTGATATGCCCAACAACCGCCTTCCAATAGATGATTACAACAGATTTACGGACAAGCTTGCGGCAATCAGGGGGAGATCATATTCTGATTATGGCCTCTATTCGCTTTTCAATGGGAAAAATTCAAGATACATACACAAGAAATCGTCCGGAATCAAGATTTACCTAGGGGGGAGCACGAACTCCACTGCCGCAGAAATAATGAACGAGGAGGAAATTTCCGCCATAAACGGAATGCAGATTCCCGTATATTTCCATGCAGAGAGTGAGAGATGCCTCAAAGCATCAGGGATAAATGCAACGAATACGCGCGAATATAATCTTTCGAGGCCTCCCGAATGTGAGCAGGAAGCTATGCAGAATGTTTCCGGGATTAAGCTTTCCAGGAAGGTAGCAACACATATCAGCAGCTATTCCTCCATTAAAGCAATTCCACAGGGGAGTTTTATCACGGAAGTAACGCCCCATCACCTGCTTCTTGACGATTCGATGGAACTGGGCTCTTACGGGAAAGTCAACCCGCCGCTCAGGGACAGGGAGATGAGGGAGGAGCTCCTCAATGCATACCTCAGTGGAAAGATAGACAACGTTTCCTCTGATCATGCGCCTCACACTGAAGCAGACAAGCAGGAGTTCGAATATTCAAAGGCAGGCATAATAGGAGTGGAAACAAGAGTTCCTCTGTTGCTCGCACTTGTGCAGAAAAAGATCCTGGATTTTGATCTCTTCTACAGGACTGCAATCCTCAATCCGGCGAATACATTCGGACTCAGGAAAGGAAGAATTGAAAAGGGATACTATGCAGATTTCTTCACGTTCAGGCTTTCAGATGTTTCAAAACTTAATGAGAACAGGCTTCACTCGAAACTGACCGTTTCACCGTTCAACAACTTCCCGGTGGTGTTCCCGGACAATGTGATTATGCGGGGCAATCCTGTTCTTGAAAAAGGAGAAATAATAATGGACAGGGCAGGCAGTTTTCTCGGAGACCTAGATGAGAGAAAAATGCTTTAGGATATCCACTACACCATCACCGAAACCCAGATCCGAAACATAATCACTTTTGCTTTTCAGACTCTCTGTCCCGTTATCCACGGTTGCCCTGACCACAGGTTTCTCGAACATGGATAAATCGTTGTCTGAATCACCGCATACGAGGATTTCAGAGAAGTCAAGCCCGTAAATTCCTGCAAGCACATCAACTGCAAACCCTTTGTTCTGGCCGGGATTAAGTGCATGCCAGGAATAACCGCTGTCCACCACTTCAATATCCTTTTTCCCTGCTGCTTCTCTTACCTTTTCTACATCAGCCTGATCCATCACGAACGACATGGAAGTCTCCCTCCAGCGGTTCGTAAGGATAGGCCTTACTGATGTGGTCACGGACATTTCAGTAACGAATCTTCCCGGTGCCTCCTTGCTGAAAAAAGCTTTTGTTTCATCGCCCTGCAGCATGATTCCGCCATTTTCGCCGAATACAGGGCCATTGATTCCGACAAACACCTTTAGTCCGTACATTACGGGCAGGACGTTCCCGCTGACAAGACTGGTTATCAGCCCGGAATCCTGGGCTTTCCTGAGTGCTTCAACCGAAGCCGTTGATATCCTACGATCCCTGCTGGTGATCGTTCCGTCAACGTCAAGGACTGCGAGTTTTATCACCCGGTAAAATCTTTATAGGACTATTAATTCTTATGCTTGAGAAAAAATTGTCAAAGAACGGGTACAAGAAAATTGCGATGGAACGCATCGAAGTTCTCCTTGAAGAATCCGGGAAGAACCTTTGTGATGATATCGAATCATCGAGAAGGGACATAGAATTAGCGGAAGCCATTGCCAAGAGGATGGACATAACTTTGCCTGCAGAAATCAAGAGAAGTTACTGCAAGAAATGCAAGACACCTTACAGTCATAAAACAACAGTAAGGCTGAAAAACGGGATCTCAAACATTAAGTGCAGCCATTGCGGAAATATAAGAAGGTTGCCCTACAGAAATTAATCAGATAGTGTTTCTATCTGAAACATTACCTTGAATCCTTCAAGGGTTGCCTGAATTTTGTCAGCAAACCAGATTGAGTCGTCTGTAGTGGCGTTTTCTCCCCACTCATATATCATGTCCTGCTCACCAATTACAGGCTTGAATCCCAGTGATCTCAGTCTGTTTATGACCTCGCTTGGTTTCGCCCCTTCACTTGAGAATGTTACTTTCAAATAGGTTTTCATCTGGTTCGTAGGTAGATTGGTGAATCGTATATATGTTTTTCTTAACAGGGAAATAACTAACCATTCAGTGTATTATTGGAAAATTATTGATATTCATAAGGAATATGAATTTCTTAAAAATAAGGTTTATTTTTTGTATTTTTTGAGGACCATTTTCGACGGCCACCAGTTGTACTTTTTCAGGTAGAGCATAACTGTCGGCACGAAAAACATCCAGCTTACGAATGTATCAATCAGTACTCCAAGGCCGAGCCCTGCACCCATTTCCTGTATTATCCCTATATTGCTGAAGTAAAGCGATATAAAGGTTGCGAACAGGAGAAGACCTAGTGTGATTATTACTCCGCCGTTCTCGACAATGCTCTGCCTGATGGCTTCCTCGTCCGATGCTCCCTTGAATACGGCCTCACGCACCCTGGTTATCATGAAAATGTCATAATCCAGGCCTACGGCCAGCAATGTGACAAAGGTGAACATAGGCAGGAATATCAGCAGTGGCAGGTGCAGGATGTAGAATATCCCGATATATGCCAGTGAGAGGGCCACTACAACGGATGCCAGAACCATCAGAACAAGCCTTACCGGCGTGAACAGGGAACTGAGCTGTATCAGCAGAACTGCGAATATTGCAACTGTCAGTATCGGCACTATGCTTGTAAATGCTGATTGGGTGTGATTCTGGGCATCGTTGAGACCCTGCGTCAGGCCACCGACATATATCGTATAACTGTTGCCTGCCTGCTGTTGCATCTTGGGAACAAAATCATTCAGGAATGTTGATGCGTGGCCGCCCCATCCAATGCTTGAAAGCTGGAAGCTGATCATGGCGTAACTTGCATTCTTCTGGCCGATGAATGAGTTGATCTGGGAATAGTATGTATCTCTCTGCACTGCGGGAATGCCTGTAAGATTCTGTGATATATAGTAACCATACGGATAAGTTGGGCCGTATACCTGGCTTATGCCTGATGACTTGATCATAAGCTCTTCCATAGATGTTACCTGGGACATCTCTGTCTGATTGTACACGTACTTCCCGGATACATTTGTCACGAGCGGGGATGCAAATGCCATTATTACATAGCCTCTTGAAAAAAGATCTCCGTGGAAGGAGCTGTTCACTTGGACTATTGCCTGAATGCCGCTGCTTGGAGGCACCAGGCTGAACAGATCCATTCCCGTAGGTGTAATTGAATACAGATAAACAGCCAGGAAGCTTGATATGAGGAATATTGTCAGTATTTTCCCCTTATTCTTTATTACTGTTCTGGCGACCGTTTTCATTGCGTTCTCGAATGGCATCTTAGCACTGGAATCAATCTTTGAAGGCCAGAAAATCTTGGGTCCTGCAAGATTGAGCAATGCTATAAGGAATGTGTTGGCAAGGATGATTGATAAAGTGACTCCTATGGCATTGGTAAGTCCGGAATCACTGAATATTGGTACGTTTGACAGCCACAGCACTATGTATGATAAGGCCACAGTTATTCCTGACGTGAATACTGCATGGCCCGACCACTGGGCGGCATCGACTACAGCATCCTTGTTGCCTTTCCTCATCTCATGCCTGTACCTTGACATTATATACACAATGTAATCACTGGTAAGGCCCAGAATGAGGATAAGGAGAAGGGTTGGCGTTATGAAAGAAATGCTCGTCTTCAGGATGTACTTGTAGAGAAGGCCGTTGATGCCCATTGAAATTGCAGCGGACATTCCGAATATTGATAGTGGTATGAATGCAGCTACTGGCGACCTGAAGAATATTCCAACTATTATGACGGACAGCACAATGCCTATTAACAGGGCCCTGACCATGCCGTTGATGGATTCGCTCTCTATCTGCTGGTTAAGTGCACTCGACCCTGCAACATAGGTTGTGGGGACCCCGGAATGACTGGAAATTGATGTCACCTGGTTCACGACACTAACGCTTGCATTCTGTGTAAATGACGCTATGATTATGGTTGTTGAATTGTCATAGCCGACAAACTGGTGGAAAACATAAGGCGCAGGTATCACCGGGTATTTCTGGAAAGGCAGATCCTTGAGGGCAGAATCTGCTGCCTTTGTTGCATTGCGTGTATAAAGATATGAAAGGTAATTCTGGATGTTCGATTCGGTGTTCGCATTTATTACCGGATTGTATTCGAATGATTTTGCGACTCCATGTGCAACTATCCTGAAAGTCAGGTTTTCATTCAGGGACTTGAGCCCCTGTGAATTCTTGGCCGCCTGGCTTGTATTGAAAGATTCATACACAATAGCAGGAATTGTAGTATTCAGAGTATTTTCAACAAATGATTTTGTTGTTGAATTGCTGATCATTCCCGGTACAATCTGAGATAGTGAAGAGTTAAGAACATAAGATTTGAACAGCGATTGATCCGAAAAGTTGTTTATCGTGAAATTCTGCCTGAGGCTTATCATTGAATAATAAAGTTCCTGCGAAACGCTCTGGACTGTTGAAATGAATGTTGTGTTGTTATAGACGGACTGGCTGATTGCAGAACCCATGACCTGGGAAAAATTAGAAGCCGCACTTACAGTATTATTCCAGTAGTATGTGAAAGTGGAAAGATAAGCAAGTGCAACCGGGTTGCTCATGTTTATGACAGTTGCAAAAGTATTGCTATATGAGGCGTTTTCAGCCTGATTTAAGTTAGTCCCGTTGAACACATTTGCAAAAGTCCCGAGATAAAGTGCAGGAATTCCGAACAGCAATCCGAGTGTCTGGTTTGCAGACTGGTTAATGAGAATTACTGCCTGCGAGGTTCCATTAATTAAAGCATATGTGGCATTCATTTCTATTTTCATGCCATCCGAGAAACCCTGTAACGTTGTGTTCTCAAGAGTGAAAATGCTGCTAATATCTTCAAAGCCCTGAACTGTTTTCAGGTAGGAAGATACGTTATTCTGAAGATCGAGCAGAGTGCTGACATTGTTCTGATCATTAAGGTCCGTACCGTTAGTTACTATCACCAGGCCTGTTCCGCTTGCGCCTGATGCAGCGGATGTCAAGAATTGCTTGTCATAGATATTGCTGGCCAGGTTAGCCATTGAATTGGCTGGAACTATGCTTCCGCCAATGTCATATGAAGTCTGTGAAAGAAAAAGTGCTGAAAAAGGTGCCATAGAAATCAGGATGAGAAACCAGAAGACTATGATCTTTTTGCTGTGCTTTACAGTGAATTTACCAACTCTTCTGAAAGTGGACTCGAACATAGGAACCCCTTTGTCCGATATATCTAGATATTTCTTAAAGCTTTTTTAGTGAGTGCAGCTGATAAAATACATTTCCTGAAAAAAACGGAGAGAAATCTATAAAGCTGTAATTGAATATTGAAGCAAATGGGTCCCCGGTTCAAGAGCAGGTTTGTGAATTACGATCTTATTTCATATTTCTATTCACTCGTGAGGCAGATACCGGAAGGAAGGATTGCCACATATGGTGACCTTGCCAGAGCCCTGGGGGATGTCAGGGCTGCAAGGGCATGCGGATACATGCTGTCGATTCTTACAGACCACGACGGTGTCCCATCACACAGGGTTGTCAAATCAGATGGCACAGTAGGAAAATATTCTCATGAATCAGGTATAAAAGGCAAGATTGAAAGGCTTGAAGGGGAAGGAATCAATGTAAAAGGCGAAGAAATAACCAATTTCAGAGAACGCTTATTCAATGATTTTGAAACTGATTACCCCCTGCGCAGGATGCAGGAAGAACAAATAGAAATCTCAAGACTTGTCAGCCTTTCTGATGATTACTGCACATCGAAAATAGGTGCTGTGGACGTTTCATATGATAATGGCAGGGGATATGCCTGCATGGCAATCTTTGAAGACGGAGAATATTCTTTCAGCGAATACACGGCAGAGATAAAGTTCCCGTACATTCCAGGATATCTTTCATACAGGGAGCACTTCTTCATTGAGAAACTTGCAAAGGAATTTGATGGACTCCTCCTGATAGACGGGAACGGAATACTTCATCCAAGAAAAATGGGGCTTGCATCATTTTCCGGAGTTCTGCTCGATATTCCAACAATAGGAATTGCCAAATCTCTTCTAGTAGGCAGCGTTGATGACGGGTGGATCAGCTATAAAGGTGAAAGACTCGGATTTATGCTTGGCAGAAAGACGATCATAAGTCCCGGGCACAGGATATCACTGAATTCCAGCATAGATGAAGTCAGAAAGATAACCAAAGATAAATATCCCGAGATCCTGAAAATTGTTGACAGGAAAACTGTTCTGTTAAGGAACGGTATGAATTAGGAGTGAGAATAGTGAAATATATCCATAACCCTGCAAAATGCGCCCCCATGGATATTAATATATAAAGGCAGAATATTCGTCTTCTATGTCAAAGCTTCCCTTTGAAGAGGAGATGAAGGCCAATGAATTGGCGTGGAATGAAGTCACTCCCATACACCAGAGCCACAAAAAGGGCCAGGAGGAGTTTTTCAGGAGTGGTGGATGCCTCTTCAAGAATATTGAAATTCAACATCTTCCTGATATAAAGGGAAAGAAAGTGGCACATTTAGGCTGCAACTGTGGCCAGGATACACTGTCGCTTCTGAATCTTGGAGCAAGGTGTACAGGTTTTGATATGTCTCTTGAGGCAATAACTGAGGCGAGTAAACTGTCTGAAAATTCTGGAAAATCGGCAGAATTTGTCCATGCCAATATTCTCGATGTCCCGGAATCATACCATGGAGAATTCGATGTGGTGTACATAAGCAGGAGTGTCCTTGTCTGGATTCCGGATCTTAAGATGCTTATGAAGAACGTCTCTGCCCTTCTAAGGCCGGGAGGGGAATTTTTTCTTTACGATCAGCATCCTTTTACCCATATTCTGGATGAGACTGATTGCGGCCTCGGTGCTGTCCATGATTACTTCGAAGAAAATCCTGATCAATTCCGTGGTCTTGATTATATCGGAAACACAAAGTATGATGCCAGTCCCAATTACCAGTTCATGGTAAGGCTGAGCGATTTATTTAACGGCATGATTTCAAACGGGCTGACAATAAAAGAATTCCATGAATTCGACCATTCCATGTACCAGCAGTTTCCGGAAATGGTGGAAAAAGAGAACGGGTTGTTTTATTTCCCCGGGAAAGCAAAGATGGCAAGGCTGCCATTAATGATGATGATCAAGGCAGAGAAACAGTAATTGCGTCTGGATGCGGTGAGATTCTCCCCTCCCTTTCGGAGGAGGAATTCCTGCTCATTGACATTAAAACGATTATTTCACTGATCTTTTTTACGGCGTGAGGGCTTTAACAGATAAAGGAAAAAGTTAAGTAATATTGTGAGATATTAGGATAAGTTATGGAAAAACTGTACACCCTCCGAGATGCGTGTGAGATACTGCAGATTGACCCCACCACCCTGAGAAAA
>OFHI01000044.1_pt1 | contig 31562 bp, 41 predicted proteins | sample 1522021 | NCBI WGS metagenome assembly OFHI01 (sample SAMEA2464839, study PRJEB22497) | soil metagenome | biome: Grassland; feature: Farmland; material: Clay | place: Australia | collected 2013-02-01 | depth 1.4 m | reverse complement strand
CCCGGATATGAAGCCCGAAGCCAGATTGAATTATAGACTCCAGACTGTAGCCCGACGCTTCGTGGTGCAGGAAGAGAAGATTTAACCCCGTCCCTCCATTTTTCCCCCTGACCCCTCATAGTTGTCCCGACTCTATGCTTCATGCCCCTTCCTGCTCGATATAAAGGCATCTTATAAAATTAATCGGGGCGCTTTTGGGGCAGATTGGAAACTTATTAACATTTCACGGGTTATGAGTCGTATGCCATTGGTGGATATGGATAGAGAAATCTCCTGGATGATCAAGGATTTAGATGAGGAGACAAAAGAACTGGCTATGGAATACCTGAAGGAAATACAGGGATGGCAATATTTTGAGAACCAACCTGCAAGCTTTCAGAAGGTGATGATCAGGATGATATTCACTTTCATTGTCAAAGAGGCGGAAGACCCCGGGCATATCACACTTAAATTGGTGGGAAGATGATTGATCTATCTAACAAGAAGATTGCAAGATATGCCCGGGTCTCGACGGATGACAAAGGCCAATCGACCGAAAACCAGTTTATGAGAATGGATCTATATTGTATGCATCATGGCATCAAGGACTTTCTCGATTATTACGATGAGGAATCTGGAGGGAGCTTGGACCGTCCAGGATGGAATAAGCTCGTATCAGAACTCGATGAGGAAAAGAGAGATGGCATCCTTGTCACTTATGCTGACCGATACTCGAGGAATCTGGTTGAGGCATTGAGTTCCATCGAGGAACTCCTAAAGAATGGCAGGTTTATAATTTTCAGCGAGAGCAGCATGATTCTCGACCAATATCCACTCCCCGAAGATATCTGGTCCTTCCTGTCATTCCAGTTCATGCAGGCCGAGTATTACCGTAGACACCTCTCCTCTAACACTAAGGCTGGCATCGCCAGAGTCGTGAAGGAAATCAAGAAGACGGGATCGCATGTCTCCCGGTCAGGAAGGACCATCGAGAGAGTGGGAAGGCCTGCCACCGTGATAGTTAAGATCGAAGATGTCCTGGCCCTCCGAGACGCAGGTTTATCCCTCCGCCAGATTGCAGAGAAGCTCGGAAGCAAGAAGTCCACCATCCATAATATTCTAAAGAGAGAGTTTGGCACGCAGGTCTGAACACTATCCCTAAAGTGTCTTACATCCCCTTTTTTTTAAAATTGGAGACTGAATCGTCCCCAACTGTCCAGTTTGGAACGACCCGACATTGTCAGGTGATTGTAGAAGCCGTTATAGATAGCCTCGTGCAGAGATTGTTTTCCCTCGGTTTTCCGGGTCCTCACCCCCTCCCTCCCCCTCGAAAATTTTTCCTTGCGAACATCATGAAATTAATTAAGGATAGGGGGGAGGGGGGTCATTCTGTCCGAATTTCGGAACGGTGGCGTCAGCCTATTAATAGTGCACGCAGTCCCACACCTATGGTGGAATACAGGACCATAAAACGGAATGGGAAGAGCAAAGTCATAAGAATCGAGAACGGCTCACCGAGGCCCAAGCTGTCCCGGAGCTCCAACGGGAAGGAGAAGAAGTGGAGTGCCAGAGAATTCCTGCGGGAGAAATACGGCGAGGAAGCATTCAACCCGGATGGGTCCATAAAACTCGCATACCTCGATTATGCGATTTATGAGGCCGAGAGGGACCATCACATAACCCTCCAGAAGAGGCTGGAGAGAACCAGAAGACTCCGGGAGGCACAGACCCAGAGACAGGTTAAGAAGATGGACGAGGAAGAGCGGAAACACCGGGATGAAACCTACATCCACGCTCATGAGTCCCACTCCCGCACCGGGAAGGAAGAGGAAGTGGAGGGCCACGAGATGAAGCTCCCTTCATACGAGGGAGGAGCAAGCACCAAACTCACAACAGAAGACCGCAGGAAGCTCCCTGACTCTGCATTCGCAGAACCGGGAAAGAGAGCCTATCCAGTGCCATCGCAGGAACAGCTTGAGAAATATCTCGGATGGTCTAAGGAGAAGGCAAGGAAGGGTGCAGAACGCCATGCAATTAATGCACTTGCACGGGCAGAACAGCATGCAGCACCCGAGGAAAAGGAACGCATCAGGAGGAAGATCGACCAGAATGTGCCAGAAGTGAAAGGCGCCACTGCCGTCCAGGGATTCATACCCACAGAGGAGGGGAAAATCTACATTGAAAAGCATGAACAGCCAAGATTCTGGGTCCCTGCTCACGAATCACAGAGCAAAGACGGAAAGGCTGAACACATTGAAGGCCACTTTGTTGACGCTCACGAAGTCTCTGGATACGACGAGGAAATGAATCGCCGGAAATAAAAGTTCATGTTCTAAACCTCCACCCATAATTTTGAGAACACCACGATTTCCTGACAAATATTTCATGCTCCTTCCAGCAATTTAGAATTCTATCCGGAATTCTCCTCATATTATCTCCACAGAGTCAGCCTGTATGACAAAGGGGCGCCTCATTTTCTCTTTTGGTGGCCACAGTTATGCCATTTAAATCAAGTGAAGGAGTCCCATGTTTTGCATGAAAAAAGAAGACATTGAATTCTGGAACGGCATATCCAAGGGGATAGCACTGAGCATTGAAAGACTGAAAGAACTGGAAGATCCGGTTACAGTAAATGATTGCATAGCACTACTAAGGGAGCAGAAGGAACAGGTCGCAAGGATCCATGTCCTGGACGTGAAGGACTTCCTCAGATCTCATCTTCAGTAGGCAGATCTGCCCCAACCCGGTCAAGCTTTTCATTTACTGCCTCCTGAATGAATTCCTGCAGGTTTCCCCAGCGCTGCAGCCTCCTGACGGCGGAGGTCATTTTCTTAATAAGTCCCACAGGCAATCTAAGCTCGATTCGCCCCTTTTCAATCTCAACTTTCTGCCGAGGCATCCGCATGTAAAAAACATGAAAACAATTAAATACATCGGAGTATTCTTAACGTTATATGACGTTAACAACCGAAAGAATGGAGCTTAGGCTTGACCTGAAAACACTTGAAGAAGTTGATGCAGCAGTGGATCAGACACACCTGGACAACAGGCAGGCCTTTGTAAAAATTGCCATCAGGGAAAAGCTCGAACGTCTAAAAATGCTCAATGAAGCAAAGGAGCTGATTCAAAAGTGAAGGACGGGACCGCCCAGCATGACAGATCCCAATGGGATCAATCCATCTGCACAGATAATCCTCTCGGCTTAAAGCAGTCGAGGGAACAGAGGAAGAGGCAGAGGCTTTCCGACAAGTATTTTGAGGTTGAAAGCTGCCTGAAGTTATTGCTCAAAGCCAGGGAGATAAGGAAGGACAATACCTGGCTGGAATTATTGATTAAGGCCACGTCCAGGGAGTCAGCTTCCCTTTATGTGATGTTCAGGAAACTGTATGGCGTGCCGCCGTTGGCAGTGCAGGAGGTGGAATAAGTGTCCAACCTCTACGAATGTGGAGGGTGCCACGGCCTCAACTCTCCGGGATTGGAGAACTGTGGCCATTGTGGCCTGCGCCTCACCGAGGACATGGAAATCGATGATGGCCTCCAGAGGGAAATCGAGAGGCAGGACCGCCTCGAACTCTCCGCCAAGGAGCGCTATTACATAGAGAAATACGGGACAGGTGATTTTTAATGCCATCCGATGAGGAACTCGCACAGATCTATGCTTCCGAGGACCATTATTTCCCGGAAGACTCGCTCTTCTGCGTAAAATGTGGCTGTTCCCATTCCGCTGCTAGAGGGCAGCCCTGTGTGCCAGTGCAGCCCATGGCGGTGATGGCGTGATGAGCCAGGAGGAACTGAGAGAGCCTAGATGGCTTGGATATTTCTTCGGGAACTACGCTCCAGAAGTTCAGGTCGCATGGGATGAATTTGTGGATAAACATTGCAGGACGGCCAAGGATGGGAAGCCAGCGACCTGCATCTGTCCTTATGACTCGAAGAGGTTCACCGACCCCTCCGAGCTCTCCACAATCCTTGTGGCCATGGAGGAATTCGAGAAGCACGTCCACGAGAATCCGGACCATGAGCACAAGCTCATGCTGGAGGCCGCAAGGATAGGAAGGACCACAGAAGAGAGGAGGGTGAAGATTATCCAGCAACCCTCAGCAGCCTGTAGAGATGAATGGAAACAGAAGGCCCGCTGCCCCTTCCCGGATTGCAGAAAATGGAACATTCTTGACTACATGGGATTTAGCATCTCAACCTGCGAGCATTTCAAGGTCCTTGAATATGATGAAGCAGTCTTCAGGGGGCCGAAGCCATGAGCGGTTCCATCAAATGCAGGGTGAAGACCTGCCAGAGGACATTCTATTCCGAACAGGCAGAGAGCGCCCATTATGGGAAGTCCCATTCGGGTCCTCAATATGACTCGGACATCTATCTCCTCGCCAAGCTCAATGTTGAGCTCAAGGAACTTACGCAGGCCATCAAGCTCGGAGAGGAGAGGGCAGAAGTTTATCAGGAGCTCGCAGACATGACCCGGGAGAGCATCCGGGCCAAGAGGCTGGAAGCCACAACTCTCCAGCAGAAGATCACGGCAATCCGGCTGAGATTTGCGGAGATGGGAATCCCTCTCGAGGTGAAGACTGCATGAGGGACCTCACAGAGCAGATCAAGAGATTCAATGGAGGCAAGCTCGGAAATCTCATGATTCTTTTATTCCGGGCAAACAACACACATGAGCCAGCAAGCGAGGCAGAAGTCTCGGGATTCTACAAGGATATAATGCGGAACAGGGAGATGAGGCCATGAAGATATACACGGCTTCAAGCTGGAAGAATCCTTATTATCAGGCCGTTGTTGAATTCCTTCAGGAGCAGGGCCACGAAGTCTATGACTTCAGGAATGCCATCTCCGCCCGGGGAAGACAGCTTGCATTCAATTGGGAACAGATAGACCCAAATTGGGAAGATTGGGAGGCGCATGAATTCTTCGAGGCCCTCAAGCATGAACTCTCAGTGAATGCCTTCCGCTCTGACCATCAGGGGATGCTCGAGTCGGATGTATGCGTCCTCATTCTGCCTTCAGGGAAGTCCAGCCATATCGAAGCTGGATTCATGAAGGGGATGGGGAAGAAGCTCGTGATCTTCATGCCAGAGAAGGACAGGCCAGAGCTCACTTACTCCATCGCTGATGCCATTGTCCCTAATCTGCACGCCTTGGAATTTGAACTCTTGGCCATAAAGAGCCTATTGCGAGGGAGGCCCGCATGACCTGCTCATTCTGTCCCCACAAGGGAAAGCTCGCCACAGTCACGGTCCCGGGCTTCGATGGCAGATCCATGAAGACCACCTTGGAGATCTGCGATGCGGATGCAAAGATTCTCCAGTCAAGGACTGATTGAAATGGCGGAAAAATGCATACATTGTGGTGCAGATATAGTGCAGGATGGGCAACCCGACAAGGCTTGGTTGATTAAAGGTAACGCAGGAAAATACAAACTCTGGTGTCCTTTGAATAAACATGGCGGAGAACATGAACCGGAGAATCACAAAGGCGGTGAGGAGCACGAATAAAAAAGAATTTCTGGAAAAATGGAGCGCACTCATGCCATTAGTCAAGGACGATTCAACAGAGCCTGACAGAGTGGAAAATCCATTTTCAAGGATCTGCTGGTTCGCATTGAGGGATGCATTGGCCATAATAGAGCAGGAGGCGGATTGAGAGATGAAACTTAAAATCGACAAATGGAGATTGAAGCCACACGCAGTAAGGCTAACTGATGTTGAGTGGGATTATCTCAAAGACGTGAGAGACCTGTATGATGTCAAAACGAGATCAGAGGTGCTAAGGATTATCCTGAGTAAAGAGATTGATGGCTTTAACCATTTGCTTGACAAGCCCCTCCAATCCAGCAAAAAGGAGCCCGGTGCCCAATGAATTCGAGTATCAAAGCAAACGTGGCCCTCCGGATACTTAAGACATCAGAAAACTGTGGCACAGGCTACGAACCAAATGAGAAGGCATCGGAAACCAGGAAGTTCTCAACGTCCACTTTCCCGGGAAGAATACTCTATGTCCTTTCCAGGGAAATGATCATAGCAACCAGGGAACAGATCATCAGTGCAGCTGCAGAGAATGGATGGAGGATGGATGCCGTTAACACTTCCCGGCAAATAGGCATCCTGGAGAAGGACGGCCTTGTCGTGAGGATTGAAGGCAGGCCTATGGTCTTCAGGCTTCCAGATGGCGTGAAAGTCACAGTAGAGGAGGATTGAATTGCCCCAACAGGAAACAATCGATTTTGAGGATTGGATGATAGAAAACTTCCGTCCCAAGACAGTAGAGAATACAATGCGTTCGCTCAGGTATCTTCAGAGAAATGGTGTCAGTCTTGAGGAAAGGAACACCTTCAGGGAATGGATCAGGAACTCAAGAAGAAGGGGAGTCCTTGACAGGACCATTAACACATATATCAAGGCTTACAACCGTGTCCTCACATACAGAGGGGATACAAAGATAAAATTCTTCAAGGAACAGCACAGCCTGAACAGACCTGTTGCTTCCCAGGATGATTATTCGGCCCTCATAAAGGCTGCCAGGTCATACGGATATACCAAGGAAAGAAAGGAGCTCATCATAGAGATCCTGTTCAAGACAGGCGCACGTCTCCGGGAGCTCTCCGAATTGACCCTGGATGCCTTTGAAGGAGACACTGCAAAAGTCATAGGTAAGGGACAGAAGGAAGCAAAACTCTTCATAATGCCCTCTGTCAAGGATTCCCTAAGGCGCTATATGAAGGTGCGTGTGTCAAAGGGAACCATGAAACTTTTCACGAACCAGGTCGGTGAACCCATGACTTATGATGGAATCAGGCAGGAGATCTATCAGATTGCAAAAAAGGCAGGGATAAAGTTCTCTGCACACAGAGCCAGACGCTTCTTTGCAAGGTATCTTTACAACAATGGAGTGGACCTGGAAGGGATACGAATCCTGATGCGACACACCAAATTTGATACTACTAAGGAATATATTCAGATGGCTATGGATGATGCAATAGAGCACGTCAGGAAGAAGGAGTTGGATTTCAAGGAATCACGAATTTGCGTACACCCGTATAGTATAAAACGCCCCGGCCGGGATTTGAACCCGAGTCACGAGCTCGACAGGCTCGTATGATAGGCCGCTACACTACCGGGGCTTTACCGTTGATTGTATGCGTTTATTTAAAACATATCTTCTTTCGAATTACCTTGTTGCCTGCAGGTCCCCAAGGAACCCAAAATCAACCAGGCCAAACTCTTCGGTTATTCCGTACACTCTGAACTTCTTCGAGTTTGTGTGCCTCAGGACGGGGGTGAAATGTTCCTCACTAAGCAGGCTCTGAGCAACATCCGTACCGGAAGAGAAGAAACTCATTGCGGGTGTTATTAAGACTCTTGACTCTTCATTAAAAACAAATGCTGGTATCTTGAACATTCCACCAACCCGGTCTCTGAGCACCAAAGAGGGATGCTCGTGGCCCAGTATTGTTATCTTTTTCAAAGACTGGTCACGGTCACCATGGTATATGTAATACCTGTCGGTCTCAAAGGTATCTGAAATCTCTATGTTCTTCCTTCTAAGTATGGTGATGAGGTAATTGTCGTGGTTGCCGCGTACAAAATGCAACTTGACCTGCTTTTCATACCTGTTTATGAAATGAAGTATGTCGTCCCACTCCTGCGGGAGATTCTTGGAAAATTCGTGTTTGAAATCTCCGTTGATTATGAGGGTTTCAGGATCATACCTCTCTATGATCTTATCAACCAGGCTTTCCACATGATCACGCTGGAGTTTGGGCAGGAAAAGGCCGTGAAGGTTCATTTCTTCTTCAAAGCCAAGGTGAAGATCGGAGATGACCGCTGCCGAAATATCCCTGAGGTAAATGCAGTGAAGTTCTGAAACGAAAACATCGTCCATTACCTGAATTTCTTTCAATATTCTCTGAAGGGCAACAAAGAATTAAGCTTAGTGTTTCACAACCCGGGCATGGAATATCTTCAGTGAACCATTGAATTCCTCCTCTTCGCTGTTGTTAATTCCGATATCTAAGCTGTTATGCATCAGGCATATGTGCTACACCGCATTAAAAATTAACAATGGGATATGCTGAGGCAGAATTCGACAGGGACTCAGAGGATGCATTCAGGTTAATTTTAGATGTGATAGGGGGCATAAATAAATATGCTATTCAGCGGGTTTCTCCCCTGAGGGTGATTCAAGCAACCGGTGGCAGGGATTATGATGCGTATGTGGCAATTGGTGCTGCCGGAGGACTCATTGGTGTCCCTTTCGTATTTCTATTGCTATATGCATTGTTTGACATGCCTCACTTCCCACTCCTCAATTTTCTCTATTGGGGGCTTGTCTGGACTGCGTTTGTTGTCATCGGACTCACAATTTATTATGCATCCAGACAGAGTAATTCTATCCACATAGAATTACTTGAATCCATGAGTAATTCATGCCGTTTGGGTTTCACAACTGTTGGACGGGGCGGAGCTCAGCTGAAAACAGCAATAGTGGAGAAACTGTCTAATGGGCGTTGGAAACTAGAAGCTGCTAAGGATTCCTCCAATAAGCACGGTATAGTATAGTTGCCTTCCGTGACTGCCGAATGAAATGCATTCACAATGAACAAGGCGTCGAAGACAGAACTCCTGTTTCCCACTCGATAAAAAAGGACACCGTGGATAAAGGCTCACATCAGGAGCCTTCCACCATCCACGACCACGAGGCTTCCTGTCATGTAATCTGATGCCGATGATGCCAGGAAAACAGCAACTTTGGCTATGTCATCGGGTTTCCCCATTCTTTTCATTGGGATCATTTGAACGAATGCCTCCATAAGCTTTTCGGATGCCTCTTTGGACTCACTTCCCGGGGAGGTCATTGCTTCAGTTCCTTCAGTGCTGATTCCACCCGGTGCTATTGCATTAACATTTATTCCGTGCTGAGCAGACTCCAAGGCAAAATTCTTGGTGAACATGAGAACACCTCCTTTCGATGAATCGTATGCCGCCAGACCCACTGCAGAAGGATGAACGCTGTCTATTGAGGCTATGTTGACTATTTTGCCTCCAGCATTCTGTTTTATCATCTGTTTTACAGCAGCCTTGCAGGTGAACGCCACTGCCTTGAGATTTATTGTGTACACCTTGTCGAATAGCTGTTCTCCTATCTCGAGCATAGGCTTGTTGGGATAAATGCCAGCATTATTCACAAGAACGTCAATGCCGCCAAATTTCTTTACCATTTCAGAAACCATGAGCTCGGGAGCCTTCTCGTCAAGCAGATCAATTTCAATAACTGCAATATTTGCCTTTGAAGATTCTGGTAGTGTATTAATAAAGTCAAGGGCTGGTTGAGTGACCTTGTCCGCGATCAACACCTTTGCTCCAAACTCCAGAAATCTCTTAACAATACCCATTCCAATTCCCATTGATCCTCCGGTTATCAATGCCCTTTTTCCAGCCAGAGAAAATGGATCAGTTTTCTGCATTAGTTACACCGTTTTATTTATCTGGAACGAATAGTTGAACATTATCCCTAGGTATGGATGCCCAAAACAGGCAGTTGCCCTCTTGCGCACGATAGCGGGGCGGGGCGTTCTTGCCGGTCATTCACTGTTGTTGCATTAAAGTTAAGTTGATTTGAACATTATATGGGTATTGACTCAGGAGACACTTTTGATCCAGCGTGGTTCGAGCAGGTCCGAAATTGATATCAACGGTGCCTATGTAAAATCCATTGTACTTGGTGGAGAGGAGATTCTGAAACCTTCAAGCGATGGTATTGACACACATGGCGGAATGGCCATGCTGCTGCCTTATGCCAACAGGGTAAGGCTTGCAAGGTATGTGTGGAACGGGAAGGAATATGTTCTCCCAAAGAACAATGGCAAGCACAGCATCCATGGCCTGACCAGAGAAATGCAATGGAATGTTGCTCACAGGGGTTCTGACTCACTCACCCTGTCCCTCAAGCTAGACACGGAATGCTATCCAGTTCCTCTGTTTCTCAAGGTGACATACACCATATCCGACAGAGCATTTTCCGTATCAATAGAAGCCCACAACGAGGGGGATATCCCAGCACCATTCATGGCCGGAATGCACCCATATTTCAAGTATGACGGGGAATGGAAGATCGAATGCGACAGAAGCCTCCTCAGGCTGAATTATGAAGATTCCTACTTCCCCGACGGGAGCATATCTCCAGTAGACCCGGTTTCCCTCAACTCGAAGAGTTCCCTGAAGTACGACAACTCTTTCATAGCAGGTGATGAAGTACGCCTGAATGCAGGTAAGCACAAACTGAACCTGCACAACAGGGGAATGCCATTCATGGTTGTATACAACGGGGAATATGCCGAAGGCAAATCTGTGGCAGTGGAACCCATGTCTGGCGCACCGGATGCGTTCAACAATGACATAGGGCTTGTTGCCATAAAGGCAAAGTCAAGTTTCACCTGCAGTTCAGTTTTCGAACTGACGGAATGACCTGCACAAATTGCTTATAGTGATTTGAAAATCACATAATATGAAATTCGTAAAGGCTACGACCTTCTACAATAATGGACAGGTGCTGAATGATGTTTACATAGGATTTGAGAAGAATATTGTCAGTGTGGGAAAGGAAAAACCCAGCGGTGAAATAATTGCCGAAGGCGTGGTCACGCCAGCTTTCATAGATGCACACAGCCACATAGGGATGGTCAGGGCTGGAGAACCCTCAGGGGAGGACGAATCAAACGAGCATATGGATTCCATCTATCCTCTTTCAAACGCCCTCCACAGCGTGTACATGGACGACTCCGCTTTTCAGGAATCCATTGAAAACAACGTACTTTATTCTGTGGTCCTGCCTGGAAGCGGAAACCCCATTGGAGGGAAGGCAGTGTTGTTGAGAAACTTCGGTGGGAACATAAAGGAAGCTTACGTGCAGGACATCGGGATCAAGACCGCCCTTGGCTACAATCCCCGCAGTACCAAGGACTGGGAAGGAAAGAGGCCATCCACGAGAATGGGGGCAATTGCACTCCTGAGGGAGAGATTCATCAAGGCGAAAAAGATGATGGCCCTCCTGGAGGCTGGAAAAAAGACTGAAGATGAAATCGAGCCATTGGATGAGGTTTTCATAAGGATACTGAAGGGTGACGATATGCTAATGACGCATCTCCACCGCGAAGATGATGCCTATGTCCTCATGAGCATGATAGACGAGTTCGGGTTCAAAGCAGTGGTAAATCATGGAATGGATTTCTACAGGCCGGAAGTACTCAGAGACCTTAAGTCCAGGGGCATTTCACTTGTCTACGGACCTCTTGACTCACACCCGTACAAAGTGGAGCTAAAGCATGAAAGCTGGAAGAACTGCAAAATGGTCATGGACTCAGGGATCAAATTCTGCATGATGAGTGACCACCCTGTGATACTGCAAAGAAATCTCTTCCTTACCATGAGGCATTTCATGAAATTTGGAATGTCAAGGGCCGAGGCTATTTCGAAACTTACGATTGCACCCGCCGAAATACTCGGGCTGAAAAATCTCGGGAAAATAGAGAAGGATTATCTGGCATCCTTCACAGTCTGGAATAAGGATCCATTCGAAATGGATGCGCAGCCAAAACTCGTCGTGGCTGAAGGAACAGAGATTCTGAAGGAATAGAGGGATAACGGTTTAGTATAGATCGGGCATGATATAACTGTGCTCAGCTATGGAAGATAGTGATTGCAACAGTTTTATCAATGAACTGGTCAGCAGATATGGAAACAGCGCAGAGATAAGCGGGTCCCATGAATCCGAGTTCTGGCAATGGCTATGCCCGCTGCTCAAGGATAATGGGAAGCTGGATTGCCTCATGAACTCCAACAGAGATGATTTCTACGGGGCCATACGATCTGTGAGAGAGAACTACTCAAAGAAATGCAAAGAGCTCTGAAGGAGGAAAATAAAAATGGCGGATTTCCAGGACGACCTCAACAGGATAATCACTGACAATTTGTCCAGCTCCAGTGCCATTGCAACTTTCATCGTGGATTTTTTCGAGTCCCATTCCGGGGTTTCAATGGAACAGCTCGGGAAAGCTTCAGAAACCCTTGTTACAAACTTTTCAGGGATGGGCATAGTGAGAAATGTCTGCAGGAAAATGATCGATGGCATTTCTGGTGGCCAGGCACCCGATGAGGCGGGCGAGAAGATCTTTGACGAAATAGAACTGGAATTGCAGAAATCGGTGACCCAGGCATCAAAGATTCTTGAAAAAGGCATGTCCGTGGTGACCATGAGCAGAAGTTCACAGGTCGAGAATGTTATTCTGGCCAATTCTGATATCATTGGCGAGGTCTATGTTCTCGAAAGCAGGCCAATGTCGGAAGGAATAGGTCTGCACAAGTTCCTGCTGGAAAATGAAATACGGTCCACCCTGTTGACAGACGCCTCGGCAGGCTTGGCCGCTGAGCAAGCTGATATTGCCCTGACAGGAAGCGATTCCGTCCTTTCAGATCATACTCTTATACACAAGATCGGCACCTTGCCCCTCTTCACCTTGATGAAAGCGTTGGGAAAGAAGCGCTACGTGCTTACAACAACGATGAGATTTGAGGGTCAGTATGACTATAAGTCCTACCCTGCATTCACGAAACATTCCTGCGATGAGATCGCAGAAGGGTTGAGCCATTGTTCAAATCTTTACTTTGAAAAGATTAGGGCGGATCTCGTGACGGCTTACATCGGGGACAGGGGCATTTTCAACCCTTGAGGAAATTCGCACCCGCTATACTGCTTTGCGGGAAATGCCCCATGCAGCCACTTGGGCTTAGGTACAATAGTTCCTACACAAACTGGAAATTGGCTCCTACTTTTATTTCACTTCATTGTATAATGTAGGTAACACTGCGAATTTTTCGTATTAACTGTGATAAGTTTTAAGTATAGAGCATAGGTATAGATTTAGCTTATAGTGGTGCGAATGAAAAAGGTCATAATTAAGGATGACGAGGCCGTATCTCCGATTATTGCGACAATTCTATTGGTGGCCATTACGGTGGTTCTTGCAGCAACCCTTTACACGATTCTGGGAGGATATACTACGTTTTTGGGCTCTTCCACTCCCCAGGCCTCAATAACAGTCAAACCGGTGACTACTGCCCCCCCACCCATTTACATGCTTTATGTTCAGCAGTTTGGCGGCAATATAAGCCTTGACAAGGTCCAGATGGTTGTAACGAATACGAACAACAGTGTGTATTACACCACATTGATCAACGATCTTAACACATCCGGAACGGGGCTTGGAAATCTCTGGAACATCACTGTCTACGGCCCCAACTACCTAACAGCCTCATCCGTTGTGAAGATAGCAGGAATGAACGGGGCTTCCGGGAATGAGAACATCGCCCAGATACAACTTGTGGATATTTCCACCAATGGAGTAATAGGTACCTGGTCGTCCAATACGGGCATATAGTAGATTATATTTCACTTGAACTGGATAAGTTTCATCCAATCAAATCTTTGAGTTTTTCTACATTTTCAACCGGTGGCAGGCAGTTATTGCCTGTGCACACAGTTATCCTGCTGTGTTCTTCTTCTGTTCCGGCGGACATTGGTTCATCTATTTCCCTCAGAAGTTCACCGTTCCTGTCGTTCATGAAAAGCGTCTCAGCATATGGCTGGTATGATTTGTTCATGTAATCCAGTGCTTTTTTGAAATCCCCGGACTGTTCCCTGATCTTCACAAGGTACGTGTCGGAAAGGTAGTAATCGATTCCTATTCCCATGAAACAGTGATACATGGCTCCCCGGTCAATATCTGAAGCAAATGCGTTGGCGACTGCAACGGCCTCGTCAACAAAGTCGTTATCTGAAAGAATTGTTCCGAGGCGAAGGAGGTTGAACATCTGGATAGAGTTTCCGGATGGAATGGCACCGTCATGGCCCTCCTTCATGCGGACGGGCAGTTTTTCACCATCCGAAGGTGATCCGAAGAATCCCCCCTCTCCGGTATCGGAAAAGAACTCCCTGGTAGTTCGTGATAGTTTTCTCGCTGTCGCAAGATAAGTGGCATCCATGGTGGAAAGGAAGAGTTCAATGAGGCCGAATGTCAGGAAGGCGTAATCGTCCAGGTATGCACTGATGGCACTCTCGCCTTCCCTGTATCTGTGCAGCAGCCTTCCATTTTCATACAGCTTCTCAAGCACAAATTTCGCAGCTTTCTTTGCCTGGTTGAGGAATTCCTCCTCACCAAAAGCTCTGTATGCTTTCGCAAGGGCAGCGATCATCAAGCCGTTCATGTCGGTCAGTACTTTGTCATCGACATGCGGCCTGACACGCATCTCTCTCATTTCGAACAGTTTCTCCCTGGATCTGTCCATTAGCTGTTTCAGGTCTTCCCTTTCAAGACCAAGTCTTTTTGACTCATCATCGAGGCTCCTGTTCAGGTAAAGTATGTTCTTGCCGGTGCTTCTCCCAGTGGCTTCATCGATATAGTTTCCGGAAGTGTCTGCATTGTAAACTGAAAGGAAAATATCCGCATCCTCCTTGCCAAGGGCCTGGTAAAGTTCGGTGGCCTTCCATGTGTAGAATTTGCCCTCCTCGTTCTCGCTGTCGGCATCAATTGCACTGAAGAATGCTCCATCCTTTGAGGTCATCTCCCTTCCAAGAAAATCAGAAACCTCGTACACAACGTCCCTGTAGAGCTTGTTGCCGGTTATCTGGTAGGCTTCGGTATAGGCCATTATCATGAAGGCCTGATCATAAATCATCTTCTCAAAATGAGGCAGGAACCATCCGGCATCGGTTGAATATCTGTGAAATCCATACCCTATATGATCATAGATGCCGCCCATTCTCATGGAGGTCAGGGTCTTGGTAACCATGTCGAGCAGTTCTGTGTCGCCTGTTTTCCGGTATTTCCTCATGAGAAACATCAGGTTCTGCAGTGAGGGGAACTTTGGAGCGGTTCCAAATCCACCATTCTCCTTGTCAAAGCTTGACTTCAGCTGGGTGACCATCTTCTCAAGTGAAGCCTCGTTGGCCGCGTCGCCTTTCTTGCCATGCGTCACTCTCTGGAGATCGTTGAGAACCTCCTCGGCTCTTCTTTCCACCTCTTCCCTGCCCTGGGTCCAGAGTTCCTTGAGCTGTCTAGTCAGATCTATTATGCCGACCATGCCACGCCTGCTCTCCCGCGGGATGTATGTCAAAGCAAACACGGGGACCTTCTCCGGTGTCATTATTATGTTGAGGGGCCAGCCTCCGGAACCAGTCATCATCTGGCTGACCGTCATGTAAGCGCTGTCAATGTCAGGACGTTCTTCCCGGTCAACCTTTATGCTCACGAAGAGATCGTTCATTTCCCTTGCCACGTATTCGTTTTCAAAACTCTCCTTTTCCATTACGTGGCACCAGTGGCAGGTGGAGTAACCTATGCTCAGGAAAACAAGCTTGTTTTCCCTCCTGGCTTTCTCAAAAGCTTCCTCTGACCATGGGTACCAGTCAACAGGATTGTGTGCATGCTGGAGCAGGTAAGGGCTCTTCTCCTTAATGAGCCTGTTTGTGTGAGTTTCATCTTCCATAATCTTCACCATAATTCTGATTTCTCAGGTTGTTGGAAGAGTCAACCTCCCTTTATAACGATTATTACTTGAAAAGGAGGAACCAAATCAGGAATTCAGTTCATGCAGTCAATGCTGCAAGCAGGGTTCCGGCAGTTAATGAAAAATATTGATCAACATTGTGAATTGTTGAATCATCCTGATCAAATCCCATTTACTCAATTTCCGGAGGCAAGAAAAAACACTTCAGTCATTTGCAATAGACAGGAATAGTGTCAAATACCCATACTTGGAAATCCAGTGGTTCCAGGAGGGCCATCTGGTGGCATTACGAACCACCAGAGGAGATCATGCAGTTCCTTCAGGACATGAGGGATGCGATCAATTATGCGTTTCTGGCAACCGGGACTGAGATGGCATCCGTTCCGGACGAAACCCTGCATGGGATTGCATAAGGTTTTGAGAACGGTGCTGAATTCTGCATTCACCCGGGCCTGGCACGAATCTCCTTTAATAGCAGTTCATATTTTACAATACGTGTCGATAGCTATACTGGTAAGGCATGGGGAGAGCGAGTCCAACGTGCAGAACGTGGTTTCTTCGGATATCTCCGGATATCCCCTCACTTTGAAAGGGAGGGGACAGGCATCTCTTGCAGGAAACCAGCTTTCCGGGCTCAGGATCAACAGTTTCAGTTCCAGCCCCGTGCAGAGGGCAATGGAGACCTCATCCATAATATCCGAACGTATTTTCATGAAACCGGAAGTGGACGAACGGATCATCGAATCCGGCATGGATGAGTACAACAACAAGATGTTCACCGAAATACCAAAGCTGAAGAGAACGGAACTTGGCATGGAATCCTGGGAATCCCATCAGGAAAGGTTCAGGGAAGCACTTTCGGATGTGGAAGGAGTGAAGCTCATGGTGAGCCATGCATTTCCCATAAGGGCGGCATTGTCATTGTACCTTGATCTGAATGAGGAAGAGAGCTACGGGATCAGCATCAGGTATGCCAGCATCTCCGTCATGGATCTTGAGAATGGGGAAGTGCTGTGCATAGGTGCGCGTTACCTCAGTGAAAGAGTAAGAAGAGGCATACTATCGGGCATTGCATGAGTTCCTGATCAGGTTTTCTTTTCTGGTTCATTATCAGGCTTCTGGATTTTTATACAAAATTTTTAGCTATACTGAGCAATATACATCAAGACATGATAATCTATGACACAATGTCCAGGGATGAAGTTGAGCTTGATCTTCCTGCTGAAAGGGTGGTCAAGGTTTTCGTCTGCGGACCAACTGTGCAGGACAGCTTCCATCTAGGGCATGCCCGCACCTACATATTCTTCGACTCCCTGGTAAAGTATCTCAGATCCAGGGGGCTCAGTGTGTTCTACTTGCAGAATATCACGGACATTGACGACAAGATTATCAACAGGGCAAAGGAGGACAAAGTTCCGTACGAGCAGATCTCTGAAAAATACACATCTGAATATTTCAGCCTGATGAGGGCGTTGAAAGTGGACAGTGTGAACTTCTACGCCTTTGCCACACGGCATATTGAAGAAATTATTGCCCAGATTTCCACACTGGTGAAAGATGGCTACGCGTATGAAACATCGGACGGAGTTTATTTCAGCGTGACCAGGTTCAAGGACTTCGGGAAATTGTCAAGGCAGGACATTGAGGCACTCAAATCGGGTGCAAGAGTGGAATCCTCCGAGGAGAAGCGGGATCCGAGGGATTTCGTTGTCTGGAAGAAAATGAAGCCGGGCGATCCCCACTGGGATTCCCCATGGGGAAAGGGAAGGCCCGGCTGGCATGTTGAGGACACTGCGATAACTGAGAAATATTTCGGGCCAACTTACGACATCCATGGGGCGGGAACCGATCTCATATTTCCCCATCATGAGGCGGAAATTGCCATAGAGCGTTCCATAAGCGGAAAGGACATCCTGGCAAGGTACTGGATCCACAGCGCCATGATAAACGTGAACGAGGAGAAGATGTCAAAGTCCCTCAAGAATTACGTCACCATAAAGGATGTGCTTTCAGACTTTTTGCCCGAGGATCTCAGGTTCGCGCTTCTGAACGTTCAGTTCAGATCAAACGTCAACTTTTCGGAAGAGTTTATGCTTGAGGCCCGTTCAAACGTCTCTGCCATAAATACACTTTACCGGAAACTGAGAATTGGCCTCGAGGCTGAAACTGAAATTACAGGCAGCAATGCCCATATTTCAAGGCTCTCCAAAATACTCGAAAACAACTTTGACCTTAGAACTTTCTTCAGGGAGGTACTCATCCTCGTTGGGGACTGGAACTCAAGGCTGGACACCTTGAAAAAAGAGGAAATCCGGGATGCTGTTGCAGCACTGGAATGGGCAGATTCATTCACGGGCATCCTTAAGCACGAAAGCACAGCGGGAAACGTAGAAGGGCTGGTAGGACTCGCCCTGAAGCTCAGGAAAAATCTCAGGGAAAAAAAGGACTATGCCTCGGCTGACGAGATAAGATCCGGGTTAAGGGATCTGGGCATTTACATTGAAGACAAGGGGAAAGAAACCATATGGTGGCAATCATGAAGTGGTGGTGAGTTAATGGGAAAGGCTGTAATAATTGTGGACCTCGTGAACGACTTTGTTTCAGGCATATTCGGCTCCGACAGGGCGAAGCGTGTAGCAGATGAGACAGGGCATTTTCTTGAAAAACTCAAGCCCGACGCCGAAGTTGTGTTCACCCTGGACACGCATATACCAGAAGATCCGGAATTCAAGGTATGGGGAGAGCATTGCCTCATCGACACATGGGGGAGCAAGCAGGTGGACAGCCTTGCTGATTTCCCGGGATACAGGATTACAAAGAGGCACTTTGACGCATTTTACGACACCGATCTAGATGGATACCTGAGGGCAAAGGGAATAGATACACTCTACGTTCTCGGAATAAGTACGGACATATGTGTTCTCCACACTGTTGGAGGGGCTTTTTTCAGATATTACAACATAAACGTTGTTTCGGATCTGTCTGCGGCTATCTCACAGGAAAGGCATTTGGAGGCTCTGGCATTCATGGAAAGGAATTACGGTTGCAGGATTCTCACTAAGGAAAAAGCACTGGAGGAGATTTGACATGGTAAAAATTACTTCGGAAAAAGATGGGCAATTGTCACGATTCAGTTCTGCTACGGAAGAGGACATACGCGCAGGAAAGGCCTCGGATGTCTACTTCGAAAGAAGCTTAGATGCGGCTTCCAGAGTCAAGCATGATGCACATGTGGCCGCCGAGTTCACGGTATCGGGTCCGCTTGATACCTGGGTAAACTTCACGGGCCTGAATGAAGTTCTCACCCTGCTCAGGGGAAAGAAGATCGATCTCTACGCCATCCCTGAGGGGATGATAGTCAATTCCAGAGACTCGAGAGGCAACCCGGTTCCATTTCTCAGGATTGAGGGCAGTTATGATGATTTCGGGGAGTTTGAGACGTCCATACTTGGATTTATATGCCAGTCCTCTGGAATCTCCACCCACTCCGCAAAGATCAGGGACGTGCTTGAGGAGACACCGTATTTCTCCTTCGGAATAAGGAGGATGCACCCCGCAATTTCACCGATGATCGACAGGGCCGCGTACATTGGCGGGGCTGACGGAGTATCGGGTATACTGGGCGGTGAACTCATAGGCCAGAAGCCTGTGGGAACAATGCCCCATGCGCTTGCACTCATCTTTGGCGATGACAAGTCATGGGAAATGACCGTAAAGAAGGCCGGCAAAGAGGGAATCAAGACCGTTCTCATAGACACCTTCATGGACGAGAAATTTGCAGCCATAAAGGCAGCCTCCATGTTCCCGGATCTGGACTACATAAGGCTCGACACACCATCATCAAGAAGAGGGAATTTCCCAAACCTTGTCAGGGAAGTACGATGGGAGCTGGATCTAAGGGGATACACTCACGTCAAGATCATGGTTTCCGGGGGACTCAAAATAGAGAACCTGCCCGAGCTCAAGGCTGCAGGTGCCGAGTCATTCGGAATTGGCACTTCAATATCGGCGGCTAAACCTTACGACTTCGCGATGGACATTGTCGAACTCAATGGCATACCACTCACAAAGCGCGGGAAATACTCCGGCTCAAAGAACGTTCTGAGGTGCAGCAGATGCCGCAAGCACCTCACGGTCCCAGTTTCCAGGGAGGTAAAGAAATGTGAGTGTGGCGGAGAGTACGTGAGCCTTTTGAAGAAATTCATCTCAAATGGCGAAATTCTTGAGCCCTACGAGAACCCAACCACTCTCAGGGAGAGAACACTCGAGGAACTCAACTTCATGAAGCGTACACTGGGAAAGGCCGGAGATTCACCAGGTTAATTTTTACTCAAGGTATTCCTCAGAACCGCTGCAATATTATGCTCTTCGCCCCTGAAGATGTACAGGGGCGCAACATCTCATTTCCTGCACTGTTCAATCAATTCTTCAATACGGGTTTCCCGAAGGTTCTTCCCTGTATTTTTTCCCAAAAGCGTTGAAAAGTTCATGATCAGACGCCCCTGGCCGTTGCAGTCTGCGGGATCCTTTTCTTCAGTCCCTTTTCACACATTGGACAGCACGCATAATAGGTCTTCCTGTTGATGGAGACCCTGATTGGTGTGCCGTGAATTTCATTTTCGCAGAGATCACAGTGCAAGTGTTCCAGCCTGCCAAAATTGTCGTTAGTATCTCTTCTCACCGCTATCTTGACGTCAAGAACCCTTACCTGTTTCAGTTTTGTAAGGTCTTCATAATAAACAACTATCAGGTGAGTCCCGTCTATGAGTTCGTAATTCTCCAGGATAAGGTCCTGGGGAACCGAATCAATATCTGCAACGTGAACAAGGGCCATGTCGGTTTCATCCATGTCCAGCCTGATTGTGAAAGATTTAATCCTGCCACTCTCGACAAGGTAGTCGAGCGTCTTCTTGGCTGTTACGCGTGAAATACCCATTTCAGAGGCTATTTCCGAGATACTTTTTCTGGAATCGTGCTTCAGAACCGCTATTAACCTCTGTTCTGTTTCACTGAGGTTTCTTTTCATAATGTATAATGCACAACATGGATTTAGTCATATTGTAAACTTAACTCTTTAGTATTAATCTAAGATAAACAAGGCATGTCCAAAAAAATAGATCCTGTTTGCGGAATGACGGTGGACGACAGCACTGAAATCAAATCAAACTACAAGGGCGAGGAATACTTCTTTTGCTGTGAACACTGCAAAACACAGTTCGACTCAAATCCCATAAAATATACCCGGTGAATGCCTTGCCAACCGATCCCATCTGCGGGATGTTTGTACCGGAAACCTCAAAACTGAAGCTCTCGAAAGAAGGCCGGGATTACTATTTCTGCTCCACGGATTGCCTCAACAAATTCAAGTCCCCGGAGGAGCAGATAAGGGCAATCAAGATCAGGCTCCTGGTTGCCTGGGTATTTGCAGTACCCGTCCTTATCATCACGTATATCCCAAGCCTGAACTACAGGCTCTTAATATTGCTGGCACTTGCGCTCCCTGTCCAGTTCTATTCCGGACTCGGTTTCTATGAAGGCGCCTATCAGGCACTGAAGAACCGGATGGGAAACATGGACATCCTGATTTCTCTCGGCACGCTTACCGCATTTTTCTATTCTCTTCTTATTACGGTATACCCTGGAATAATTGCAAACTCCAGCCCTTACTATGATGCTTCCGTTTTCATAATCACGCTGATTCTGACTGGCAATTTCCTTGAGAGCATCACAAAGAAATCAGCTGGAGATGCAGCTGGAAAACTCATGAGCATGCTGCCAAAGGTTGCCCATAAGCTTGTTGGTGATTCAATACAGGACGTCGCTGCTGATTCAATACTTGCGGGCGATTTAATACTTATCAAGCCTGGCGAGGTCATAATTGCAGATGGAAAAGTCAAGGAGGGCCAGGGTGACATAGACACGTCCACAATCACGGGAGAGCAGGAACCGGACTTCGCCACAAAAGGTGACAGGGTTGTCTCAGGAACAAAGAACCTCAATGGCACCCTCACGGTTGAAGTCGAAAGGTCAGGCAGCGATTCCACTGTTAACAGGATATACGACATGCTTCAGGCAGCATCTTCCGGGAGGGCAAAAATTCAGCGAATAGCAGACATCTTCTCATCGTATTTTGTGCCGGTTGTACTCATTTCTGCGTCCATCTCTGCCATAGTCTGGAGCCTGGTCATAAGCAACATGGGGACAGGACAGTGGGATATACCGGTACTGGCTTTTGTTTCTGTTGTGGTCATTGCGTGTCCATGCGCCATAGGTTTGGCCGCTCCCATTGCGCTTCTCATATCTTCCTCGTTCTCATACGGCAACGGGCTCATACTAAAAAATACAGGTGCGCTTGACAGGTTGTCCAAAGTGAACAGGGTCATATTCGACAAGACCGGAACATTGACTGAGAACACTCCTGCCGTCAAGATGGTATATTCTTCCATACCTGAGAATGACCTGATTTTGATGGCTGCTTCGGTTGAAAACAACTCCAACCATCCAGTTGCCAGGTCAATAGTAACTTATGCGAGAGCACACAATATCAGCATTTCCAGGGCCGATGATGTTAAGGAGATCCCGGGAACAGGGATTTCGGGTAAAATTTCAGGAAACACTGTCGAAATTGTAAGGTCAAAAGCTCTTGGCAGCTCAAGCGTTGATGTGATAGTTAATGGTGAAAAAGCCGGCCAGATAGACTTCCAGTACGAAATCAAAAGTGAGGCAAAAGCTCTCATAACCGAGTTGAAAGAAAGAGGTATCAGAACGGCTCTAGTCACGGGTGACAAAGCAGTTGAAGCAAAGAGGATCGGGGAGCTTCTTTCAATCGATAACATCCATTCAGAAGCCGCTCCCGACTCAAAGGCAAAGATTGTAATGGATTACCAGGAAAAGGGTGACTATGTGTTATTTGTTGGAGATGGAATCAATGATACTGTTGCCATAGAGACTGCGGATGCAGGCATTGCAGTGGCAGATGCCTCCGACATAGCAAAAGAGGTAGGTGATATAATCCTTGCCAAGAACGACATTATGCTCGTTCTCTCTGCAATTGAACTTTCAAAGGAAACCATAAGGAAGGTGAAGCAGAATATATACTGGGCTATTGGATACAATTCAGCGCTGATACCCATAGCAGCAGGAGTGCTTGTCCCAATCTTTGGTTTGCAGATGTACTCAGTGTTGCCAATACTCGCGGCTCTTGCCATGGGCCTAAGCTCCACCAGCGTGGTGCTGAACTCGCTTCTCCTGAGGGGGAGGCTTAGAAGCAACGTTTTTGGGCGGTTCGGCTCTGCAGCTGCGTGATGCTCCATGGCAAAGGCTGTAAGAATTTACAAGGACGCGGAAGCACTTATTGAGGAACTTGAACAGAAGGCGGTGCCGAAATACAGGGAGAACATGCCAAAATTCGGCATAGAACATGTTAAATCACTTGGAGTGCCGGTGCCGGAGATCAGGAAGATTGCCAAATCAACTGCCGAGTCAAGAGGAGTCGCAATGGAACTTTGGAAATCAGGTCTGCACGAGGCAATGATACTTTCCACCATGATCTTTCCTCCCGCAGAAGTAAGCGTGGAAGATGCGGAAAAGATGGTAAAAGACATTGTTACATGGGATCTATGCGATCACTTTACAGGGAACCTCATTGCTCCAAGCCGGTTTGTAATGGAAGTCATGGAATTTTGTCATTCGAGTGAGGAAGAATTAGTGAAGCGCGCAGCATTCTCTCTCATAGCTCAATTAGATCAAAAGGTATGGTATACGCCACGGAATGTACGCCACTTCATTTCATTGATCAAAGAAGCCTCAAGCGACGGCAGAAACTTTGTAAGGAAAGCTGTCAGCTGGGCTTTGCGGGAAATAGGGAAGAGTTCCCCTGAAAACTGGAGGCTCGCAGTAGCTGCTGCGAATGAAATTATTGCAGCAGGCACAAAAGCCAGTCTCTGGATAGGACGGGATGCAAAAAGAGAGCTTTCATCCAAGGCCGTAAGAAAAAGGCTTGAAATATATGGAACCAAGCTTTGATGGCAATTTGTCTATTTTATATATCCATCTGGCAAAGAATATATCCTGTGCTGTCATGAAAATATCATGAAACTCCTCATAAACGGTCAATGGGTGGAACCGGAAAATAAGGGTGAACTGAGCAAGTATAACCCTTCTACGGGCAAAGTCATGGGGATCTTCCCCGCTGCATCTAAAGAGGATGTCAACAGCGCCATAGATGCTGCTGAGGAGAGTTCTGAAAACTGGTACTCAATGGGGTCTGTCGCAAGGTCAAAAATACTCTACAGGGCCCGGGAATTGATGCAGGATTCAAGAAACGAGCTGGAAGCTCTCCTGACTGCTGAAAATGGCAAGACGCCTGTTGAAGCGAGGCAGGAGACTGACGGAGTACTGGACCAGATCCAGTATTATGCGGAGTTTGCCCGCAAGATCACCGGCGAGATAGTTGAAGGGGACACGCAGTGGAGGAAGATCTTCCAGTATAAGATACCCTATGGTGTGGTTGTGGCGCTTACACCGTGGAATTTCCCGGCTGCAATGGTTGCAAGGAAACTTGCCCCCGCCCTGCTCACCGGAAATTCTGTAGTGCTCAAGCCAAGCAGTGATACCCCATTCACAGCGGAATGGATCGTGAAGAAGTTTGTCGAGGCTGGAATTCCAAAAGGAGTCCTCAACCTTGTAACCGGGAAAGGTTCGGAGATAGGTGACCATATTGTACAGCACAGGAAGGTGGGCCTTGTTACAATGACCGGCTCAACTTCCACCGGTCAGAGAATTATGTCAAAGTCGTCTGCAAACATGGCGAAACTCATTCTGGAACTTGGCGGAAAGGCTCCCTTCATGATTTGGAAGGACGCAAACCTGAAGAATGCCCTCAAGACTTTTCTCTGGGCAAAATTCTGGAACTCAGGCCAGTCATGCATAGCTGCCGAAAGGCTGTATGTGCACTCGGCTGTCTATGGAAAATTCATGGAAATGGCAGGGAAAGCCCTTTCCAGAATGAAGGTCGGCAACCCGGAGAATTCCGACATGGGCCCCCTCATCAACAGGTCTGCCCTGGAGATGACAGAGAAGTTCGTGGTGGATGCCAAATCACAGGGATACAAGGTTGTCGCAGGAGGAGAGGCCCCAAAGCTGGAAGGTGAATTCAGGGAAGGATACTTCTACAGGCCAACACTCTTTTCCAATGTCGATCAGAAAGCGGAACTGTTCCAGGAGGAGGTATTCGGGCCAGTCATAGGGGCGATGGCGGTTGACAGCGAGGACGATCTTTTCAAGTACGCCAACGACTCAAAGTACGGGCTTGCCTCATACCTGTTCACCTCCGATCCAGACATGATATTCCGGGCCTCTGAAGGCATAAGATTCGGCGAAGTCTACGTAAATATGCCAGGGCCTGAATCTTCACAGGGATACCACACAGGTTTCCGCCTTACGGGACAGGCAGGCGAAGGGAGCAGGTTTGGCGTGGAAGAGTACCTGAAGCTGAAGAACGTATACATCGATTACTCAGGAAAATCCCTGAACATTGAAACGGTCAGAGAAGATCTCATCGGGTGAAATGAATTGGTGATGGAAACGCACCATCACAATTTTTTGATTTCCTGCACAAGTTTTTCCAGAGAGCTTTTTGCATCCCCATAGAGCAACTTGGCGTTTTCCCCGTAGAACAGATCGTTTTCAATGCCTGCAAATCCCCTGCCGGAGCCTCTCTTCAAAACAACCACATTCTTTGCCCTGTCAGCATTCAGGATTGGCATGCCGTACAGCGGGCTCCCCTCCTTTCTGGCTGACGGATTCACTACATCATTTGCGCCAATGACAAGTGCAACGTCCGCGCTTTCAAGTTCCCGGTTTGCAATGTCAAGATCCTGCATCAGTTCGTACGGTACACCGGCCTCGGCCAGGAGTACATTCATGTGGCCGGGCATTCTTCCCGCAACCGGGTGTATGGCACAACTGACCGAGATGCCTTTATCCTCCAGCACGTCTATAAGGTCTTTGACGCTGAACTGTGCCTGTGCCGCAGCCATTCCAAATCCAGGGATCAGGACAACCTTGCTCGCATAGGCAATAAGAATTGCTGCATCCTCCAGTTCTATTGGCTTGAGGGAACCTTTAATTCCCCCTTCTTCATGGCTCTCCTGTCCGAATGCTCCAAAGAGAACGTTCCGTAGGGACCTGTTCATGGCCTTTGCCATTGCAAGGGTGAGCATGGAGCCGGATGCGCCTACCAGAATCCCTGCCACAACCATTGCATAGTTCGGTATGGAATAGCCGTCCAGGGCAACCGCCAGGCCAGTGAGTGCGTTCAGCAGAGCTATTACCACAGGCATGTCAGCTCCTCCGATAGGGAGGGCCATTAGAATTCCGTAAGCCACAGCAAGGAGGAAGAAAAGGGAGATCCAGAGCGCAGGCGCAGGGAGTGCGAAGGGCCGAGACAGATAGAAGACCCCGAACACGATGGACAGAAGAATCACGGAGATGTTGATGGGCTGCTGCAGCCTGAACACTATGGGCCTCTGCTTGATCCATCCCTGGAGTTTGAGGAATGCTAGCACGCTCCCGGAGATTGAGACAGACCCAATCAGGGCGCCCACGAGGGCGATTGAAAGGCTAAGCGAATCTCCATTGAAGGAAAGGAGTTCTATTGCTGCTATGAGTGCTGCTGCACCTGCCCCCATCCCGTTATAGATTGCAACCATCTGTGGCATGTTGATCATTGCAACCTTCCTTGCAGCATACCACCCCATGGAGCTTCCTACGGCCACTCCCACAAGTATGAGTGGCATGTTGTTCAGGCCCGGAAGGAGGAAGGTGACGGCGATGGATACGGTCATGGCAATGCCGGCCCATACAATTCCGCTGGCGGCGGTTTTGGGTTTCGACATTCTCTGAAGGCCTATGACAAAGAATGCAACAGTGATCAGGTAAACAGGGTCAAAGATGTCAATCATCTTCCTTCTCTCCTGTTCTGGGGGAGAACATGCTTAGCATCCGGTCCGTGACTGCATAGCCCCCCGTAACGTTCAGTGACGCCATCACCACTGCTATGAAGCCAAGTATCCTCTCCAGGTCGGTATTGGCATAGCCCAGTGATATTATGGCCCCCACAAGCACGATACCATGGATAAAATTGGAGCCCGACATGAGTGGGGTATGCAGCACTACCGGCACTTTCCTGACAACTTCGTAACCTATGAAGGCCGCAAGGAGAACCACATAGAGTGAAACCCAGACATCGACGGGCATTTCTAATTCACCTCTTTTCCATTCATTCCTTCGGACACCATGCAGGCCTTGAGAATGTCGTCATCAAATGGCAGATCCAGGGCACCGTTCCTGACTATCAGCTGCAGGAAGGAGAAAATATTGCGGGAGTACATCTCACTGGCATTGATCGGTACTTCTGCTGGAAGATTCGCCGCACCCACGATCTTCTTCCCCTGAAAATCAACAATCTCCCCTATCCTTGTGAGTTCGCAGTTCCCACCTGAATCCGCCGCAAGATCAACAATCACTGTTCCCGGCTCCATCCTTTCAACCAGTTCTTTTCTTATTATGAGTGGAGCCTTCTTACCGGGCACTGCGGCGGTCGTTATCACAATATCGGAATTCTGGAGCGCATTTTCCAGCATTTTCTGTTGCGATTCCTTCTCTACCTCGGTTAGCTCCCTGGCATATCCGCTGGCCGAGGAGGCGTCAATGTCGAGCTCAAGAAATTTCGCCCCAAGGCTTCTCACATCGTCTCCCGCAGCTCTCCTGACATCATAAGCGGTAACTTTGCCACCCAGCCTTTTTGAAGTAGCAATTGCCATGAGGCCGGCAACTCCAGCCCCGATCACCAGAACTCTGGACGGCTTTATTGTGCCGGCTGCTGTGGTGAGCATGGGCATGAGCCGCGGGGAATTGATGGCAGCAAGTATTGCCGCCTGATATCCCGCAACAGAAGATTGCGAGGAGAGCACGTCCATGCTCTGGGCTCTGGTTGTTCTTGGCAGCCGCTCGAGAGCAAAAGTGGTCACCTTTGATTTCACTGCTGCTTCTATCAGTTCAGGATTCCTGTCCGGCAACAGTATTCCAATCAGTATAGAACCCGGTTTCATCATGGAAACATCGGACTCAGACGGGCGTTGTACAGATGTTATGATGTCTGCTTTCTTGAACAGTTCTTCCCTTTTTGCAACTATCCGACCCCCCTGATCGACATAACGCCTGTCCGGAAAATATGACATCTCACCCGCATCGGCTTCCACAAGGACCTCAACGCCTATTCCCTTGAGCCTGGGAACCGTTTCAGGTGCTATGGAAACGCGTTTCTCATAATGCAGATTATCTTTCGGAACTCCCAGTATGATTGTCACGATTACACCTCAAACGTTTGTTATTGGCGTAGCGACTAATATCACTGTTACCTTATCTATAATGGGAAATCTTCATTGGGTGAGTCATGGGGGCATTTTTCCCATGGGGACAACCGGTGTTGCCTGTGCCTGAAGGCAATGCTGAAAAATAGGCACGCGTCTATTGTCAATGCTGCAAGGTAGGCAGTCAGGAACTAATTAATATACAACAAATGTGTGATGCTGATGATCCAGCATTGATTACCGAATCTGCATTTCTGGAGTTTCCTCTTCTTAGAACAGAAAGACTTGTCTTACGGCAACTCAGGGTCGAGGACGCAAATGACATATTTGCCATAAAATCAGATATTTCCGTTACAGTACCTTACTGCGTAGAACCCTACTGGAAGCTGGAACAGGCAAAGGCCTGGATAGAGCTGGTGCAGAAGGGGTATTTTTCCAGAGATAATATTCTCTGGGCCATAACATTGAAAGGCGAAGATAAAATGATAGGTGATTGCACCCTCTGGCATCTGGACCATGAATCAGGTTGCGGTGAACTTGGGTACGAACTCGCCAAAACTCACTGGGGCAAAGGAATCGCATTTGAAGCCACTTCTGCTGTTATGAATTTTGGATTTTCAGTGATGAACCTTAACAGGACTGAGGCTTGTCCGTTCAGCACAAACGACCCATCCATCAAACTGCTCGGCAGGCTTGGGTTCTTGCTTGAAGGCACGCTTCGCCAGAGAATACATTTCAGAGGCAGGTACTACGACCAGATGTACTATGGTCTTCTCAAGGATGAATGGGAAGAACAGCAGAAGCATCGAAAGGTTCAAAGTCTGAACGAGAAGTAGTATTTTCAAAGTTTGCAAAGGGGATGCAAATATTGCTGTGATAATTGGGGAGGGGTCGAATGGACCTCCATGTGATAGTGAACAGCATTCTCAAGCAACCCGGAGCAGGAATGTGATGTGTTCCTCTGTTCAAAGAACGGAATTCTGAAATAGGAGTTTATATCAACGCATATAGGGGGCAAGTCCAGTGAGCTTCGGGGATAAACAGCGAATAATGCGGGTGCCGGGATTTGGACCCGAGGCACGAGCTTGGCAAGCTCGCGTGTTACCAGGCTACACCACACCCGCTTGGCTGTGACATCGTCTTTTTAATATTAATTTTTGCTACAGGAAAGTGTCATTACTGCACTTGAACTGGAAAAGGTTTTGTATTCATCAGTCAAGGTGAGGAAGATCACAGGAATATTTGCCGGGGATTTTTCAACGTAATGCACAGTTGAATGCATGTCACCCTAGCATGTTAGGTATGCATTGTTTTGTCATCTCCAAAAAGTTGACTCTTATTTTAGCTATGAAAGCGAAATATTTGGCCAATTATTAGGTATATTGTCAAGATTATACTGTGTTTTACAGTGTCTGTAGTTGATTTTCTATGTGGAATTGCTTTGTTGCAGCTAAAGCAACAAAGAGGGCAATAGTTAAATATGGAAGCTTTATGAAACCCCTGAAACAGGGGATAACATGATCATGGCAAAAATGCCCAAATTGTTATTCGAAAAACTACTAATGTTTGACTTCATTTCGCTGAAAACACTACAAAACTATTTTAATACGATAACATCTTTAGCATTAAATAGGTGATTCCAAGAATGATAATGTCTGAGGAAAGAAACAGGTATCCCGAAATCAGATTCGCAAATGATTTCGAGATCAGTAAAAACGCACCGTTTACCACGGTGGATGACTTTGTCAACACCATGGGACACCTGATTACACCCGATATGATGGTAATCAGAGTTACAGAGAGTCTTTGCCCCATATGTGTTGATGACGAGAAATTCGATCAAATGAGGATACCTGCAGCAGTGTACGAGCATGCCGGAGAAGTTAAACTCATTAAGGAGTGCGCCGAACACGGAATTACTAAAGAGAAGTACTGGGAAGATTACGAAATGTACCAGGAAGCCAAGAAATGGCTCGACCCAGGTGTCAAGATACTCAACCCTCACGTTGCATATCTCGAATCAAAGATTGTATGCCCGACTCACTGTGGTCTCTGTGTTAAGCACAAATCCCACACTGGACTTGGCAATGTTGTAGTTACAAACAGATGCGATCTCTCGTGCTGGTACTGCTTCTTCTATGCTAAGGAGAACGAGCCAATTTACGAGCCAACTCAGGACCAGGTAAGAATGATGCTGAGAAGGATGAGAAATGAGAAGCCTGTTGGAGCAAACGCTGTCCAGATTACTGGTGGAGAGCCAGCAATAAGGGACGACATCATTGACATCATAAAGATCGCCAGAGAAGAAGGATACGAACACATTCAGCTCAATACAAACAGCATTAGATCCGCTTTTGACCCGGACTTCCCAAAACAGATAAGATCCGCTGGTTCAAACGTCATTTACACAAGTTTCGATGGGCCAACCCCCAGATCCAACCCGAAGAACTTCTGGGAAATTCCCGCTGCCCTTGAGAACTACAAGAAAGCTCCTCTCGGAGTTGTCCTTGTTCCAACCGTAATTGGTGGTGTTAATGACAAGTACCTTGGGGACATCATAAGATTTGGTCTGTCCAACATTGATTCAGTCAGAGCAGTTAACTTCCAGCCAGTCAGTCTGGTAGGCAGAATGCCTGACAGAATGAGGGAAAAGCAGAGAGTTACAATACCTGGAGCAATCAAGAAGATTGAACAGCAGACCGATGGTCTCATTGGAAGAGAAGACTTCTTCACTGTACCATCAACAGCAAAGGTTTCCGACTTCGTTGAGCAGCTCAAAGGTAAAGAGATGTACAAGCTGTCCATACACTTTGCCTGTGGAATGGGAACTTACCTGTTCAAGGACGATGACAGGGTAATTCCGATTACAAGGTTCATTGACGTAAGGGGAATGTTTGAACACATCGGCGAACTCGCTGACGAGATAAAGAACTCAAACTTCAAGAGACTCAGCAAGGCGGTCACAGTACCAAAACTGCTCCTTAGCCTGAACAAGTTCGTTGACTATGAAAAGGCACCGAAGGACTTCAAGCTCAAGGATATGATATACAACGCCTTCACTGATGGAGACTACCACGGACTCAAGGCTTTCCACTACAAGTCGATGTTCATAGGATTCATGCACTTCATGGACCCATACACATACGATGTGGACAGAGTCGAGAGATGTGATATCCACTATGCAATGCCTGACGGCAGAGTTGTCCCATTCTGTGCCTTCAACGTTATTCCTGAACTCTACAGGGATGCAACACAGAGGAAATACTCAATGCCCGCAAGGACATACGAAGAAAGAACTGGAAAGATCCTCAAGAAGGACAAGTACTTCCGTGAGTACACCAAGGAAGACAAGAGGAGAATCCTGGCTTTCTACGAAAAGAGCATAGGAAGAAAACTCAGTGAAGATGAAATCGGTATAAACCTCGATGAGAAGATACCGGTTATATCATCAGAAAGACCTGAGTAATCAAACAATACCACCTTTTTTATTTCCCTTTTTACTTTTCTTTTAACAAAATTGAGCGGGAAATCCCCTTCCGAAAGGGAGGAGATGAAAGCGAAATCATTATACTTTGTAATGAAATGAAGTAACTATGCCTTACAACCTCGACAAGGGGGCTCATTCGGTTTACTC
>OFHI01000042.1_pt1 | contig 32031 bp, 29 predicted proteins | sample 1522021 | NCBI WGS metagenome assembly OFHI01 (sample SAMEA2464839, study PRJEB22497) | soil metagenome | biome: Grassland; feature: Farmland; material: Clay | place: Australia | collected 2013-02-01 | depth 1.4 m | reverse complement strand
GGTCAAGACAGTATTCACCGATCCGCCCGGAACCTATCATTCCTACCTCACCAGGCTTGCAAGGCCGAATGTCCTGAGGGACGCATTATTCACCATTGGAGGAAGATTCCACAGGGAAAACTTCCATCTCCAGAAGAAATACGGCGTGAAATACACCGCTGGTTTCCTCGAGACTCCATACAAATTCATGTTCAATACAGTGTTTAAATTCATCATCACAGGTGCATTTTCCGTTTTCAGTGCACCTTACATCAGAAGCATTGACGGCAAACTGTGGGATGAAATCTACATAAACGCTGTTGATGATTTTGACCTTTCTCTGAATCTAACTAGAAATCCAAAGGACTACGCCTTCATGAAATACAGGATAGGAGACATAATAGGTGGAGTTCTTGGGAAGAATATTCCAAGGATGCTGAGGAACGTTGCAAACCTGTCCTACCTTAACTACAAGATAGACAACAGGTCTCTTGAAATTTCTAGAGAGCAATGACTGCTTCCATGATTTACAGGAAGCGGATTTTCCTGTGCACAACTGATATTTTGTACCATAAATAATGTGTATATATAGTGGGTTTTTAAGATAGCGCAATGGAGCATATCCATTGAGGATCAGTTTGAAGAGGTATTGAAATGAAGGTTCTTGTTACCGGTGGTTCAGGATTTATCGGCAGCTACATCATAAAGTCGCTTGTCAGGCAGGGGGAAGATGTTTATTCCGCTGACAATTATGACAGGAAAAGTACTTTCAAGGTTCCGGAGGCCAAATACCTGAGAGTGAACATAGCTTCTGAAAAACAGGTTGAAAGAACGATAAGTACCGTGATGCCTGACCTAATATACCATCTGGCGGCACAACCCAACCCCGTCAAGTCCTGGGAAGAGCCTGCCGACACCTTCAAGACCAACGTAATGGGCACAATTCATCTTTTTGAATCCCTGAGGAGGCACAACAGGAATGCTAAGGTAGTTGTAGCCTGTTCCAGTGCCGCTTATGGAGATCAGGTAGCCCAGCCCACCAATGAGGATTCCGTCCTGAGGCCGCTGTCCCCCTATGGCGTGAGCAAGGCTTCACAGGACATGCTGGTATACCAGTATCACAGGTCCTACGGACTTCCGTATTACTGCGTCAGGCTTTTTGGAACTACAGGCCCCGGGAAAACAGGCGATGTCGTAAGCGATTTTGCCTCGAGGATTGCTGAAATCGAGAACCACGGCGGAATACTGAAGGTTGGAAACCTGAACACGGTCCGTGACATATCTGATGTAAGGGATGTTGTCAAGGCATTCGAGCTTGTTGCAGAAAAGGGAGAGCCGGGAAAACCGTACAATGTCGGATCAGGAAGAAAATACCGGATAAGGGATATCCTCAGTGATCTTCTCTACATGTCAAGCAAGAGGATTTTCTATGAGGTGGATGAATTAAAGATCAGGCCTACTGATGAATACGTGATTTCACCGGACATATCGAGAATAAAATCCCTGGGGTACATACCTGAAATAAGAATGTCCAGGACCCTTGAGGACACGCTTGATTACTGGCGTGAGAAAGTTCAGATTGAGAATACTGAGAGAATGCCCAGAATAAGGGCTTGAATCAATCTTTATTTCTTTTCGGGCTGGTATTATTAAGGAACTCCTCGGACTTCTGCTCCTCATTCTTTATTTTGTTTTCATGAGACTTTATTGCGTCCACGAATTCCAGATACATGTTTTCAAAAGTGAACTCCCGTGCCATCAATAGCCCGTTTGAAGCCAGCTTTATTCTTTTTTCCTGATCGTCAACAAGGGATATCACTGCGTTTTTCAATGCTGCCGGATCCCTTATGGGGACAATCATCCCTGTTTCATCCTCCTTCACATACTCCCTCACACCGCCATTGTCCGTTGTCACAACCGCACAACCCGATGCCATTGCCTCAACACCGGGCAGGCCGAATCCCTCTATGACGGAAGGGAATACGAAGATCGATGCAGAATTGTAAAGCTCGAGAAGGGTATCGTGGGATACTATCCCCCTGTGATCAATAAATTCAGGAACAAGGTTTGAAGGGTAATTGCCGAATGATATAATCCTTATATCGGGCCTTTCCCTGTGAATCATGTCCATTGCCTCTATTGCATATCTCGCACCCTTGTCCTCGAATCTTCTTACCGGAACCAGGATGGTCTTCCCGTCCCTCTTCTCTACAGGCACTATCACATGGAACTGGGATTTCTCGAAACCGGCAATATGGATCTTAATCGGGCTGTCCTGCAAAAACCTCTCATAAACCCGGTCGTTCAGGACGATCTTCTGCAGATTAAATGAGTATGAGTTCGTTGCAAGAGGGGAAAGGGAGCCTGAAAATGACGGATCATCCTCCTCGTGCTGGACGAGGTAATACTTTTTCGTCTTCCTCCTGTAGCTGTTCACAAAATATGCAGCCTGCCAGGCAGTTGCAATCATCCTTTTCACCTCGACATTTTCAATGTCTCTGCCTGTGTAATAAAGTGAAACTCCCCGTAGTGATTCCCTGAATTCAATGCCGGAAAGCCTCCTCACGAATGGCAGGAAGAAGTAGCCCGTTCTGGAATTTATGAATCTCTCAAAAGGCCTGTATGTTCTGGGCCTTGACTTCATGAAATCTGCTATGGATGGGTCTCCTGTAGCATCCTGAAGGTATCCGTAAATATCCTTGAGATACAGTATGCCGACCCTGTAATTGTTTCTGACAAGCCTCCTGGTCAGCTGGCTTAAGGCAATCTGGCCACCCCTCGGGTAAAGCGGCAGTCCCGAAGTGACAAAAAGGAAATCCAGGGAATTTCTGGAACTCATCATGTAAAAATGACCTGTAAATATTAAATCTTAGCTCCGACAGCCGGGATCTTATTTCGCTTTAGCACGCCGGTTACATCATGAGGTTCCGAAAAGATCAGGAAATTGCTCATTCCCGCCCCTCCTCATTTCTTTTTGATGCAAGAAATGCGTAAATCAGCATAAGTGCCCCTATTCCTGTTCCAAACGCGGAGAAAATGGCAGTGCTGTAAAATGAAGTCACGACATAGAAGTAGCCCAAAGTGAATACCACCAGGAACACTGACAGCAGGATCGCAGAACCGACTGAGGTTATCTCCATCCCCATCTTCCTTATCCTGCTCTTCTGGCCCTCTGTGAGATATGTCCTGGGCGGGTTCACAAAAGCCATCATCCCGATTGCAACTGCAGGAAGGACCGCAAGCCCTAGTGTCTGGTACGGATGCTTCATGAAATAATTTCCGGGGATGCTTGCATTAACAGATGCTATTGTTATGTTGCTCAAACTGAAATCACCGTATGCAAGCCCGCTTTTGAAAGAGAACGTGTTGAAAGTGTCATTTGAGACACTGAAATAATTCGTGAACCTTACGTTAGGCTCTGAAATTGTAAAGTTTGAAGAGGCGCCAACGCTTGACGTGAACGATATGTCAGTCGTGTAAGAATGCAGGATCTTTCCTATTCCCACCAGATTGAACTGCATAGATCCGTTCATCGGGGACTGGAAATTTGTCGTGAGATTGTTCTTCATCAGCCCTGTACCGTTCGTCAGCGGTATGTAAAGGCCGGCAGGATAGCCGTTTGTCCATACCCAGAAATAATATGTCTTGCCTGCATCGAGATGAATGTTGTAGTTGAATTTCTGGAGGTCTGTTGCGTATGATCCGTAACCGACCTGCCCTATTGATGAAGACGGGTTCAGGCTTGTTGTTATCTGGGAGCTGACACCGTAATAGCCGTAGGTCATCGAAGCGTTCAGGATTACGTACTCAAGCTGCATTGCCTCACTCACCTGGAATGGCTGGATAAGCGCGTAATCCGTATTCAGGTAATATCTCTCTGAAACATTTCCCTGATTCACTGTATCGATGACGTAATTTGTTGTGTTGTGGAATATGGCTGTAAGCTCATACTCACCCTGGGGAAGAAAGAGATTCTGTGTGTAAGTGTACGGAGCTCCGGAACTTGACGATGTGAACGGTGACACTGAATAATAGAAGTTGTTCATTACAGGCGGGCCCGTATAATTTTTCTCGTACAGCAGGAACGACCCTGATGAGGCAAGGTAGCCATAACTTGTAAGGGGGTAAGGCGGCCCTTCGGTGGTGCTGAACAGTGTATAATTCTTAGGTGTTCCGTAGTACCATGTATCCCAGCTGTGCGCACTCACCACCGGCAGTTCGTTCACGTAGGTGAAGACGTCGCCATTGGCGGGAATCACTTTGGAAATTTCTGCCAGTCCGGCATTGCTGTGGCTGATCGATGTAACCGGATTCTGCATGAACGGAATGCCTGTTGCAGAAAACCAGGATGCAATCATCAGTATGAGGATCAGGGCGGACAGCTTCTTGATGCTGCTCATTTCGAGGTGGAAGCCCTTTCCCTTCTCGTTGTATTTGCTGAGCCTCCTCATGCCTTCAATCGCACCTATCGCCACGAACGGGAATATGAAGCTGTTATAGTAATTTCCGAATGTCCAGTACCCGCCGAGCACTGATATAAGCTGGGCAGAGAACCAGGGCAGCTGGCGGATTGCAACTGGATCAAGGAAGGCAAGGAAAAGATAAGGCCCGTTCAGTTCGAGAAAATTCCTCAGCTTTCCCTGAGGATCGGTGTGTATGCCCATCAGGAGGCTGTCGAGAGAACCTACATCAGTTCCGTACAGGTTTGTGGTTATGTTGTGGGTTCCTGCCGAAAAGAAATCATTCATCAGACCCTGCAGATAGAAGAATGTACCTGCAACAGCTATCAGAATTATTCCCAGCAGGAACGGTTTGGCTATAGGTGTAATATTTGAGCTTAATGAGAATCGCAGCGTCCTTAATCTCGAAAAGATGAGATGGTGCGCCTTTGTCTGCCCGAAGGCCTTCACGATAACGAATATGCCGAAGGCTACTCCCATTATGGCGGAGAACTCGATTGTGGACATCATGAGAAGGAACGCAACAGCAAATCTGGCATACTGCCTCTGATCGAGAAAATAATAAGTGTATACGGCGAGACCGGAAAAAAGGGCCACGGACTCGAACGGGCTTGTAGCTATGGCAGGGTAGAACAGGTATGAAAGTGCTATCATGAATGCCACTAACTCGTTCTTGAGCCTCTTTATGCCCAGAAGATAAAGCGGGATGGTCGCTGAATAGATAAGCGTAATCATGATCAGTGAAAGAGACTGGATGCCGGGCCACATTGAGTAGAATGGAAGAAGAATGAACAGTATTGGAGACGCATGAACCCTGAAAAACGATCCGCCGGGCACCGTATTCATGAAAGGCTGGTGATCAAAAACTGCACTGGTCATGGACTGGATCATGGTGGATGTGTCAATTATGTAGTAGTTGTTCAGGTTGTACGTATTTACTATGTTCTGCCACGACTGGAACACTATCCAGAAGATTGTGGCAGCAATCAAGATCAAAAGATAATTAGGTTTTTTCCTGAACCGCATAACAACTGACACTTTCAAAAAAACCGAGGGAAATTAAATAAGATTTATGGTACAGGTTCCATCAGGAATTTGCTGCTGATAATGCCTGACATACTGCCGGGGCATAATTGCAGACGATATATATTCCATTGGGAATACTCTGCAGGTGCATGTGAATGAGATTCGTACCAATTTTCTTAAATAATCTCCACCAAATTTTTACGCATGAAATATGGTCTGGGGTCGTCTGCATGTGGTGTAAATGGCAATATCAGGAAGTTCAAGATAAGGCCTGAAAGGATCGCCCTTCTGGTAATTTCTCTGAGGATGCAGGGATCAGCTTCATGAAAAGCATACTCATAGTCACTGATCCGATTCCGGAGGGATTCTCCGTCCAGTTCAAGCTCCTGAAGTCGATACTCCAGAGGATGAAGGGGAGCCTTGAAATCAATGTTACATCCACATACTTCAACCCCGGGAGAGCCGACGAGTTGAGATCGCTGGGATACCAGGTTATCGCCCCTTCCAGAAACACTTTCATTGGAGACAGGATACTCTCAAGATTCCACAAGAATAATGAGGCAATGCTCTGGCTTGAGAGCTGGTTCCGTGAATCGATATTCGGCTTGAATTCATTTGAAATCAGATCTCTTATAGGAAACAGGAAGTTCGATCACGTGATGAACCTGGCAGCAACCATACCTGTTGAAAGTGAGGTGTGGTGGAATCAGGGAATGCCGCTTGAAATAATCCTCGAGCAGATGAGTGATTCCAATATTCTTGCCGGGATGGCCAACAGGCTCGGGCGGTGGATCATAAGGCCCCTGAATCTTAAGCTCCTGAGGAAAATCAGGAAAACAAGCGGACAGATGGTTGTCAATTCGAAATACATGTATGATCTTTATGTGAATCTCAATTTCCCGCCATCAGGTATTGTTTACAGCGTGTATGATCTCAAGGAAATCAGCTCCTCAACAGAATCACCAAAACGCGACTTCGTTCTTGTCTATCTCGGGAAGGAGACCGATCTCACACCCATAAGGAGCATGGTTGACAAGAATATCAGGATAGTTGCTTTCGGTTCAAAGATCCCGGTAGGGACAAAACTGTCCGGTTTCAACGGAAGCGTGGAGATCAGGGGATACGTTACAAAGGAAGAACTGATAGATCTATATTCCAATGCCCTGTTTACTGCATTTCCATTCACCAATGAGCCGTTCGGCTATATACCTCTTGAGTCAATGGCGTGCGGCACTCCTGTTCTTACATATAACAAGCAGGGGCCTTCTGAAACCGTGGTAAACGGCAAGACAGGATGGCTCGCAAATTCAGCAGATGAGTTTGTGAAGATTGCCACAGATGTGTGGAAATCCAGGGAAACCAAGATTGACCCGGAAATGTGCACAAAGCGTGCCGGCACGTTCTCCGTTGACAATTCCGTGAAGAGGCTGCTGAAACTTCTTTCAATAAGAGAGCGATGAATAATGCAGTCTGTGGCAATTATCAATGGATCAAAAAAATATGACGGTACGCTGATAGCGACAAACGAGTACAGCAAGGTGCTGGGTGACAACGGATTTGAAACACACTGGTACCAGTGCGCCGATACGCCGAATGCCGAGGATTATGTTGAAGGCGGCGTAATGATCAAGGGTTTCAGCATGCCCTCAGAAACCCTGTCCGTTGGATTGAACCGGCTTTTTGTTTTCCACAGGAAACTGCAGAACCTTAAGGAGGATATTATATTCCTAGCTGATCCCACTCTGATAAAAATATCGGACCGGAACAGGAATGTCGTGGTGAAAGTCCATGATTTTCTTCCTCTCACCAAGTACAGGCCCAAGTACACCGGCTACCTCATGTCAAAGTTCTGGATTTCCAGGCTCACCAATGTCAGGAGGATAATTGTAACGACAGAACATATGAAGGGACTGGTGGGAAGCCTTGGCATAGATCCGGAGAGGATATTCGTTGTTCCGGAACCAACGGACTTCAGGCCTGATCCGGGACACATTGAAAGATCGCTTGAGAGAATATCCACAAAGGGAGAAATCAATCTTCTGTACATAGCAACAGACAAGCCATACAAGAATCTTGATTTCTTCATCCGCCTTTCAAGGATGTTTTCCGGCACCAATTACAGGTTCCGCTTCCACCTGGTATCAAAGCTCAAGCATGTAACAAGGAAAAGAATATCCGAAATGAGGCCAGACAATCTCTTTGTTTATGAAAGAGTTGAGGATCTGGGCAAAATTTTAGATCAATCGGACGTGCTTCTTTATCCGTCCCTTTTTGAAGGTTTCGGGCGCCCTTTGCTGGAGGCTATGCGTTTCGGAATTCCGGTGATTGCCAATGATATTCAGCCTTTCAGGGAGATTGTGGGCGATCTGGGCATAAGAGAGAATGTAAACAATTTCCAGAAATGGGTTGATCATATAGTGAATCTCACCGATCCGGAAACATACAGGAGGTATGCGGAACTCTCATACAGGGGTTCCATAAAATATTCGAATGAGAACTTCAGGGATTCCCTCCTGAATGCCTTTGATGGAATTTCCTGAAAAAAGCAGTGCTAATACGCCTTCCCGTGTAATTGCATTATTTTTTCAAGTAATTATCCTGTTCCCGGTATTAAAATAAATTCTATTCACAGTTCAATCCGGGCAAGTATTATAAGGCGATTTTAATCTATCATAGAAAATTGTACCACGTAATTTAAGTAGGCTGCCTGAAATTTTAATTCCATGATTCGTTCAAGGGCACCGCTTAGAGTAAGTTTCTCTGGTGGCGGTACCGATATAAAGAACTATTTTGTGAAATACGGGGGAGTCGTTATATCATCCACCATAGGAAGATACGCATACACCACCCTGAAGCCTCGCAAAGACGGATCGATTAACATCAGGGAGGAGGATTTTGACATAGATTTCTCCTTCCATACGAATGATGTTTCCAATAACAATGATGTCCCTTTCTTCAATGCTATCGTCAAGCATTTCAAACCAGAAGAGGGATTTGACCTCATAACTCACTCTGATACCGACTATGGGTCCGGACTTGGTTCTTCCTCCGCCATGATGGTCTCGGTAGTCGGAGCGTTCAACAAATGGCTGAATCTGCAACTGAACGAATATGATGTTGCAGAAACGGCCTACAAAATAGAAAGGGAAGACCTGAAAATATCCGGCGGAATGCAGGACCAGTATTCTGCTTCATTTGGCGGGTTTAATTTTATCGAGTTCAGGAACAACAAGGTTGTAGTAAACAGCATGAAGCTGAAGAGGAGCACGATCTATGATCTGCAGTTCAGGCTGATGATGGTGAACCTGGGCATATCAAGATTCTCCGGCAATCTTATTGATACCCAGATAAAGCACCTGTCAGACGAGGAAGTCCTGGAACACTACGAGAAAATGAAGGATCTTACTGTGGAAATCAAGGATGTCCTTTACAGGGGGCAGCTTGATGACATGGGGCATCTCCTCACCGAGGAGTGGAACCATAAGAGAATGCTCTCGCCTAACATATCAAACCAGGACATAGATCATTTCTTCAGGTTTGCTTCAGAAAATGGTGCCCAGGGGTACAAGCTTCTTGGTGCTGGTGGCAGCGGACATGCCCTTATTCTGACCGATGAGGAGAGAAAATATACCCTGGCAAAGTCCCTTGAAAAAGCCGGTTACAGCAGCAGCAATATCGAGTTTGTGCCAACAGGGCTGGAGGCGTGGAACAACAATGGATCTTAAGGAATATATTGAAATGGGCGTTGAAGCCCGAAGATACGTGGACCCTGATGAAATAAACGAGGCGGCCCGTGAGCTTTTCAGAACCATAGACAACGGGCATAAGCTCGTGGCATTCGGCAATGGCGGTTCGGCAGCTGATGCTCAGCACTTCGTGGCTGAGCTCATGGGAAGGTTCCTGATGGAGAGGCCTTCAATGCCTGCGGTGGCCCTGACAACCAACACCTCCATACTTACTGCAATAGGAAATGACTATTCCTACAGTGACGTGTTTTCAAGGCAGGTCAGGGGGCTTGTCAACGAGGGTGATTTTGTTGTTGGAATCAGCACATCAGGAAATTCCGAAAACGTTGTAAAAGCCATACAGGCAGCAAATGAGCTCGGGGCTTACACACTTGCGCTTACCGGAAGATCAGGAGGAAAGGTAAAGGATTATGCAAAAAGGACAATAGCTGTCAATTCCGATCTTACGCCGATAATACAGGAAGTCCAGACCTCAATAATACACATGATATGCATGCAGCTTGATGAGCTTCTGATAAGCAATGCACCAGAGGGGCTGATTTGAGCGCCAATGGAATATCCGTGGTTATTGGTGTCCTTAACGAAAAGGAGAACATAGAGCCTCTTCTGGAAAGGTTTGACCGGCTGATAAGGAAAGAGGATCTCACACAGTTGAACGAGATTGTGTTTGTTGACGATGGAAGCACTGACGGCACTGTTGAAAAGATAAAGCAGCATATGAACATGGATCACCGGTTCTCCATAAACCTGCAAAGCAGGGACAGGAAATATGGCCTTGTCAATGCACATATTAATGGATGCAGGGCAGCTTCGAACGATGACGTGATCGTTATGGATGGTGATCTCCAGCATCCGGTCCACCTGATAGGCAGCATGATAAAGAACTGGAACGGCAAGTGTGATGCAGTGATCGCATCCAGATATATTCCCGGAGGGGGAAATTCCTGGAAGCCTATCAGGGGAATAGTAAGCAGGGGAGCCATAGCAATATCACACTTCATGATTCCTTCCACACGGAATGTAAAGGATACTATGTCCGGATTTTTCCTTACCAGAAAGAAATACGTAATCGGACTTGTTCCTTTTGAGGGAGTGTACAAGCTCCTCCTGTATACACTTGCGATGAATCCTGAGCTCAGGACGGTTGAAGTTCCTTTCGTGATGGTTGACCGTGAACTGGGGGATTCCAAGATCGTGAACAAGAGCTTCAGGTTTTTCATTATCTACCTGATGGAAGTCCTGAAATACATGAAGGAAAGAAGGAAGACATCGAAAGGAAAATTTTCCAGTGATGTTGCGACTTCATACTCGCAACAGTGATTTCTGTTTCTGCACGTGCCAACTGCAGGCACCCGTGCTTCATAATCCCCATAGGGGAGGAGAGAGAAGATTGAAAATAACAATACTGCACAAGTTCAATATCAACATGGGTTATGGCGGTGAAACCTGGATAAGGGACTTTGTAAAGGGTTTTCCAGGCGACAATACCTTTACGGTTGTCACCACTTCAAATGGAGCCAGGAACGTAAGATTCAAGGAGATGCTTTCAGGCAGGAAGGTAAAGATTGTCGAGATGGAGAACAGGGTGCGCCATCTTCCTGTATTCATTCCGAAGAGGGTAAGGCGCTTTGCAGATATTGTAAGGCAGTCTGATATTGTTTACATCATGGGCCTCCCCCTTATGTTGAAATTTTTCACTCTCATCCTTAAGAAAATATATGGAGTGCACATAATTAGAGGATTTCACTCACCAGTACACGGCGACCGGAAGGAGCCTGCAAGACTGGCGAGAAGGATCCTGTATTTCTGGTTGCTGGAGCGAATGCATCTTTTCATTGACAGAAGGTTTGATGTTATCCACGTCCTCAATGGAGAAAGCCAGGAAATATTCCACAGGTACGGGAAGTCTGAAACATACATCATCCCTAACGGCATTGATGTATGCAGATACAAAGCCATGGACAAATACGAGAACTTTACAGTTCTCTTCATAGGCAGGCTGAACTACCAGAAAGGAGCTGACCTCCTGCGAAATCTTGTTTACAGCCTTGAGGAAAGGGGAGTAACATTTCGACTCATGATTGTCGGAAAGCGTGATTTGTATGGAGATGATATAATCAGGCTTTCCTCGACACAAAGCAACGTTGATTACCTTGGTTTCGTGGAAGACGAAAAGAAGATGGAGCTCATGGCAAAATCACATGTGCTGATTTCACCTACCCGGTATGAAGGCTTTCCCCTTACAGATCTCGAAGCAATGGCTTCAGGAACGCCGGTGGTTTCCTTCAATGTTCCGGGGCCCTCTGATTTCATAAATAATGGAGCAAATTCATTCATTGCAGAAAACATAGAAGATATGGCAGAGAAAATAGCCGAGATTAATTCACGGATAAATGAGGGGTCCTATGATATTCTCTGCCGGAACGCGAGGCTTACAGCAGAAAGATATGACTGGAAGGATGTGTTTCCCGAATTTGACGAGCTCTTCAGGAAAATCCTGGACGGGGAAACGAGGGCAAAGAGCGCCCCCGCCCTGAAGATATTATTCCGCAGGGACTGATTCTAAAGGCTCTCCAGGATGCTGTCCGCCAGTAACAGGGAAACCACATAATTAGGTTCATCAACAAGTTCTGAAATCCTCAGGTTTCCTGCCACACTGCATAATGCATAACTCTCGTCTCTGCTCAGGCCGTATTTCTTCAGAAGCTCAAACATGTTCTCTGCGGCCAGCCTTGAAGCCTTCAGGAGGTTGTCAGCCACTCCCATTGTTATTGTATATCTTCCATTTTCCGAATCATTTATGGAAGCTCTGGGATATGGAATTTTTTCCCCTTTGAGAACTCTCACCCTGAATCTTGCCTCCGCACTTGTTTCTATTGCTGTTCCACACATTTCACCATCCCCCTGGTATGCGTGTGGATCAGATACCGAAAGGAGAGCGCCATTCCTGCTTACCGGCAGGTAAAGCCTGGTGCCGGCAGTAAGAAGCCTGTTGTCCATGTTTCCTCCAAAGTACTGAGGCGGTATCATCCCGTATTCCCCGGATTCCGGGGCCAGCCCGGTTACACCGAGAAACGGGCGGACAGGTATCCTGACCCCTTTCAGAAAATCGCCCCTTGTAGTGGCATAATCCTTCCCGATGTCCCATATCAGGAGCCTTTCATCGAATTCGCCCTTGAAAAGCCCCATGTCGTTAAGAATTGCTGTCCATCCCCATTTTCCGGGTATAATCTCCTCTATGTCTATTTCCAGCGTATCTCCCTTTTCTGCACCTTCAATGAAGATTGGACCCACTGCACCGTCAAATTTGGTTCCGTCAATCTTCGACATGTCCTCTGTCGTATAGCTCTCCTCTATCTGCATGGTTGAGGAATCCGGAATTATAACCCTGAATTCCTCGTCCTGGCCCACAGTCTCTACATGTCTGTTATCCGGTTTCCACTTGAAATGAATGTTTTCCCATTTGGTTCCGTCTATTATCTTCATCGAATAAGAGATTGTCAACCATTGACAATATACTTTCCGTTGCCGTTGCCGGTGTTGTGAGGATGAAACATAACCGAATTCAACGGCTTTTGATCCTGCTAAAATTGTCGAGTGTTATCAATGCCTCAAGGCTAAGGATTCCTGTCCATTCCCCGATTGCGTGCCTGAGGTCTTCCCCGTAAACACTTACATCCCACGGAGGGTCTATCTGTCCCTGAAGTTCAAGCCTGCTGACCAGATAATCCAGATTACTTTCTATCTTTGACTCCGGGATTCCAAACTTAGGCCCATCGGGGCTCTTAACGAAGTCCAGCGGCTTTGGGACATATCTGTTCCAGTTGTTTTCGTCATAATCGACCAACCGGGAAACAGCCTTCTCAATTATTGGTGCCAGCCTGTCCTGAAAGTTTTCCGGAATGTTCCTGTAAAATTGCAGTAAGCAGTATACTTCATGCTCGGATCTGAAATCCGACTTGTTCTGCACATATGACATCACAGTTTCAACCAGTGTTTCAACATATAGTTTCTCCACGTATCTACTATACCTGTACATGTAGCCAGCTATCTCTGCGGTCGGGTTTCCCCAGCTCTGATCAACCGCATTCAATCCGCTCTCCTCGTCACAGTGCCACCACGGAGCGTGTGGGTACCTGTTGACGGCCTCCGGAACGGAAAACCACCCTTTCCGATCGTTGTTAAAAGTTGATTCCAGGTACCCAACGGCAGATCTGATCATTTCCTGGGATTCTTTGATGTCATCTATTCCGGAAAGTATCCTGACACCGATAGATGTCGCCATAGGCGAGGACATTGGAAGGCGGAAATCCGATTCGAGACCGTTTCCGAATCCACCATCTTCATTCCGGAATTTCTCAAGTTCCCTGACTATACCCACTCCGCTTCCGTTGCTGAAATGATGCCCATAAATGACCTTTTCCAGAGGCCTGGCATTTTCCATTATCAGCCTGCTTGCCTTCCTGAATGTTTCTGATCCCAGCATCTTCACCAAATCACATCTCCTTTCATTTCCAAAAGCTGGAAGCCCTCAAAAATTGATCCTCATCTCGACTTCCCCGTTTGTCTCAAAACCGCACTTCCGGTAGAAGCCTGTGTTCTCCTGTGAACAGTCAAGTATGACCTTGTAGCAGTTTCTGGATTTTGCCACGCCTAACAGGTGTTCCACCATTTTCCTTCCTATTGAGTTGCCCCTGTACCTTTCATCGGTCACAACGTTCTCTATATGTCCATATGGCCTGCCTCCATGAGTAATATTTTTCTGAATCAGAAGAGTTGCAGTTGACACCACCGTCCCGTCTGCTTCTGCAACCGCCAGGTAATGGCTCCGGTCCGAAAGGATACCATTCAGGGCCGATTTAAGGCGTGAATCGTGCATGGACATGCTGACGTCGTCGAAGGGGCTCAATTCATCCAGGATTTCAACAATTCTTGAAAAATCACTGTTTCTTGCCTCCCGTATGCTAATCTTTTCATGCGGGACAGAATTCACACTCGCAAGGTCATCCGGCGTATTTATTCCTTTCCAGTATTCGAGGTTGATCAGCCTGAAGCCTTTCCCCGTTTCATATAGGATGCTTGCGGCATGGGTAAGGTACCTTTCCCCTGATCTCTGATCTGCCGGAATGCTGTTGTATATGTTGAAGAACAGCCGGGGCATCACCGCTATTCCAGTGTTCGCGATACCGGAGCCGCTCATGGATTTCTCCTTGATTTCTGTAACAATGCCGTCAGAATCCGTAATTATTGAGCCAAAACTGCTGACATCTTCAAGGTGATGCCCGAAAATTGCCGGTTTATCCATTCCCGGTATCGAGCTCATATCAATGGAATAGATATCATCGCCCATCATTACAAGGAAGAGGTCGTCCTTTACGAAATCCCTTGCGCAGAATAGTGCATGAGCTGTACCGAGAGGCTGATCCTGGTAACAATAAGTTATATTGTATCCGGCGAGCTTCTCCCGGAACATCTGTTCATCCTTCCTCTTGATCACTACGGCAATATCCATGCCGATTTCAGACAGATTCCTGATCGAGTGCTTAATTATCGGCATTCCTTTGACATCAAGAAGAGGTTTAGGCGTATTCAGCATGTATGGATCTGAGTTATCCTTCCTCATCCTTGTTCCGTTACCGGCAGCGAGTATCACGGCCTGCCTAATCAAGAGAATTCGCCTCCCTGACCAGGCTCTTTCCGTATTCCAGCAGTGCAGATGCCTCAACTGAACTGTCAGATTCTGCATTGATCTTTATCACAGGCGATGTGTTGGAAGCCCTTATGAGAACCCAGCCATGTTCCGTGAGAACTTTTATTCCGTCGATGTCCAGATATTTCAGCTCTGATCTTTCAACAATTCCTTTTATCCTGTCCATCATCCTGAATTTGATTTCGTCAGGAACCTCATACTGGAAGATCTCTGTGGCATATTTGCCTGGAATTTCGTCGACTATTTCGTCAAGCGTCCTGTCACCTGATGACAGTATCTCAAGCATCTTCAGGCTGGAATACATGGCGTCATCAGCACAGCCTATTTCAGGAAAAACCATGTGGCCACTGTACTGGCCACCGAGAACCGCACCGGACCTGATTACTTCAGAAGCACAGTAGCCATGCCCTACTTTTGTAACTATGCTGCTGCCTCCCTTCGATTCGATGAATTCCGATACCGAATCCGAGCAGGTGATGTCGTACACGATCTTTCCGCCTCTGTTGCGTGACAGGTAGTAATCGGCAAAGACCGGTATAATCACGTTCCCTGTATTCAATATCCTCCCTGTCCTGTCAACAAATGCCACCCTGTCACCGTCTCCGTCATAAGCAATTCCGAGGTCTGCTCCCGATTCCAGAACGGCTATTCTCAATCCGGTCATGGCCTCATCGGTGAGTTCGGAACTGCGATCGGGGGAAGACGGCTTCAGCATCCTGTTAATTTCAAGCGCATCGACGTTGATCTGCTTAACGATGCCATGCATTGCGGGTGATGTGACACTGTTTCCGTAGTCGAATACTACCTTCATCCTCCTCTTTATCTCAATCCTGCGGAGTACGTATTCCATGTAATCCAGCAGTATATCCCTGTAATTATCGCTGGAACCTTCTTTTGCCAATTCCTCTGTGCCTGAATTGAATTGTTCCCTGATTTTCTCAAGCCCGGTACCTTCCGAAATTACTATGCCGTCACTGCCGCAGAATTTGAAACCGTTCCATTCGGGTGTCAGATGAGATGCCGTCACCATTATTCCTGCTTCTGCACCCAGGTGTTTTACAGAGAAATAAAGTACCGGGGACGGTACCATACCCAGATCTGTCACGTTGCATCCAGCGGATGTCATTCCACTTATCAGGGCTTCCCTGAGAGGTGCACTGCTTTCACGCGCATCCATTCCTACGACTATGTTTTTCCCCGGACCGAACGCTGCACAGGCTGACCTGCCAATTCTCTCAGCGGTCTCCCCGAAAAGGTCCACTCCGTATATTCCCCGGATGTCGTATGCCCTGAATATATTGCTTGCTGAGCCCTGCTTCATCTTATAATCACCTACTTGACCGTTACGGATTTTGCCAGATTCCTCGGCCGATCAGGATTCAAGCCGCTCTTCACCGCCGTCCTGTATGCGAGGAACTGCAGTACATAGAGAACGGGAGCAAAACTGAAAACGCCGGCAGGAACTGTCCTGATGAATCTGTCATATTTTGTGGATGCTGAAGGCGAAATACCGATTACAGTAGCACCTCTTGCCCTGAGTTCTTCTATGTTGTAATCAGATTCGGTGTCACCGTCCATCACTATGGTGATTACCTTGACCCCGTTTTCCATCAGAGCAATCGGCCCGTGCTTGAGAGAGGAGAGATCAAGAGCTTCTGTGTGTATATATGTTACTTCCTTCATCTTCAAAGCGCCTTCCCTTGCCAGGAGAAAAGCTTCTCCCTTTCCGGCAATGTAAAGGTGCTCTTCGTTCCTGATCAGATCTGCAACCTCATCAATAGCCTGTTCAACGGCAGGAACTTCCAGATTGAAGTCGTTCAGGGTGAGGAGATTGTATTCCTTCCTGGCCTGTTCCTCTTTTCCGCAGCAGACATTCGCGAGGATTGTCAGTATTATCATGCTGCCTGTGAGTGATTTTGTGGCAGCAACGGCGTTCTCGACGCCAACGTTCATGGGGATGACAACATCCATCTTTTCCGTCAGGTATGAATGATCAACATTTATGATCCCCACTTTCTTGTGGCCGTTTATTCTGTCCAGCTGCTGTATGACATCTGCCGTTTCTCCACTCTGTGATACAAATATGAACACGTCATTCTGTTTCATCACTCCGGAATAATTCTCCACATCCTGCGGGAGGACCGCCAGCGCATCCTTTCCATTTTTCCGCATGGTCCTTGCACCATGGAGAGCCGCAAAATGCGATGATCCGGCTCCAACAAGATATATCCTTCCTGCATTCCTGATCATTTCTGCAGCCTCCATTATTGGCTGCGAGGAGAAATATCCCGAGGAATTCCACAATCCTGGCTGCTCGTGAATTTCCTTTTCCATGTAATGAAGGAAGTTTCCCTTTTCCGTTGCATAGGGACGGAACTTGACCACTGAAACTTCATGAACCGGTTCGGAAGTTATCACATTTTCAATGTCGTATTTCCGGGGAGACAGCCTTATTATATCTCCGTCGTGGAGATAGACGACCCTGTCAGTGAAATTCAGGACGGATGGGATATCACTGGATATGAAGAATCCCCTGTCTGCAATTGCAAGTATGAGCGGGGAGCCGTTTTTTACCGCGATCATTTCCTCAGTGCCGAAATGTATTGCAACAAAGGATGATGATCCCTTGAGTTCAGTTACAGTCGCCCTGACAGATTCCTGGAAGGATTGCCCGTTCTTCATGCCCTCTTCTATCAGATGGGCAATAACTTCACTGTCTGTGAGTGACGAAAATGAATGATCTTTCAGTCTTTCCTTCAGGGAGTGATAATTCTCAACTATTCCATTGTGAACAATAGCTATTTTCCCGCTGCAGTCTGTCAGGGGATGGGCATTCCTCTTTTCTATCACCCCGTGTGTCGCCCACCTTGTATGAAATATTCCGATGGAACTGCTGTAATTCTCTACACCATATTGCTCCATCACGTCATTTATGCGACCTGTATCCTTCAGTACCTTAAGTTCGCCTCCATTGATGAAGGCGCAGCCGAAACTGTCATATCCCCTGTACTCAAGTTTCTTTATTCCCTCAGCGAGATAGGGAATGCCATTATCCTCACCAATATACGATATGATACCACACGTTTTCTACAACCCCACAAATACAATCTACAACAAAATATATAAATAAGATTTATTAAAAAATTGATACTTGTATCAAAAAAGTTATACATGGAGACCCGGTGTTTATTTTATGGAAAACTTTCTCCTCGAGAAGGAGAAAAAGGATAGACCTCCGAACGGACCAGTAATGCTGGACGATATCACGAGACTCAGATTTATCGCAAATGAAACATCAAGGAAAATAATGGAGTTTCTTCAAAATGGCCCTTCCTACGCTGAAGAGATTGCAAGGAAACTCAGGATAGACCGACAGAAAATACACTACAGGATCAGGAAACTTGAATCTGCGGGACTCATCAGGGTTGTAGACATAAAGAACATCAACGGTAGCCTTGCAAAGATCTATTCTCCCGTCTCAGGAACTATAGGCCTGAGTTTTGTTCCTGCAGGAAGTTCCCCTCAGTTGGTTGTCAGGAATTACAGCATAGAAGAAACAGTTTTTTCGGACTTCATAGAAAACGGTGTTTTGAACGGTTTGATATGTGTTGGCTCCCCTTTTCCGCATGGGCAGTTCAGGGCCATCTCCAGGGATACGAGCTATGCCGTATACCTTGGCATGCATATCGGGAATCTTGCACACATTCCACCACACTTTCCTGTTATACTTGATTCCCAGGTCATATCAAGGAATTCCTTGGGAGAAAATCTGGTGCTTGTTGGCGGCCCGGTCTCAAATACCGTAACAATGAGGATAAATGACAGTCTTCCGGTCAGCTTCAGGAAAGAAGCCGGCTGGGCCATAAATGATCATGGCAGTACTTACACTGCTCCATCGATTGGCCTTATTGAGGAAATAGTCAATCCGTATGATCCGGGAAAGAGGATCCTGGTAGTAGCGGGAAACTCAAACCAGGGCACACTGTCAGCAATCCTTGGTGCCACAAAGTTCTGGAAACAGATTTTTCAGAATGACTTCAGTGAGAAACGCTACTTTTTGCTGCAGGGTTATGATGATGATTCAGATGGCGTTGTTGATTCGGTTGAAAGGATTTACTAATGCTGTATGGCGCCTCCGGCATAGCAGTAAGCTCCATGTAGCGATGATCCGGGAGACAGGGGCATGATTACGAAAATTCGAACACTGGGGAGAAAAATAATCGACTGGATAATGGTGCAGCTTTTCATCCTTAATCTCAGGGCATGTTTTCCGGAACTGAAAAACCAGACTCTTAGATCCATAAACGAAGGCGGAGATAACTATACAGTAGAATTTGATGACGGACTCATACTGCAGACGCCAAGAAGGAAGGAGGACTGGCCCAGGATGGAGATGGAACATCGCCTTCTGAGCTTTATCAGCCATGAGTTTAAGACTCTTGTCCCACATCCACTGTATTTCTCGGACGGAAGCGGAAAATGCGGGACAATGATTATCGGCTACAGGAAGATTGAAGGTACAGGCCTGGATGCTGCTGGAGATGTGCCGGGAGATCCTGACAGCCTGCCCATGGAGATAGCTGATTTTCTCGCAAAGCTCCATAATCTTCATGGTAAAACGGATCCGGAACTGGCATTCTGCAACAGCAAAACGGGAAGATATTCCAAAAAACATGAGGACGCAATCAATTTTTTCAGGAAAAAAGGTCATGAAATTCTAGGTGCAGATGACTATGGATTTGTAAACAGGTATATCGAATCAGTGCTTGACAAGGGTGAAATCTGTTCGAATGGCTCGATAATTCATCATGATCTGAGGGCGGAGCACATTCTGGTTGATCGTGAAAGTGGCAGGATTTCTGGCGTGATAGACTGGATGGACGGTTGTATCGGGGATCCGTCTGAAGATTTTGCCTTCATTATCAGGGATCTTGGATATGAGTTCTACAGAAAAGTCATGAACTACTACAAAAGCACCGAAAAGCAGGATATTGCAAGAAGATCATTTTTCTATTCAATACTGTCATTCTTCAACGACATCACCAGGTGTTATGAAAGAGACCGCCCGAAAGCCTGCGACCTGATTGAAAACCTACACAACCTTATTGAAGTGCTGAGGAACAATGCTGACATTTTGAATGCCAGCTGATCAACGACATCTCTGCTGTAATCTGCTTCAGCTGCTACCTTATTTCCCTGAAGAGCTGGAATGCCTCAAAATAAGAATCTCCGCTATTGCACTGCCATGCCCTGTATTCTGCAAGCCCCCTTACTTCCTGCAAATCGAAGTAAGGTTTGCCGTGCTGTGAGTTGTGCTTCTGGAGGGCCTCCAGCTTCTTGTCCATATATCCTGATATGTCGTAGAAGACGTTAGGAGGGAAATTGATTGTTGAGGGAGTCTCATAGAACATAGTGGATTTCACCAGTTTGGAAGAAGACAGTAAGACCCTGGAAGTAGCTATATGATCCTGGTGAGTATCATCAGGATATGGCACGAAAACAATATCAGGATTAATCTTCCTGATAAACTCCCGCATTCTTGTAACGGACCTGCTGTCGTGCACAACGGATCCATCAGGCTCCCGCATGAAGATCACATCTGCATCCATCATAACGCTTGACTTAAGTGATTCCTCCTCACGGGTCAGGCTTTCACCACCAAGTTCCCCGGAAGTCACGATAATCAGGTGAATGTTCGCATCATTTTCCCTGTAATACTTGTATAGGGTGCCAAAGCAGCCAAATTCTATATCATCAGGATGTGGGCCGATAGCGAGAAGATCCATGATATTATAATCATTGCAGATTAATAAATTTTTGAAAACCGGATTACCTTCTTTCGGATTCGACTGACTGCTTCAGGAATTCGAAAAGCTTTTCGGTTACGGGCTTCCAGTCGTAGTTGTCTTTGATGTACGTATACAGGTCTTCTGAATCATTTCTGAATTTTTCAATTGCAGGAACTAGCTCCAGTATTCTCCTGGAGATTACTCCCGGATCGTTGGGAAGATATTCCAGATATCCTTTTTCCCTGAAGTTATCGAATGAGCCTTCGAGATTGTCGCTGACCAGTGCATGGATGCCGCTCGTCAAGGCTTCGAGCACCACTAACGAAAACGTATCCCACTGAGTCGGGTATACGAAAATGTCACAACTCCGGTAGGTTTCTGCCAGTTCGTCATCTGAGAGTATTCCGTGATAGATGAGGGAACCGTCCGATCTATCTGCAACTTCTTTCCACAGAGTGCCTCCCCCTACGACATGGAGTTCCAGATTCCTGCTGTCCTTAATGGTGTCCCACGCCTTCAGTACCGTAAGTATTCCCTTATAGGATTCCAGCCTGCCGACGTACAAAAGCCTGATCTTACCGTCCTTCCTGTCCACTGACGGATGATAACTGACTGTATCCACGCCATTCGTGAGGATCAGGTTATGCCTCTTTCCAAGCGTTGGAAGAATCCTGCTCTTTGATGGAAAGAAATGAAAACCGTCGATTCTCCTGTCTACAATTCCCTTTCTGATAAGCTTGAATTCCATTCTGTTTGAAAGTGTTCTTTCACTGGCCAGTCCGGTGTGGTTGCTGCCGATGATTATTGCCTTCAGCCTCTTGAAGAGCCTGTAGTAATCATTCTTGAAAAGGTAGATTATGTCAGTATCCTTCAATTGCCTGACAGTCTTCCTGTAAACCGTTGCAGATAATATGTTCAGCAGTGCTGGTATCAGGATTGTGTTCGCAAGGATCAGGCCTGGCCTTGACCTGGAAAGGGAGTCGAACATATGATCGTAACCTTTTATCCGGACAACATTGATTCCCTTCAGTGATTCCTCCACATAACTGTCCGCGAGCCTCTGCTGATCCATGTAGTCAGTCTGCAGTACCGTGATATCAAACTGATCACGTGGAGCATACCGGATGTAATTGAGAATCACCTTTTCGACTCCGCCCCCAAGGCGAATGTCAGTATTCAGGACAAAGAGCACCTTGATCCTGTTCCCTGAAGCCGGACTATCTGAAGACATTGCTGCACTTCAATGTACAGAACAAGTATAACATTTTCTTTGCTGCCTGTTGTCGGGATTCACTTTCTGTTAATTATCCGGTATTCCATCTTCAGGTTTCTCGCCAGTTGCCCGTCCATATCGTCACGGTCCCCTATAACGATGGAACTTCTCAGGTCAATGTCCAGGTCTTCTGATGCCTGTTCTACCATGCCTGTTTTCGGCTTCCTGCAGTTGCAGTTTTCATCAGGCCTGTGCGGACAGTAGTATACGGCATCCACAGTTACGCCACTCTTTTCCAGCCGGCTTACAAGCTCATCGTTGAACCTTTCGAGTTCTTCTTTTGTAAAATAGCCCCTGTTTACTCCGGACTGGTTGGTAATTACGACTATAAGATACCCGTCATCCTGGTATTTCTTCATGAGATCAACAGAATCCTCATAGATTCTCAGGTCGGCAGGATCATGGCAGTACGGGCAGTCCCGGTTTATTGTTCCGTCCCGATCAATGAAAAGAGCTTTGTTCGCCACCTTAACCTTAGACTGATTCATTATGCCCTAATTATTTTTATCCTCTGTTTTGTGCCTGAGTTCACAGGTCGGACACTCCTTTTCTGTCCTTGGATATGTCCTTCCGCACCTGCCGCAAACGGGTATTGTGAACCGTCTCCTGTACAGTATGTACAATGAAAACATGAATGCTCCTGATCCAATGGCTGCTGTGTCCCTTATTGCTGTTGAGAAAATTTTTCCCTGAACTGCGGGCTTCTTGGCAATATAAAATAAAAGAGTGTAAGAGACATTATTTCCGTTAACTGATATGTTCAGGCTTCCTGTGTAAGGTTGTGACGACAGGGCAGTGGCAGAGAAGTGATATGTTCCGTTGGGAACTTCCAGGGCCATGGTTGTGTTTTTTGAATTGTATACCGAGTTTCCGGCAAAAACTCCCCAGGTAGTGTGGAAGGGAAGGTTTCTTTCCGTTATCAGAACGCTGTAAACCGTCAGGTTCCAGTATACCGGAATAACCAGACCTGTTCCGTTCAACTTGATGCTGCCGGAATAAGCGGAAGCATGGTATCCTGCGACGGGTGAAATGAAGTATTCGTAAGTGCCGTTGTAAACTGGAAATGAAATATAATTCCCGGCTGTTTCGTTCGATATGCCACCGAGGCTTACTGACCATTGCATCCCATCCGGCAGCCCTTCCTTCTCAAATTCAACTGTATAACTTTTCTCCTTCGGCAATTGAACTTGTGTGAAGTTGACTGTTTCAGACTGGCCGGAGGTGTTGTATGGAATAATGGTACCTCCGGGGCTGGATGTTATCACTGCAGACGTTATGTTTTCAGAGGAAGAGAACTGGATATTCAGGCTCGTCCCCGAATCTCCGCTGATAGATAAGAGGCGGGAAGTGGTGTTTAAAATTTCAAGATTGTGGAAGAATTCCACCTCCAGAAACATAGAATCTACTGACTGGTTTCCATAATTGTAAGTAGATACGGTCAGGTTGACCTCCCTGTCAGGCTTCACCTAGGAATAACCCGCCGCAACTTTGATTATTACATTCGAGTAAACAGATATGTTTCCTGTAAGCACAATGCTGCTTTCAAGGATCTGCCCTCCCGAAGCTGTTGCCGTAACGGATACATTATAGGTGCCTGGAGTGACTGCTGCACTTATACTGGTATGCTCATGAAATTCCATGGTTTTGTTTTCCTGAAGATCAATTCCGTTTAATTCCAGAAGGCGGAACGACTCATTTTCTGCAGACAGGTTAACGTAGATTGAGGCATCCTGTACTGTCGCATAGAGGGCGTTTAGAGAGAAATTCAGCCAGTTGTCTGAGCCCTCGATCAGGTGTGACGTATCCATGAAACCCACTATCTTCGGAACGCTTATCTTGGCGTTGAATACTGATTCGTTCTCCGTGAGGTCGGGAAAAAGGCCGTATGAGAAGTAGAAAGTGCTGTTGTCTACGGAATCCCTGTAATTTCCTGTGTAGTACAGTGATGATGAATTGCTAAGATCCTGAATGTAGACAAGCAAAGGAACAATCGAAACTCCGTTGTGCGTTATATCTGAATAATTGATGCCAAGGCTTCCAAGGCCGGCGTATAATTCATTGTTCAGTGAATTCACAAAACTGTCTGTGGAATTGCCAAGTAAATTGGAAGTAATATTATTGACTGCTCCGTTAACGTATCCTTCCTGGCTTGACAGAACTATTTTCTTGAATCTGTAAACGTATGCTGATGAATTGTGTACCTCGAACGGAGTTACAGAGCCGCTTTCGTTCCCGGTTGTGTAGCTTCCCGCAAAGAACAGCCTGCTTGAATTGAGCAGAAGAATGGAATTCTTCTCAGGGTTAAGTGCTGATGAGAACGAATATGCATTGAGATAATTCAGGCCAAATCCGCTTCTTATTGCATAAAAGGTTGAATTCTGCATTACGATGTTGAAATACTGCTTCCCTAGCGCTATTTCAGTATTGTTGTAGTTCAATGAAATCGTAATGTTGTAGACAAATATGGTTGATGAATCCCCTGACGAGGTTGCTAGGCTCATATAGACCGTGAATAATGATGAGTCCAGAAACTGCCATGATAATAATTCCGGTGTAAGAGTAATGTTGAATTCGGTATTGACAGGAACATCCGGAGAACCCGTGCTGTTGAAACTGTACTTTTTCAGGGTCCTGCCGGAATCATTGAAAAGGAGGTATGAATAAGCACCTGCATCTCCCCCGTACTCGATCTGTACTGTTACATTCCTTATCAGAACATCAGGATTTATGAAACCCCATTTGTTCAGGCTGAGATATTCGTTGTTGCTGACGTAGTTCTCAGACATCCTGCCCGCAGTAAAATTGCCGGGATCCTGATTATATAGCCCGGTTATGGTGCTGTTGACAGCCAGGACTGTACTGTTGTATGATGAAAAGGTCAGGGATTTCCTGTAATCTCCCTTTGATTTATTCATGGAAGCTATTGTTGAGTTGATTATTTTTACCAGCGAATTCCTGGCATTTATGGCACCGTAAGCCATTATGGATGAATTGGTTATGATCATGGATGATCCGGAGTCATTGAAAGCTCCGGTGGTTATGTTCAGGTAAGGAGTTGCATTTGCTGCTCCTGAAAGAATTATGGATGAATTTTCCATGATAAGTGTCCCGTAATTCATCAGGTAGTGTTTGAGTGATACAGAGGAGTTGAAAGTGAGAGCAGCATCAATAACATTCAGTGTTGCATTTTTCTTTATCGTGATGTTGCCAAAAACATAGTAGGTGGTAAACGAACCTGGAGTTCCGATTGTATCATTTCCGGTTATCGTTATGTTGCCGGCCTGCTCGAATGAAAGCGAAGGCGTTTCAGGAGTCTGCCTAATTGACTCTGTGTGGGAAACCGACATACTTGACCCCAATAGCAAAAATATGATGATTGTTGAAATTATTAATCTACTCTTTTTCATCATTTTAAGTTATTGCAAATATATCAATAGTATAATATAACCATGATTTTCAAAAATGTCATTAATTAACATTTATCAATTAGTTGAAATTGCTTCAAATACTTGATTATCTAAAATAATTTAAAAGGGATATGGCTTATGCCTAAATAATATCTTTGCCCCTGCACCGGCAAATTCACTTCTTCCTGAGAAAAGAGGACAGGCTGCCGTATACTTCGTTGAACAATCTGCTCTTCTTCATCAGGTAGTTTGACTCAACCTCACTGATATCGAGGGCAATATCAGCTGTGAAACTGTCAATTCTCTTGTAGTCCTGGATTACGAGCGATTCGAACACACTTTCCATGAAGACAAGGTAATTGTTCCTGTCAAACCGGAAGGGCTTGATCCTGGAAAATCTGCTGCCGGCGTAACTTACCAGAACAGAAAAGAACAGGAGTGCTCTTGAAATCAGTGACCTGTTCCGGTACATTGCCATAAGATCGCTGATATTGTAGTTGCACCCGATAATGGAGTCTCGCTGTATCCTGTACCTGTTGATCAGTTTTCGTTTCTCCCCGTGGCCATTTCCGGGAACGCATTTCATTGGACCTGATCCGAAAAGAGATGTAGGATATGCTATAACCCCGTACATAACAGCGATCCTCGAATAAAGATCAATATCCTCACAGCAGTACAGGGCCCTCCATGATCCTACTTCCGATATTATCTCCCTTGGAATCACAGTGAGTGAGGAGAACAGCATTCTCTTTTCACCCAGTTCCGTAAACGAGTGGATAAGGTCCGATACCCCGATGTCGTAGACATCCCTGGAGGAAAATGGAACTATAAATTTCCCTGAGCTGCTCTTGAAAGCAGCCTTCATCCTGTAGCCCCTGCTTCTGGACTGCACCCTGAGAATTGTGAAATTGTCCAGCGTTTCGGAAAGCTTTTTCAGTACATCCTCCACTTCTTTTCTTTCCTTGTTCACCGGTATTATTATTTCGAATTTCAGCCCGATCTCATTGCCTATCCTGTCTATGCTGTTTACAGATTCTTCAAGCGTTGGAGCATCGCCTATATCGGATGATACAAAAGAGAAAGAAGTGCCTCTCTCGACCGTTCTCATCAATTCGATGGTGCGTATTGACATGGGTGCCAGATTGGATGACAACATGTCAATAATAAGTGCTGAAATTAAACCTTATTGTTATACCGGACCATGAATGTTTTATAAGCAGGCGGTACTTAACATACTACAGCAAAATGAGCACGAGAAACGTAAGCATAATCATCACAAGCTACAACGATCCTAGAATTTTGGATCTGGTTGAAAAACTTACTGATGAGTCTATCCTGGAGATCATAATAGCTGACGGAGGATCCGGGCCTCAGCTTATGCAGAAGCTGGATTCCATTAGTGATGACAGGGTAAGGGTGCTTGTTTTGCCGGGAAGCGTTGCAGAAACACGGCGCCAGGTACAGGATCAAATTAAAGGTGAAATAGCGGTTTTCATCGACACTGACGAGATGCCATGTGAAGGCTGGTTAGACAGGATTACCGAACCTATTCTGAAGAATGAGGCAGATTTTGTCTTCGGGCCGACAAAACCGTTCAGGACTTCAGACAATAGAATAACCTTCTATATAGACAGGTACGACCAGTGGTTTTATGAAAACATCCTCCCCGCAGATATCTCAAAAGGGGCAATGGGCAATTCAGCCTGGAGAGCCGAAATTTTCCACAGAGTATTCTTCAATCCCAAACTCACTATGGGAGGTGAGGATTATGACTTCACATTGCAGGCACTAAACCGGGGATACAAGGGGGCTTACGCGAAAGACGCGTTTGTTTACCATGATCAGGGCTCAATAAACACGCTCCGCAAATTCATGAAAAAGAAGTTCAGATATATGGTTGGAGCCTCAATTGCTTACAGGGATAACGGATCTTTAATGTCAGGCATAGGAAAATCCTCCAGGAACAGCAGGAAATTTGATGATCCACTGGAAATCCTCGTGCTTATTATGAAACCGCTGGCACTTTTCTGCTCGATGCTGATATTTCCACGAATATGCCGCAGGAAATCAGGGCGAAACCCCAGTGCATAGTGAATTTCTTCACACTTCATAAAAAAGAGAACCATATGAGAATTTTTTGATAAAATGGGTAAGATGAAGAATAATCCGGCAATACAAGATAAAAATTCCTGGAAAATTATCAGGATTCTCTCCTGATTATTTCCTCAAGTTTCCGTATCTTTTTCACAAGTTCATCAAACATCCGGAATGTCAGCTGCTGGTCAGCGTCAGAAAGAGCATTGGCCGGGTCATTGTGCACTTCTATCTCAAGCATGTCTGCACCCGATGCCACTGCACTGAGGGCTATTGATTCAACGTATTCGCGCTTTCCGGCAGGATGGCTGGGATCGACACATACAGGAAGATGAGTCCTGTTCTTCAGGGCAATTATTGAGGCAGTATCCATGCTGAACCTGATCGACTGTTCAAAAGTCCTCGTTCCTCTGTAGCACATTACCAGGTTGCCGTTTCCTCCTGACAGGACATATTCCCCTGAGTTGAGCCATTCGTCTATGGAATTTGCCATTCCATTCTTCAACAGAACAGGTTTTTCCTGCTGCCCGAGAAACTTAAGCAGGGTGAAATTCTGTGAATTCCTTGACCCAACCTGCAGAAGATCAACATTATCCCTGAAGAGGCTGTAATCTCCGGCATCCATGATTTCAGAAACCACGGGAAGATTGTAAGAATCGCCTGCCATCCTGAGAAGGCGTACCCCTTCAGGACCGAGTCCCTGGAATGAATATGGACTTGTTCTTGGCTTGAAAGCGCCTCCCCTGAGCATGTCAGCTCCCATTTTCTTCACATTTCTGGCTATTTCCATAACCTGATCCTCGGATTCCACTGCGCAGGGACCGGCCGCTATTACAAGGCGATTGCCGCCGATTTCAACGTTTCCCGCTTCCACAGTAGTCCTGTCCGGCTTTATCTTTCTTGAGAAGAGTCCTGAATTCAACACTTTTCCGGTTGACTCAGGAATTATTTCTCCAGGCAGCTTATGGTCTGTTATGAATACACTCCTGCCATAGAGGTTCAATTCCCTGAAGGAAAAAGTTGAGTCCTGCAGCCTGTCCTTTATGCTGTTTGCACCATTTGTATCCGTTGGGATAATTATCATATTGATTCCTCCATAATGTTTTCAATCTGCTTTCTGAACTCACCGAATATCTCACTTACATAAGGGTTCAGAGATATGGTGTCGTTGACAACTCCTTCGCTTTCATCGTCGATTAAGGTGGAAATTTCATTTGCTTTCCTGAACGAATTTGTTGAAAGTGCAGGCTCTGCATGCAAAACCCGCTTTGAGAGCTTTGAAATTATGTAAGGAGAGACGAGAAGATTGCACATAGCCCTGTCATGCTCTTCAGCCGACATTCCAGAAATGATGTAGCCGTCGAACAGCTCTGTTATGATCTGCAATGATCCTTCCCTGGAAATATCGCTGATGAAAACTATCTGATTAGCCTCACCGGAATGTGCAGATTTAGGCCCGAAAAGAGGATGTATGCTGATTATCGAGCCGGAGTATTTCCTGAAGGGTGACTTTACGGATGATATCTCCACAAATTTTGAATTTTCGGGGCTTCTTTCGATATATGATATGGCTTCCCTTATCGGGATTGCGAGGAATATCAGATCTGATCTGGAAACAATTTCCTCCACCACTATGGAATCCCCTGCATCAAGGGGTGTGACTTCATGGCCTTTTTCCCTGAAGATTTCACACAGAGTTCCTCCAATCCTTCCTTTTCCGCCTATTACGGTAATTTTCATAATAACTGTGCCTCCCTTACGGTTCCGGGAAGCGCATTCCCGATCGGTTTCCTGAAAATAAGCATAGTTCCGTCTTTATTGACTTCCACTAGCTGTTCCTCTCCTGCAACGATCCGGAAGGATTCCTGGCCTGATTTGCCTCCTTCGTTGATTATGTGCCCGCCCCTGGACGAAACTCCCTGAAAAAGGCTGTGATTCTTTATTTCTGAAGCAAATTCAACACCGGAGCCCGATGTCACTATGCCTGCAATAAACGATAACGCTTCATAACTCCCGCTTAATGCATGAGTAAGTGCAGATTCAGGGACGACTCCGGTACTGGTGCTCCCTTCAGCATTCTCCTCAAGAATTGTGAGTTCGAAAAGAAGAGACAGGAACCTGTAATCGTAGGGTTCAATGTCTTCCAGCTCTGAAACTACAACAAGCTCTCTCGAACGATTCCTTATAGGGGCACCGGAGGCATGCTTGCAGTCCGCTATTCTTTTCGCCAGAGATCTTCTTTCCCTGAGAAGGGCAAGCATGGATTTTGTATTATCCAGCAGTTCTTCTCTTAGGGCTGATATTTCGCTGCTTTCCTTATTGCCGATAAAATAAATCCCTTCTTTGTATATTCATAGTGCGTGATAGTGTCTATCAATATTTAAATCTTTTCTCCAATATAAAGCCAATAATTAAGGCTAAGTCAGGTTCATGAATTTATCATTTATGGTATATGAGGGTCAAATATAACACAGATGGGATTTTTTCATTAAGACCATATTGTACACAGTTGGAGATGCATTTTGTTCAATCAGGTTTAAGTACATATTTTCAATGATTAAATGATGAATGCCACTACAAAACGCATTCTGGTCATCGTAATAGCACTTGCGATTATCATACCGACAGCATACTTCGCTTATACCTTGTATATCAGGGGATCTGCATCGCAGGATCCGGTGTCGTACGTGCCCTATAATTCATCATTCGTGGCCAAATACAACTCGGCCAATGGAACAACTTATGCGTTCATGTCCAATGGATCGTACGGTATTGTTACAACCTCCTCTTTTGGCAGTTTTGTTCCTTCTGTTTCAAATAATGCCACTTTGCCGGGATTTTCGAACCTGAGCTTCAACCTCTCAATATCTGAGGTGTACCAGGGAGTGCAGATTTTCGAGATTTCAAACATCAGCATAAACGAGTCCATATTCGCCATTATCGGGAACAGCCTGGGCCTCAATGAGTCTCTTCTTGCCCTTCTGCCACTGATTCCTGCATTTTCCATTTCAAATGTATCGGTTTATCTTGCGAATCCTGCAACAGGTGTCCTTACAGCAGGCAACCTCAATGGAGTGAAAAATGCAATATCGGCCCATGAGTCGGGGCAGACTTTCAAGGCAAAAAGAGACATACACTTCAACTCGTCCAGCAATATATCCTTCTATTATATACCATTGAACACAACCTCAGTGCTCCATATAAGCGGCAATATGACAGATAACTCAACACATATTTTCGTAAGGACTTCAAACCAGACGGCCACCCAGAATATGGTACTGCTGTTGCAGCTGCAGAATATTTCCGGACTGAACATAAGGTACTATTCAAACAATCTCTTTGAAATCAGCTTCAACGTGGGTTATTCCGGAATATTTCAGCTCCTCAGCCAGTTTAATCTGACCGGTTCGGGTGCAGGCATACTTAACGGGGTAAAATTATGAGTTCGAATCTTCTTGGAGTTGTTTTCTCCCATTATTTCAGGAATTACTACAGGTCAAAAAGCTTCTATCTTATGCTCATACTGATCTTTCTGGTCTCGGCCCTGATGACTTATTTCTCGTTCAGGTATTCGAGCAATGTGCCGGTGTTCCTTGGCGGCTCACAATATGATTCCCTTCCCGTCCAGACCAAGATGAGGATATTCTCGTGGATATGGGAATTTGTTCTTGCATATGTTCCGGTATTTGCCTCTGTTTTCTTCGGTTCTCCGGCCATTTCGAGCGAAATAGAAAGCAAGACTGCCTTTCACATATTTTCGCTTCCCATAGGCAGGTACACACTGATTTTCGGAAAATTCCTTGCGGCCATGGCAGCAACCGTGATCATAGTTGCAATATACATGGGATTTCAGGTGCTGAATATAGCCATCATATTCTCATCCCTGCCGCCTATTCAGTTCTATTATTCTTTTGCTCTTATCGTTGTTTTCATAACTTCAATACTTTCCTTCACCTTCATGATAAGCAGCATCTTCAACAAGAACCTCTACGCATACATCACTGTCTTCGTCATTTATTTCCTTGTCTTTAATGCGCTTGACATCGTGATTCTGGTGCTTTACAATTACACTCCGACCTTCCTTCTCAGCAATGCTGCGCAGATAATATACAGGGTTTACGTGAACATATCAACATCATCGTTTTCTGTGGGTGGCTCTCTTTCAGGTGCAGGCCTGAATGATATACTTCTATCCATACTGATTATGCTGCTTTACACTGTAGTGTCCCTGGTTGCGGCAGTGATCATGTTCGAACGCAAGGAGGTGAAGTAATGCCTGAGATAATCATTTCATCGCTGACTAAGAAGTATGGTGATATTACAGCGCTCAAGAATATTGACCTGAAGATAAATGAGGCAGGATGTGTCGGCATACTGGGCCCTAACGGTGCCGGGAAAACAACAATGATGAAGCTAATAACAAACGTTGTGAAACCAACAAAGGGCAAGGTGGAGATCAACGGCATCAATGTCTCCGATGATCCCCGGAAAGCACTGCTTAATGTGGGAACGCTTGTTGAACAGCCTGAATTTTATCCCTATCTTTC
>OFHI01000041.1_pt1 | contig 32132 bp, 31 predicted proteins | sample 1522021 | NCBI WGS metagenome assembly OFHI01 (sample SAMEA2464839, study PRJEB22497) | soil metagenome | biome: Grassland; feature: Farmland; material: Clay | place: Australia | collected 2013-02-01 | depth 1.4 m | reverse complement strand
TTTCCAACGTCAGTCTGGCCATTAGTTGGGGTCCCATTCAGGAAGTAGTTCAGGTATTTCTTCGCCTTGCTGATCTGGAATGGCTCATTGCCATTTGAATTGATCACCGGGGTTCCTGAGCTGGTCATCTGCTGCTCTGTCTGGTTATACAGCATTCCTGGCGGAAGCATTCCCACATACGGCGAGAAGAACGTTGTATTGTATATCTTGTTCCCAACCTGGTAGTCGAAATACTCAGAATAGTTGAATGCGTATGAGAAGGCTTTCCTGACATTGGGGTTCATGAAGAACGATGCCGGGAGGTTAGCCTGCGAATATATCGAGTGCAGAATTGAAGTATTCACAAACAGGTTGTATGTGAAGAAATATATTCCAAGGGTCGAGAAGCCGTAGGTGCTCAGCTGGCCACTGTTTACCATGTCCTGTGTCTGGTTCCAGTACTGTGTCGAAAGGACTGCGTTCTGTGCCTGTCCCGACTTCAGCAGTAGATATGCCTGCTGGTTCGAGGACGAATAGAGTATGTTTATCCTGCTGATTGAAGGTGTCGGGTACCAAGGCCCGGGTGAAACAAAGTCCGGGTTTGCTGCGAGCGTGACCTGTGATCCGGGCACAATGTATGAAATCTTGTAAGGACCGTCTGGCATCACGTGATTCTGCACGTATATGTTGTAGTTTGCCTGGTTTCCATACGCCTTGTAATCCTGGAATCCCTTTGGTGTCCAGTTAATTCCCGCACCGTGGGCTTCAAGCCACTTGGCATCCATTATTGAGGTTCCCGGGCCTTCAAATATCTGATAGACAAGTTCCTGGGACATTGGAGTCTGGAAATGGAACGTTATGCTGTTGGTTGAATTGTCTACTGTCATGTTCTGCGTTATGTTGTAGAATGTGTTTGACACGTACAGGTTACCCGGAAGCAGGTACTGGGCAATGATCCATCCCGGGGTTCCCGGGGACCCGGCAGCAAACAGTATGTCCCTTGTAAGGGAATACATCACGTCCCACGCAGTGGTATTGTCACCATTGGCGAATTTTGTATTGTTGTTGATGTAGAATGTGTAATTCGTGCCGGGGGCAACTGTATAATTGTACTTTACGCCTGAAGGTGTTGTTAGCTGGTTAGGCTGACCCGGATTGGTGGACGAATTCTGCCAGTTGGTGTTCACGCCTCCGTTGGATGCTGAAGGGAGCTTGGCCGCAAGAAGCGGTATGAAGCTGCTTGTTGATGTGCCGTTGTATGTGTCGAGTGGCAGCAGGGTATTGTAGAGAATTTCGGAATCTGCTGTGTAATAAGCTACTGCAGGGTCTAGCGTGTTGTATCCGCCCGAATATTGTGGTTCTGCATTTGTGAATGAGGTGGATGTTGCTGTCTGCTGGCTCACCGATGACACCACGGGGAAGTCTATGAAGTAAGTTGTTGTTATTGTCCTGGAGCTGTCATACTGCCCATTGTTGAGCGGTATGGTAGTAGTGCCTTCCAGCGTGTATGTCACACTGACATTGCTTGCAGCACTGATGAATTTTATGACTGTTCCATTGTCCACTGTCACGCTCGTGTTCGCCCCGTAGAACAGGGATGTTGTATGGGTGTCATTGAGCTGAGTAGTAGTCTTCGTGTTGAAGGTGAGGTTTGTGCCCTTGACAAGTGAAAGTTCAGTTGACGCATTCAGGGTGGCCGTGTTTCCGGCTGTTACCTGAAATGTTGTGCCTGTCTCATTCTTGTAGGTTACAGTCCCGTTTTCAACGGTTATGTTTGCCATAGTTCCCAGATACAAGGTTGACGGAGTTGTGTAATTGACACCGGAACCAGCGGCATAGGTTACATTTGTCCTCAAAAACTGCATTTCTGCCATTGAGATATTGGCAAGCCTTGTTCCTGATGCTGCTGTATAATTCTGGTTGGCTGTGAAGTTCATGACAACATTCTTCTGCACAGTTGTGACAACAGTCTGTGTTGTATTCACCGGAGCTGTTGTTGTGTTTACCTCAAGGGAATATATGCCTGTTTTGAGGCCACCGTAAGCGACGCTCTGTATCGGTATTACATATCCTTTGCTCTGGAGATTGTACACATAGGGGACGTTCTGCTGGGATACGGTGGAAGTACTGTTTGACATCGTAAGTGTCTGTTCAACTATCTGGTAGCTTCCACCACCAACAGCTGGAAGGAAGTCAAGCACCATGTGCGAGCCCGGGGTGAATATGTTGGACAGGTTGTTGACTAGTTGCGGTGATGAACTTATTGGATCAACAGAGAGTGACCTGTATGCATACTGGGCATTTGGAAAGTCCGGATTGACTTTAACAGGTTCCATGAAGTAACCCTGGCTGGAGCCATAATTGATGTCTGCAAATATGTAATACTCGCCCGGGTTCTTGTAGACATGTTTCACCTGGAGAGTATTGCTGCCGCTGTAGCTTAATAGCTCACTGGTGCCGTCTCCAAAATATACTGTTGCATTCTGGAAAGTCTTTGTTGCTGTTATGTTCGTTGTGTATGTGCTGTTCTGGTTGATTGCGCCTAGCTGGCTTGACAGGGTTGCACTGGGGGGGCTGCTCTGTGGAGCAGTGTAATGTGTCGCAAGCACACCACCCAGAACACCGATCACTGCCAGAAGTGCAATTATAACAGCAATCCACTTACCCGAAGATTTGCCTCCAGCAGGCCTTTTCACAGGCCCCACGGAAGGCTCTACGGAGTTTTTTTCGTTATTTTCTTTGCCGTTCAAGATAATTTTCCTCCATTAGAATTGAACATTGTTCGCACGTCGCATGCGAAACGTACTAGTTAAATCTTTACTTCTCAATCCGGTTTTACAAAGGTTTTCCTGGAAGATTCATAGACATGTAGCACTATTATTATTTTCTTCTAATGTTTTTCATTCAATTGTCAGACAACACAGTTACCCGAGCTCACGAACTTGATAGATTGCAGCCTTGAAGCTAAATGTAATTATATTTTGCCTAAAATAAATCTGTCTGACAGCTAAGATTATATTGTTTCATTATTATGGGGTCGCATGACCTATTCATCCGAAATAAGCAGGAAGAATCCTGGACTATTCATTTTTCTCATAGACCAGTCTAGATCGATGAGCCACAAGATTGGCGGCAGCGACAGGTCGAAAGCGATAGAAGCTGCTGATGCAATAAACAGGCAGTTGAACGAATTGATTAACAGATGCACCAAATCCGAAGGAATCAGAGATTACTTTGAAATCGGCATCATAGGATATGGGGGTGCAAGAGGACAGGCGTTCTCACTTCTCAAGGATTCGACTCTTGTGCCGATCAGCGAACTTGAGTCCAGAATACTCAAAATGGAAAACAGGACACAGGTAATAGAAGACCAGGAGGTCGAATACGAACTGCCGATATGGTTTGAACCCATTGCCGCAAGCGATACTCCAATGGTCAAGGGCCTTCAGTTGGCTGAGGAATGGGCCAAAGACTGGGCTGCAGAGCATCCTGAATCATTCCCGCCCATAATTATAAACATTTCTGACGGGGAAGCTACAGATGGCAACCCAATGGACGTAGCGGGCAACATTTTCTCAATATCCACTTCAGATTGAGATGCAATGATCTGTAACTGCCTCCTTTCAAGCAACAAAATTGAGCCATTTTCTTTTCCAAACGACTCATCCAGCCTTCCTGAGGACAGGTACGCCCAGACCATGTTCCAGATGTCCAGCACACTGCCGGACAACATGGTTGCCATTGCCAGAGAGGAATATACTGATGTTGAGGATGGTGCCAAGGGCTACGTATTTAACGCCCAGCTCGAGGACCTGATCAAACTTCTGGACATAGGAACAAGAGCAGTTTCCTCGCTGATGCGATGATTTCCGTAAAGGAATTTCATCGCCCCAAACTGGGTAACAGCGATGATGAGTACGAAGATGCCTTTGCATGCAACTTTAAGAACAGGAGATTCGCCATAGCTGATGGTGCAAGCGACTCAATTTTTTCCAGTATATGGGCTAATGCCCTCGTTAAGGCGTTTTCAGACTCAACTCTTCCATTTTCCAGGGAAAGTGCCTTTCTGAGGAATATAATCTATATGGCCAGAAAGACCTGGTACAATAATATCGAATGGGATTCCCTTAAGCTCTTTGTCAAGAACAAGGCACTCAAGGGGTCTTTTTCAACCTTCCTTGGTGTGCAGATAGACCCTTCAGGGCTCAACTACCATTACAGGGCAATAGCAGTCGGGGATTCATGCCTCTTCCTCAGGAACAATGATGATATCACAGGTTTCCCGATAAATGACCCTTCTAAGTTCAATATCACTCCAAAACTTATATGGAGTGGCTATGGAAGTCCGTTTCCTGAGGACTACAACACAAAACTTCCAGAGATAAAATACTACGAGGGCAAGATAAAGCCCGGCGAACAGATGCTTATGGCCACCGATGCCATTTCAAAATGGGTGCTTGAAAACTCTCCAAAGTCATTTGACCGGCTCTGCAAGATGGATGACCCTTACAGGTTCATTACGGGAATGCTTGAGGCCAGGGAGCTGAGAAATGATGATGTCACATTTTCCGCCATCACTTTAGAGATGTGATTCTGCCAGGTGAAGCACCGTCCCAGAGTGGGTCTTTTCCCAATGCCTGATAGAGCAGCTTACCCAGTTTCCCGAGTTTTCCCTTCATTTTCATTATCTCTGCAAGAAGTTCCGAATTGGAAGGATCCTTGAAGTCTGCGGCCGAAAAAATCAGCTTGTCCCCGTCACTGCCATTGTAATCCCAAAGGTCTGGCTTCTCAGATAGTGCAAGCAGGGAGGTGTATATTACAAGGAGGGAAAAATTGTCAAGGGAGCTGGAAAAATGCTCATTTCTGCCTGGATGCTGAAAATTGTCATGCCCTTTCTCGGGGGCCTTCCTTTTGGAGAATGCAGGAACGTACATGCCGTCGTAGTCGATGAGCATCAGGTTGCCTGAAGGTCCAACCAGAATATTGTCTCCGGAAAGGTCTCCGTGCGCAAGTCCGTTAGCCTGAAGATCAGTGACCATGCCTAGAACACTTTCAGCCGCATTCTTCAGTGCCTTCGAGTCATTCAGGCTCTCTGAAATAAATTCGTTAAGGCTTCTTCCGGTGATCCATTCCATCTTCAATACCGGATAATACTGTTTTGGATTGGTCAACAGGCGCACTGCACTCATAAGGTACTGGAAATCAACTAGAAATGGAAGCTTCAGGGCAGCAATGTAATGGCCAATGTAATAATACCTTTCGGCAAGCCCCGTTGCAGCCCTTGTGAAGCATTTTATTGCGTAAGACTTTCCATTGGCGTTCAATTTGAATACCGTTCCGAAATTACCTGATCCAAAGATGTATGACGTGTATTTGACGTTTGTATTCTTTTCCAGCTGTCCGTCCCTCAGTTCCATGTAATCTGGTGAAACGCTGAATTTAAGGTTCTGGAACGCTTGCGCGTAGGAACTTGAATTTGGCCATGATTTTATATCTTCGCCTTTGAATTTTTCAGGGACCTTTGGCACCCTGATCTGCCTGGGCTTTCCTGCCTGGCTGCGGTCGGAAGCATGCCCTTTTCCATTGTTTTTCCTGGCAGGGCTGACCACGTTAAATGATATGTCGTTAAGAACAGCATAACCCCTCCTTCCGTAAGCAGCGACTGATGCCATGTGCTGCCCTGCCTCCCTCGTGCTGAAGGTGACAAGGTATCCCCCGTTATTACGGTCAGCTTTTATTATGCGGCTTCTGCCTGAGGGCTCGACTATAGCAACATCGATGCGGTTGAATATACCATCCTCTGATAAGGCGATCCTGACCTTTTGCAGATTGCTTATATTCACTTCCTTCAGGAACTCAATATCCACGTTCCTGTTTTCAAGATGTTTCACCTTACCGGCTTTCTTTACCGGTTTTCTTGAAGTAGTGGGGCTCTTGGCTTTAGCAGGCATCTGAATGGAGGTAGTATATACATAAAATATAAAACGTTCCTTTGTCCGGCATGATTCGCATGTTCAGCCAATTACAAATTCATGGTATTGAATAGCTAAAAGGGAAGTAGGTCGAAACAACAAATACTAGCACAATGAATGATAGCTGAAGGACGAGGAGATTAACGACATTCTTTTCAAGCACCACAAAATGTGCTATGCTCTGATTCTTGATCTTCTGTTCGAGTGAGGTGTATATCGACGAATACATGCCCATTGTCGGCAGTAGCATACCCTCTCCCACGACGACGTACGCCACGATAATGAGGAGTTGGATCGTGAAAACATTCAAGGGGGAGAACCTTTCCAGAATCGCCAACGGAGATGTAAACGGGAAGAAAAATTCGGCAATTCCCATAATAATTGCCAGAATGCCCCAGCCCCTGATATAAAGCCTGCTTTTCCTGTAGATGCTGGCATTTGCGGTAACTCTCGTCTCTCCCTGGAACTGCCTGACAACCGGAACCAAAACTATCAGCAGGAATATGATCGCCCCTGCCCAAGCCGCGAGGGATATCGATTTCAGGATTGCAACTGCCAAGCTCAAGATGTGCAGGTCCATTAGCGGAGTCTTAATCGGATACATATAATAAAGGTTCGTCGCATTGAATCGATGAGAAGGCAGGCATTACAGTTTTGTGCACATAGTACAGCTACCAGCGTAAGAGCTTAATAGAATAATTATGATTAATGTCCTGTATCAACATGGGTACAAAGAAGAACGTGGCATTCATCATGGCATTCGCGCTGGCCATAGTCACTGTAGAGGTTGTAAATTTTTTCTTCATCTCATGGAAAGCAATATTGAGTTTCCCAATGCTTTTCCTGCTTATCAGGCCCGTTGAGCAGGAGCGAAGGAGAAGGGAGAGACTTCTGCAATGGTGTGTCAATTGTGGCCACAAGATAAAGGCGTACCAGAACAGGTGGAAGCACTTTGACGGAAAGATAAGGACTCGGTTGTGCATGCACAAAGGGTGTGACTGCATGCTTCCGGAGTATGCGCAGCCCTACACGACAATTGCAAGCTGACCGGAAATTTTTCGGAGGAAAAATAATCTCTATTTTACTGCAACCAGTATGCGGTCATTGGAATATTGCCACACGACGTCTATGAACCTGAACCCTGCCTGTTTCAAGTAATCGATGTGCCTGTTCAGAGATACCATCTGGTTGTGATTATCCGGATTGGAGTATCTTCTTGCCCTCTCTTCAAGAAGGCCGTTGAATTTTTCTTTATCCCTGATCTTTGACCACCACTGTTCCCAGTTCGGTGCCTTGTTCTCTGCAAATGAACGCTTACTCCATCTCTCATTCGCTTTGTGCACGAGATCGTGAACCCTGTCCACTCTTTCCTCAAGGATCATGTGGTCTCCATTCATGAATATCCCGCCCTCCTTGAGAACAGAATATATGTTTCTATACAGGTTCCTTAGGCTGTCAGCACTAAGCCAGTGCAGTGCCGTGGTGCTCATTGCACAATCAAACGGGCCGGGCGTTAACTCACCTGGCCAATCGTTCTTGCGAAGGTCTCCTTCAATCCAACTGACCCTGTCACCATATGCAGACATGGAGTTCCGGCCAATTGCCAGGAGTACAGGATCAAAGTCAACTGAGTTTACCCTTGATTCGGGAAACCTGTCCAACAGTCTTCTACTGAGAGACCCTGGGCCGCATGCTACGTCCAGGCTTTTAAAATCACCCCCAAAAGCCTGTTCAGCAATATCCAGCATTATGCCGAACCTTGTCTCCCTGAACCTGATGTGGGAGTTTTGCTGACTTTCCCAGCTGCTGACAAGCTGATTGAGGGTTTCGGGTTCAATTTCCATTGCTTTGCTATACGATAGTTTGTGATGAATCTTGCCGTTGCCCGCTTTATAAATCCATATGAACAATTCCTCTAGAATTCAATTTCATATGTCTAATTCGATCCGCTTTATAAAACGACTTGGGATATATATTCAGGACACCACAAGAAAGAGCAAGCTACGATCTACTGATGTCCTGAACACCCACGGGGTAAGGAAATTGATGTCGAGAGGGAAATATGATGCAAGAAAGTATGCCATCCTAGGTGTAGCCATCTTAATCTCCTCGGCTATAATCCTGCCCTTGGCCACAGGAGATGTTGTAGTTAATGGAAACCTTTCCATGACACAGACATATGTGCCGCCCTCCATCACAGTTAACGAGACGAACCAGAGCTATAAAGGAGCAACGTTTGTTTTTAATACCACAGTCCAGAACGGGACAACGATCTCCACCCTCCAGGTGCACCTCAATTTCAAGCTGAATGGCAGCCAGAATTTTACAACCCTGCTGCTGAATGTTCTGCAAGTTTTCAACACGGGCAACATAACCGGGAACTTCTCAGTCATAATAGAGAAGAGTGCCCAGGCAGGGACCAACAAGACGCTTAACAGCACGTATACCGATGCGATGCACGTTTACATGAGCCATGCTTACCAGAACAGCAGCAACATGGGAACGCAATTGTATAACAACACGCTCTATTACTTCCCGTTCTATCCTTTCGATAACGTCATTCCCATGTATTACATAGGGATGAATTACACCGAGCCACCACTTCCTCCGTCTGGAACTGATATCAATTCAATCCAGCAGTTCATTACCTTCACCTTCACGGTTGTCAGTTGATTTACATCCTATCAACCACACATTTTTTTTACCGGAAAAAAATAATGAGCCGGCAAAAGAGGTTTGAAGAAAATTATCTTCTTATGAGGAACATTCTGAATATTTCAGGATCCATTCCGTGCTCATGGGAGAATCCTTCAATCATCAGTTTTGAGAGCTCTTTTTCATTTGACAGTATCAGGTTTGGCGGAAGGTAATAGAATGCGCCTTTCCATGAGATAAATCCCTGGATCAGCCTCACAAGCTGAGCTAAATCAGAATTGTTCAGCTTACTCACCTGGAAGAGATATCCTTCTTTGAGGCTGTCACCGCTCTGTTCATACATCTTGAGCATCTCAAGCATCTGGTTTTCCATTATTTGGCCCATTCCCGGTTCCTTGGACCGGTCTGACATTCTCCACATCTTGAAGGCCTCTATGTTATTGATCAGGGTCCACATTTCTGATGTGCCCATCCGTGCTACCTCTCTGGTTATTGTAGAGAACCTTTCCTTCCTGGTCAGGTTGTCGATCACCTGCGGAATTTCATCCTTGGAGAAAACCATGTTGGAGTTTTCAGACACTTTCTTGATAATTTCGTCCTTTTCTGCATCCTCCAGTATGTAGTCGAGTATTATTGCCCTTGAGTTTTCCTCCGCTTCATCTATTGCTTCCAGCAGCTCACCCTCTCCCATCACCTGAAGCTTCGTAAATTCGTCAGAAGAGTCCACGAGCCCTTGACGCTCAAATTCCCTGGAAAGTTTCACGGTGTCGAACATTACGCCTTGCTCCCGCCTCTCCCGCATTGCAATAGAGATCTGCTCTTCACGGACAATCCGGTTGAGTTCATAATTGAAGTAGTCGTATCGTGAAAGAAGCTGGTTCATGTTAACTGAGTTGACAGACGGTATAGGAACAGGGCAGTCAAGTGAATATTCACTCCAGTCCCTGATTTCCGAAAGTTTTCTGCTTTCCTTGAGCATCTGCAGAATTTTCTCCTTCGATTCTGCCTTAACAGTGTAGAGAAGCTCCTCAATCTGTTCCTCCTCTGCCATATGTTCCATGGATGCCTTCTCCATGTCAGATTTGATCATATGTGGCGGGTATTCGTACGGAACACAATTCGAAAAATAACTCATAGTCTTGAACCTGTGCAGGATATAATTTCTGGATTTTTCATCCATATGCATGTATTCGCCTCCGCTCTGTTTTGAACGCTGTCTCTTTTCCAGTTGAATCACCAAACAGATTGTTGTTGTGATATTGTAGCCTAAGGGTGTTGTATGCTATACCAGTAAAAAAATGGGCATAAAGTGACGCGAATCAAAAATATGAATAAATTATACTTTTGCTGAAGTGGGAAAAGAATATTGGGAATTCAGAGATTTATGTAGAATTGAAGTCTTTCCAGCATCTTTCTTCCCCTGTCTGTCATTTCGTATCTTTTGCCTATTGAGCTGTACTCGACTATCTTGAGAAGGTCCTTTGAAATCATTTCATTCAGCAGATTTTTTGCAGATTTGTAATTGAGGTTGCATTTGTATATAAGCTGTGTAATGCTCGCGCTCTTCATGTAGAGGACACTTTCAAGGACATCCTGGATGATCTTGGTTCTGTCCCTGTTCTTTCTCCTGAATATTTTGGGCTTTTCTGAAAAGATTTCGTCATTGGCATTTCTCCTCACCGTCTCCGTTACATCATAGAAAGCGTTGTGGAAGCGGTCCGATATCAATCTTCCATTCTGAAACTGCCCGACGTTGATGACTTTGAGGTGTGACATTTCAGAAAGTATCCTGTCCTTTGGTTCCATGGGAAAGTCTGTCAATACATAACTCAGGTTTGCAGAAACATCGTCCGACTTGACTTTGTGCAGCATGATCTTACTGGCCTTGTTTTCATCGGTGGACCTTAGAAAAAGAATCGGGGCAAGCGCCTTGTTCATTTCTGATTCCATCACGAGGTCAAAGTAGTGGAGAATCTGAGATTTTCCCCTTATTGTACCCCTGAAAACTATCCTCCACTCCGTTGGATCTATCCCGAGAATTTCGGACATTCTTGTGGCAGTCTCGGGATCATCATTATTTAATTCGCTTTTAAAAGCTACAATGGCTGTCATATACACTCCCCAGTGATTTAAAGCCTTCCAGCGAAGGGTTCATTTATAACACAAATTCCGGGGATATAAACGTATTGGTAACGCCGGAAGTAGCATACAATGTCTGACAAGCTGTTTCACAACATACCATTATCCAGCATGTCTGCCCTCTGCATCAGGGGGCAATACTTTATATTGCCGTATATTAACAGAATATGGAACTAGAAGAGCATTGGGGATCGGGTGATTCAGAAAACAAATCTGTAGATTCTGTCGTCTGCTCCCCGGGGAGAGTGCGCGACAAGAGGCCTGCAAGAGTGCGCATTCAGGAGATATGGGGAGTTGATGAGCACATACAGGATATGGCCAGGAGATATGCCAGCGCGGGATATTTTGTTGCGGCCCCCGATCTCTATTCCAAGGGTGGCAAGGATGCTGCAAGATCACCGGGGAGGATTACAGAACTCAAGGATTTTCTGGACAGGGCCCCAATGAGTGTCATCATGAACGAGGATGAGAGGAAGAAGTTTGTTGAACGGGAAGGTCCGGACAGGGCAAGGAGGCTCGTAGAAACCATGGAGTCAATATTCAAGGGAAGAGACATGGATGGTATGGTCAAGACGCTTAATGACACTGTATCTCTATTGAAAGGAGACATGGGTGCAACATCGGTTGGAACAGTCGGATACTGCATGGGTGGTGCGCTCTCATTCATGATGTCAACGAACAGGGAGGTTGATGCATCAGTGGTTTATTATGGAGTGGCACCCGAGGACGAGAAATTGAAAGATGTTTCTTCACCGGTTCTGGGACTTTATGGCGGGGAGGACCACCGGGTATTTGATGCGGGTTCTTATGTTTCCTCAAAGCTTAAGGACCTTGGAAAATCATATCAATACAGGATCTATGATGGAGCTCAGCACGCCTTTTTCAACGACACAAGATCTTCTTATGGATACGGGGCATCGAAGGATGCCTGGGCTAGAACACTTGAGTTCTTCAGGGCAAACCTGAAATAAATTCCTTAATTTTTCCTTCCAGGCCCTGTGCTGTATCCGAGAAGGAGGGCGTCTGACAGTATGAATGCCGGAACCATTATGAAATACTGCAGCACATTCCAGTAAATTCCATAATCTGAGATCGAGGTGATGCCGCTGTAGTAGTTGTTGAAATTCAGGAAGGCCACCAGGTCTGCCAGCAGGTAAACCACCACTGGAATAGCGAAATACCTCCTGCTGTAAATGTCCAGGTCCCTTATGCCAGACAGCTTCTTGAATCCGTATATCCCGACCAGGTTTGCAGAGAATCCCAAAAGGTCATCAAAAACACCTGCAACGTACCATTCAAACCCTGTTGTGGTATAATTATGGAAGAGAAATGGCAGGACAACGATCCGGTGATATGAGAAATCCTTTACCCAGCCACCCTGTGCATTGAGCCATGCCCCGAGTATTCCCAGCATAATGAAAAGAAAAAGGAACCGCCTTCTCCTGGAGAGGATAAAGTCCTCCAACGCAGACTTCCTCTTCACAGCACTCTCGTCAATCATAACGCTCCCGAAAATTCCAATCCGGGTCAAGAACTTTTCGATTTTCGAATAATTCAGTCCCCTGCCTGCGCTCTCATGTCATGATTCCCTGTTTATGCTCCAGATTTTTTCCTCTATCCCTTTTCTTTTGTTTGCTGCCAATGCATGCATGAAGAGCAGGGATGAGAGCCTATTGGCATAACTTAGTACATGGGGGCTAATTTTCTTTGATTGCGAGGCAACAACGATTGAACGCTCCAGCCGGCGTGCAACAGTTCTTGCAACGTGAAGGACTGCTGATTCCATAGATCCGCCGGGAACGACGAATAATTGAATCTTTCCAATTTCTTCCCTGTACCTGTAAACTCTTTCTTCGAGCCACTTGGTTCTTTCCTCCTGGATCGTCCTCTTCTTTCCGTCCGCCAGGATGTCTTCCCCAAGCGAGAAAATATCCTCCTGAATTGCAGCAAGGTCATGCCTGATATCGTCCCACTCTACCATTGATCGGGCAAAACCAATGAAAGAGTTCAGCTCGTCACTGGTCCCTTCAACTTCAACAAGAGGGTTTCCTTTGGATGTCCTGTTCCCGGTGGAGGTGTCAGTTTCACCGGAATCGCCTTTTCGCGTGAACATGTCTCTTTGTAATAACTTTGTATAATTTAAAATCGAGTGTGCTTTTGAGCAATCACTTCGTACGGCTGTTATCTCCGTTATTCCGCAGGACTTTGAAGAGTACGTAGAACATGAACCCGCCAAACATTACAACGTGTCCCCCGACAAAAAGCACCATTGTAACAAGGAAAGAAAAACCATAGGCCAGAAGGGCGAGATACAGGCCCACGTAATAAATCCCGAGGATTACAGCAGCGATCCCAAGAATCGTGTAGAACCTTCTTGCCCTCTTCCTTGTTTCAGGGTCACCTTCTTCCTTCCCTGCTTCTATGAATCCGAGCCCGAAACATTCAGTGCATATGTCTATGTGGTTCTGCTCATCCCGGACCTTACCGGTGCCACCACACTTATCGCAAGCAAGCTTCAATTTTGTCCCCTTCCGTTATACTGCCCTAATCCATACACTTCCAGGAATAACCCTGGCATTGCCACGACCATGGCGCATTGGAATCATAATATCATAATCGGTTCTGGACTTTGAATTTAATGTAACAGTTGATGCAAATTGGCCCGCAACCAGAAGGTAGGTGCATGTTCAGCCCCTCATACAGTGTACTTGGGCCGATTGCCTTTTAGAGCCTCGATGAGGTTGGTTACAGCGAGTTCAGCCATCTTATCCCGTGTCTCAATGGTGGCACTGCCAAGATGAGGTGACAACACGATATTCTCGAGGTTGACGAGAGGGCTGTCTAAATTGACTGGCTCTTCAGTGTATACATCAAGGGCCGCCCCAGCAATGTTGCCTCCTTTGAGAGCTTCATAAAGGGCAATTTCATCCACAACCGGCCCTCTAGATATGTTGACAAGGATCGCGTCGTTTTTCATTGCATCAAGGGCAGCCTTGTCTATGGAGTTCCTTGTTTCTTCATTAAGTGATACAGTCACGACCAGGAAGTCGCTCTCTGAAAGAAGCTTCTTGAAATCCACATATTCGGCGAAGCCGACGCGCTTGTCAGTCCTGCTGTAATATATTACATTCATGCTGAAAGCCCTGGCCCTTTCAGCGACAGCTTTTCCAATTCGCCCAAGGCCATAAATCCCAAGTGTCTTTCCTGAGACTTCCAGGCCGAGCATGAAGTCCGGTTTCCATTTCTCCTTCCAGCCCTTGTTCCTGACCAACCTGTCCCCTTCAACAATCCTTCTAGCTGCAGACAGGAGCAATGCCATTCCCATGTCGGCAGTCGAGTCGGTAAGGACGTCAGGGGTGTTGGATACAACAATACCATTTTTCCTGGCGTATTCTGCATCAATGTGATCATACCCCACGCTCATTGTGCTGATCGCTTTGAGTCCCTTTCCCGCTTCAATTAATTCCCTGTCGACTGAATCGGTAAGCATTACGATTGCGCCATCTTTTCCCTTGACGTTTGATATCAGCCATTCCCTGTCAGCGGGTGCATCTTTTTGCCATAGCGTAACATCAGCAAACTCTTTGAGTCTTTCAATCCACTTGGCGGAAAAATTCCTGGTGACAATGACCTTAGGCTTCATAACCCTCCATGATCAGGATTTAGATTAATTAATACATCGTGGCTCTTTTCTATAATACCTATTTTACTGCAGAAGCAATCAATTTAATATGAAAAGAAATGTCGGTTTATGAGATTCGCATTTGTACGCGTTAAAAATCACACTGAGCTGGCTGTTGCGACGGGAGAAGGCCTTGTTCCCCTAAACACTATCACAATCAAGGGCCTTGAGAATGTCAGGATAACAATAAGCTCGTTGATGAAGAATCCGTATTATATCGATCTCATAGATGATGCTCTGTGTGAAGTCAATGGTGAGCTGGAATACCTCAGGGAGGGTGAGTACAAGTTTGATTCAGCCGTTGGCAAGCCTGAGAAGATTATATGTCTGGGCCACAACTACAAGGAGCATGTGGGCGAGCTGAAGAAGAAACTGCCCGAAAACCCCATTCTCTTTAGCAAGTTCAACAACAGCCTTGCCGGGCACGAGGAGGAAATACCCCTGCCGGAGAACAGCTCCCAGATAGATTATGAAGGAGAGCTTGGAATTGTCATCGGGAAGGCTGCATATAATGTCCCTGAAGATAAGGCCCTGGATCATGTTTTCGGGTATTTCATTGCAAACGATGTTTCAGCAAGGGACCTCCAGTTCAGAACTGAGCAATGGCTCCTGGGAAAGACCTGCGAGAAATTCTTTCCAAACGGCCCTTTCCTGGTCACGTCTGATGAGGTTCGCGATCCTCAAAACCTTTCCATCAAGACCCGTGTAAATGGCGAAGTGAGGCAAAATTCCAACACCTCCCGGATGATATTTTCCTGCAGCAGGATAATAAGCTACATCTCGAAGTACATTCCTCTCAAGCCGGGGGATGTCATATCGACTGGAACCGCTGAAGGAGTCATAGTTGGCATGCCTGCAGAAAAGAGAAAGTGGCTCAAGAACGGAGATATTGTGGAAGTTGAGATCGAGAAACTGGGAACACTGAGAAACAGGTTTGTGTCCTGATCCTCTGACCACCGTGGCGATGCAGAGGCACTTCCTCTGTGCTGCTGCGCGGGATGGGTTTGTGTCCAGTTATTGTTCCCGTGTTACAGGCTGCTGAGATATTCCTTCGGAGTCATGCGCCCCTCGGTTGGATATCCGGACTCCACCCACTCCTTTATTCCACCTTCATATGCCAGAACTTCGAACCCACGGCCCATCATCAAAGCAGCGGCCTTTCTTGAGGCGCCACAGTTGTAGCTTGCACAGTATATTACAAGTTTCTTGTTCTTATCTATACTGTCGAATTCACCATTCTCAAGTTTATCATAAGGTGCGGAGAGGGAGTTTTTAATGTGAATCATTTCGTAAGAATTGCTTGCAAGAACGTTCAAGAGCACAACATCTTCTGAATCAAGCAGTTTCAGTAGTTCTTCTTTCTGTATCGTGGGAATGTTCTCCAGATCCATGCATGGTTATTGCCATAGATTGAAATATCCTTTTCCATACTTTTCCTCTGCGGATACCTGGGGCTTCCCGGGCATTTTCCAATTAATGATCCACGCTGCAACAGAAATTTAAATGTTGTATCATTTCAGTCATATGGCTGAGTTCAATTGCTATGTGTGTTCCAAGAAAGTACTGACTGGAGAGAAGTTCACATTTACCAAGGATGGAGCTGTTCATTTTGACTGCTTTGTCTCTAAGAAGAGAAGTGAGATAGAAGAGTCCAAAGTGGAACAGCTTAGAGTTCTTTCACTCGTCCTCGATTCAGAGCTTCAGCACCTCCTAAATGTTCTCGGTGTTCAGCAGAATGTCCCGGAAATCCAGAAAGAGAACATCAGGCTGAAGTACAAAGATGTGGAAAAAGCTGCTGGAGAAACCACTAAACTGATAAGCTCTCTCTGATTTACAGAGGGTTGCCGCAGTTGGGGCAAAATTTCATGCCGGCATCGACCGATGTACCACATTTTTTGCATTTGCTTGAAGCTTTCGCCGGATATTCCTTTTCGGATACCTGAAGGTCGGTTTCACCTGATTCCTCGTATTCGGCATCAACATATTCATCATCGGTCGGCTGCATCTGCTTTTTTCGGTCGCCCATGTACACGTTGCCGATGTTAGCCTTGGGGGACTTAGCCTTGGCCAACTCCACCTCTTTCTTGTACGCTTCTTCTTTTTCCCTTCTTTCCTGTTCTTCCTTGAATCTCTTGGAATCGCTTATCCATTCCCTTATGGTCCTATCCCATTTTACGGGGTCGTCAACGATGAAATTTGCGTGTTCCTCACCCTTGTCCGTCTTATAATCCAGGGTGAGTGTCTTCTTAGTCATAAGCTTGAATCTTGGAACGGCAGTTGAAACGTTCATTATGGCATCAAGGCGTATGTCGATCATGGTTACTGGCGCAGATGCCCTGAGAAAGCCCCTCTTGCCCTTGAGTTCGTATATGAATCGCCTGTCGGTCAGGTACAGCATACCCTCGGATATTTGCACACCTTCTTTTATCTGCTTTGTCTCTTCTTTCAGGATTTCGTGTTCATTAGGTTCGTAAACAGGCATCTGAATGGTAATTTATATGCGCTATAAAACTTTTCACTGGAGAGACCATTTTTCATTTGCTCTTCCGATTAAGATGTTATGCTTTCAATCGGAGAGGATAATGGCTGTTGCAACCCGAAATTTCATTCGATTCGCATATCAGCACAATAAAAATGAAATATAACCAGTTTCTTATCGCATCATGCCTAAGGCGAGAATTCGGCGTATGGTTTACATGTCAGCTGCGATTCTGCTTGCTCTCCTTATATTGACATCACCGGCATTAGTTTATTTTCAAAACGGTTCAGGATTAAATATCCATTCTGCGAAGAAAAACTCCCAGCAAAGCAGAGCTGACTCGATCCCGGCACATTCAGTAAATTCAGCCACTGGCCCGGAAAGTGGCTACCATGTTTCACTGTCAAAATTCTATAACAGCGGGCCTGCGCCTATGGGCATTGCCGACTACGGGTACAGCTCACAGTCAGGCGCATACAGATACAACTCAACTTCATTCCTGGGGACTTTGAAACTGAACAGCATGTATGTGTACAATTCCACATCCGGGAGTACGGGTTCTGCCTTTCATCTGAACCTGATGCTGAACTTTTCGGCCGGTGGCAACTCTTACACATACTGGATCCAGGATGTAGCAGCCATTAATTCCGGTTCAAATGGAAAATCTCAGTACATTTCATTCATCGACAATGTGTGGAATTTTTCTTCAAGCCACTCCACAAGCATATACCCTTCCAGCCTGAGTGGGAATGGCAGCGTCTATCAGAACACCCTGTACTATGCCTATGCGTCAAATGGGCTCGCCGGCAACAACATAACCGTATCAGCCCCCGTGAAGATTGAGCTCAAAGCTGATTCGAACTTAATTGCAGGAGTGCCTGAAGTCTCTCTGATGTACAACAATGGATACGGGTGGGTAACTTATGATAGCATCCACTTCACTTTTGCATCAGGTGCTTCTTCAGATTCGGGTTTCGTGGTTTCCGGCTATTCGTATAACAAACTGGGATCATATTATGACGCTGAACTGATACTTGGTGGACCCGGGAACGGGAGCAGCACCAAACTTCAATCCGGTTCAGTGGACTTCAGCCTGCAATACTGGAATGGGCACAATTACCAGTTCGTGCCAAATGCCTGGAATTATGGGTCTGATACTGCCGAAACAATTTACGGATCGAATCTCAGTTTCCTGCCCTCGACCAGGAATGCGTCTCTGTACTCTTCAATGTCGACAGGGGTGGAAACCCTTGGGCAGCTGTATTCATCGGGTTCGGTAGGTGATGTCAATATTTCACTTCCGTACAGTTCGGGAACTGCGTATGTGAACAACGCAGAGTATAACTACACCAATTACGGGCTTAATCTGACGTTGATGCCCGGTGTTTACAATGTTACTATTTCCCCGGCATCTAAAAATGAAACTCTCAAAGGTTCTTTCTCAATTAGGCCAGGCCAGTATCTGAGTCTTAACCAGTCGTACTTTGGGAAGAAATATACCGTGAAGCTCAATGAGACCGGACTTGAGGCAGTGACCCCATGGACCGTCGTGTTTGCCAATGGAACCCTTGTGAGCTCTGACTTGCCTACTATTGCCCTTTATTTGCAAAACGGGACTTACACACTGATACCAAATTCGACCGCCGGGTACAGATACACAGGACCGCCCCTTATAGTAACCGTGGATGGATCAAACCAGAGCATGTACGTTAACTTCAGCAGGCTTTATGAGATAACGTTCATTCAAACTGGCCTGCATGGAGTGGAATGGTTTGTAAATCTGAGCGGGAATGTGAGTTACGAACTTGGGGATTCGATTTCATTCAATCTTACCAATGGAACTTACAATTACTCGGTCATTCACATAAAAGGTTACACAACATCACCGGATAAGGGCATTTTAACAGTCAATGGTTCCGCAGCCAACCTTACCATAAGATTCATCCAGTCAGCCTATACTGTTACTGTCAAGGAGCACGGACTTCCGGACGGATACAACTGGTCATTGTTTATCGATGGAAGCTGGCATTATTCCAATGACTCGATCCTGATATTAAACCTGTCAAACGGCACATACGCCTTTGCGGCATACGGTTTGAACGGTTCTTACACCATAAAGGGAAGTAATGCCACAATTTCGGTAGCGGGCAGTAATGAGACTGTCGGGATAACATTCATCAGCGCATACAACAGCGGCATAAATCTGGATTACAAACTAATCTATGTTGTATTTCTGGCAGCAGTTTCAATAAGCGGAACAATAGCGATCAGGAGGAGGCAATAAGAATTGCTTGCCGGTAGCAGAGCGGGAAAGCCTCCCGAAAGGGCGGGGAGGATTTCACTCTGCACAAGCCGTGATATCAAGTTCAACCAGCACTTCCGGAAGCGTGAAGGCACAGACAACAGTTGTTCTGGCCGGGGCCCCTTCTCCAAAAGTGGATTGAAAGGCGTTGTTCAATTCGGGAAAATACTCATTGCTGGAAAGATACGCTGTCAGCTTCAGTGTATGATCCTTAAGTTCTGAGCCCAAATTTCTGAGGATCTTGTCCGCGCGGCCAATGATGGTTTCCCACTGTTCCATGAAAGTTTTCTGTTCCCCCTTCGAAACGCCCACCAGCCCGGACAAATACGCAATGCCGTTATACACAACAGCCTGGGAATATGGGCCACCTCTGGGCATTCCTTCAATATTTACTCTCCTCGGATCTCTTGCCATATTGCAGAAGCGTTGCTAGTATGATGAATCTTTTGGAAGCACTTGATCCTGGATCTTTGGTTTGGCTGCACCTTTCAAATACCTGTCAAACCATTCAAGCTTGAGGAGAAGTGCATCCATTCGGTTCAGGGGGTTCTCCCTGTTGGCCAGTTCATGGCTTTCCCCCTGCAGTCTTACGAATACTGTGTCAACCCCGTAGAATTTCAACGCCGTGAAAAACTGCTCAGATTGCTCAATTGGGCAGCGATGATCCTCCTCACCGTGTATCAGAAGGGTCGGAGTCCGGACATTCTTCACGTATGATATGGGTGATCGCTCCATGAATTTTGAGATCGAGTCTGCCGACCATGGGTCAGAACTTCCAATTTCTTCGGGCCCGTCAAACCAGTACCCTATATCGCTGGTTCCAACAGAACTTAGCAGGTTTGAGACCCCCTTTTCTGAGACTGCTGCATCAAACTCCCAGGTCTGAGTTACAAGCCAGTTAACCATGTAACCGCCGTATGATATCCCCTTGATGCCTGTTTTCCCAGTTAACCCGTATTGTTTCCTGGCGCTGGCAAGAAAGCCCATGATATCCCTGCTGTCCTCTCCTCCCCAGTCCCCAATGCTACCCTTGACAAAGGACTCTCCGTACCCTGTGCTACCCCTGGGATTGCAGTACAGAATGTTATAGCCCCTGCTGGAAAAGTACTGCATCTCAATTGTGTAAACAGGACCGAAAGCACTATGTGGGCCACCGTGAATGAAAAGTATTGACGGGCTTGATTCCCCTGAAAATATGACCCAACCTTCAATGCTCCCTGCCCATATGTTATCCGCACTCTTCCCCCTGAATCCACTGTTGGGGTCATAATCCCCGAAGGGTGATACGATAACTGATGGAATGTCTGCCTGTGAATAGCTGTATGAGACCTTTCCTCCTGCAGCGTCAAAATGCCTGACTGAACGGTTTTCAGGCGTTATTCTCCTGATCGCATTCTGGCGCAGCTCGAACACCGAGGTTACCCCGCCCTTCTGGCCCATTACGAAAACGGACCCGTGGTCCCATCTTACCTTTGCTTCGCTGTCGTCAAACATGTCTGTGCTGATCGAACTTCCAGCAGTACTGGCGATGTTGAACTCAAGCCTGGGCTCAAGAAGATACAGTTTCTTTGGTGCCCAGTCCTTTGCACCCTGCCTGTGACCGATATATGCAACCTCTCCGCCGTCTGATACATCAAATGAATCTATTGAACCTCTGCCGCGTGTCAGTTTTGCCATGTTGCCGTTCTCAAAATCCAATTCGTACAGGTCGGTCAAGCCTAGATCATCGTTCAAGTGTGCACATGATACTATTATGCGTGAGCCATTGCTCCTCACATCGGCAACATCATAGGAGCCGGAGATCATTTTCCTCGTCCCCGTTGAGTTGGAAAACAGCAGTGTCCTCCTCTTCCGGAGAAGGCCGGTACTGTCATGCTTATACCTGAGTCCATTTATTACAAAAGGTCTCCTTGACTTGAAATTCTCGCTTACAACAGTCAGAACACCATCTCTGAACGGTATGTAATCAAGGATCTGCTTATGCCTGAATATGACCTCAGGCTCACTCATCTCTTCGAGCTTCATAACATTGTCAATGTCTGCTTCTCTGGAGAGATAATACAATGCCGACCCCAGGTGGATAGGTTTGCTCTCAGAACCGCCATGGGTTATGCGGCGGACTTCCCTGTCGCTTATTGAATATATCGAAGATGCATAACGGTCCCCATCAACCCAGGTGAGAGTAAAGAAAATCCGGTCCGTTGCTGAAGAAATACCGGAAACTAGCCTTATGTTGAAAGGGTTCTCAATCTGCACTTGACCAGATTTTGGACCGTTATATAAGGACTGGGAACTGGGCTTTCAAGGCATGGTTATGCCATAGTTCCCGGGAGATTCGTCACATTTTCACGTTGCACCCGGCCATGGCTAATGTGAGCTGTATTTTTCCACCCCTTCAAAATATGTTTTCAGGACCGAAAGATCGTTTCTGTCCAGTGCTACGATGTCGGATTTCTTTCCTGGCTCGAGCATGCCGGTGATTCCCTCTAGATGTAGTGCATAGGCTGAATTTTCGGTATAGCACTTGATTGCCTGGTCGAAGCTTATCTTCTGGCCCGAAGTTGGGGGTTTCATTGCCAGGTTTATTCCATACATGGGGCCAACAGGCATTGAGTCTGATCCAAACGCTACCTTGACGCCATTCTTAAGAAGGGACCCGAATCTGTTGTTCAGGCCAATATAACCTGAACCGAGGCGCCTCTCATACATTCCTCCCTTGAATGACCACCTCAGGAAATTTGGTTGCATGCTCACAACCATTCCCTTTTCCTCCATTTCCGTCCTGAGAGGCAGAACAAACTCATTGTGCTCGATCTTGAGCCTTCCCTTGTCGAACTTCTTGGTTGTCCGTATAACCTGGTCTATGGCCACATCACCGATCGCATGGGTCATGACATCATTTCCGGAGCTTATAATTTCACTATAAAGTGCTTCAAGCTGTGAGTCCGAATATACCAGTGAAGGGGAGGCGTCAGAATCCCTGTAGCCATCTGACATCACCGCTGTCCTGGCTCCGACAGAGCCATCGGCAAACAGTTTTACATGCCCCATGTACAGGTTCTCAGAGACAAGGTCTCCAGTGTTGAATCCCATTCTATGCAGGCCGATAGGGTTGAAAACGATTCTGAGTTTGTGCTGCATCTTTCTGTAATCCGCAAGAAGGTCCGGTGTTTCTATATCAGAAATGGATGTTATTCCCTGGGAGAGGCAGTATTCTTCAGCCCTCATAATAGCCTCATTGATATCTGAACTGGGCTTGATCCTGCTCATCAGTTTGTCCAGCTCACCTTCTTTTATGACTCCGTCGGACTCCACGTGCAGGCCCAGGCCAATACTTTCCATTATGCCTTTCTTGTTCAGCACTGCCATGTGCCCATCCACACGTATTGCAAGCACCGGATTGCCGTTGGATATTTCATCTGGTGTAAGGAACTCCTGTTTCTTCCAGAGGCTTTCATCCCAACCTCTGGAAACAACCCATCCATTCTGGTTCGGCTTTGCCCCGGTAAGCTTGAGCAACACCTCTCGGCGAGAGAGGCCCTCAAGATCCTGAGTCATCAGTTTCAGCGCTGTACTGTAGAGATGCATATGGCTGTCGACAAAGCCCGGGACTATGACAGCACCATTCATGTCCAAGACCTGATTTCCTTTTTCTTTCCCCCCCAGTGAGATGATATTCTCATCGAATGTGATAGAATCATATTCTTCTCCACCGGAGAGTACTGTACAATTTTCAAGGGTCTTGCTGAACATTAGATTGTTTAGACCGACAATGCCCTTAAACTGTTGCATCAGAGGATTCAGCGAAGATATTATAACTGTAAACAAATTTATCTGATTCGTTAAGAAGAGCCTGTAAAATGGGTGATTGATGTGGCAAAACTTAGGGAACTTGAAAAATATGAGATACGCGCACTTGATATCTGTCCTGATCCGGAATACAGAGAAAAGCTGAAACTGTGGGTACAGAAGAGGAAAGACCCCCTGGATGATTACGGATTAAAGAAGTTGAAGGACAAGATTGACGCTTATATCAGAAGGCACAGCAGATAAGTAATTTGCTTGAATGGCTAGTGCGCCCCCGGAGGAAATATCACCTGGTCATATTTCAGGTAAGCTTCCTCCTCAAATCTCAGATAATCCGGATTTATCCCTTTCTGAATTGCAAGATAGTATGCCAGATAATACAATGGGACAATGTTTACCACCGGGCTGAGGGCCTCCTCGATTTCGGGCGTTCTGACCGAGAATTCGCCATCACCGTTAATGACAAGAGTTCTTGTCCCTACTTCCCTGCTTGCCCTGACAATATCCTGTGACCTTTCCATGACAGTGGGGGTCTCGATGATTATCACGAGAGAGTGTTCATCTATCACAGCTGTACACCCATGGTTGAATTCCTCAAGCTCTATCCCCTCAGCATGGATATGGGTCGCTTCCTTGATCTTCTGGGCAGCTTCCCTGGCAATAACATAATTTGGGCCCGCACCCAGCACAAAGATATCATCAACCTCAGTGAGCTTTTTTGCAATATCCTTAATTGGCTCATCAAGGGTCTTTATTGAGGCTTCTACTGCATCAAGCAAGGAAGTGAAATCAATCTCGAGGACGCCGTATGACGCTGCGATCTTCATGACTGCAAAGACGTTGTCGAAAAAGGTCTTCGTATTGCATAGCGACCTGTCAGGGGAATTTCCAATAACGAGAGGGTGATCTACTGTACCGGCCATAGGGCTGTCCGGGTAATGTGTTATCCCCACGGTGCTTGCGTGTTCCTTTGCTTTCTTAAGCGCATCCATGGTAGACTTTGTTTTTCCCGTGTGTGACACGGCTATGACTGTTCCGCTGGGCTTATGGTATTTTTCAAGTTCGTACGCCTGGATCGCATGCCATTCCTTTGATGACGAACTTAGTATCTGAGCCCCGACCATTGCTGAATGGAACGCGGTCCCATTGCCGGTGAAATAAAGCGGAGACTTCAGGACCCCGTAATCGAAGTCCTTCATTCTTTCAAGGGTTGCCCTGATCCCGTTCGGGGTATCTTTCATCATATCATACATCACGTAAGGGTGTGATTTCCTTATTTCCGGGAGTTCGTCAGTCATTCGGTGATAAAGATGTTCATTTCATTTAACTTTTTGTAAGACAGGCTTTGATAACTACAGGCGTAAATCAATAAATGTCATATTCCAGTACAGCGATACGGGTGTGATTAGGAGAACCTGAAAAAGTGTTGCTGGAAGACGGAGATTACTCAGATCTTGTTACGTACCTGACAGGGCTGTTCAGCATAAAGAAAATTCCCGAAGTGGCCATGGATCAGTACGGGATAAAATACAGTTCAGCTGTGATTCTGCAAGGGATGAGCGGGGACAGTGAGTATGAAATCACAAGGTACCCGGAGAAAGACGAAAGGGAGGCAGTCAAGATAATCAACCTGGAAGTCTCTGGAATAGTCCCGGATGTTACATGCAAAGTCTCGATTAACTGGGATTGGGTCAGCATCACCCCTGAGATTGATGAGAAGGATGCGACCGCGTTTGTTGACAAGCTCGACATGTCAACCTTCAGATATTTCTAAGTGCTGTCACCAATAGAGATGCAGAAGAATATTGGGGTATGAGTGATGAAAGCCTGTATAATAACAATTGGCAATGAGATCCTTAAGGGCAGGACCGTAAACACAAATGCGGCTCATATTGGAAAGTTCCTGACCTCGCGAGGGTATGAAGTTGAGAGGGGCATTACTGTCAAGGACAACCTGGATGAGATCAAGTGGGCAATTGACGAATCTTTTGGCAAGTACGATATCATAGTCACCAGTGGCGGACTGGGCCCAACCTTTGATGACATGACCGTCGAGGGTGTTTCCAGGGCCCTTGGGCTGGAGCTTGTTGAAGACAGGGAAACGTTGGAAATCCTCTCCAAAAGATATAAGGAACTCAGTGCCGAGCTAACTCCTGAAAGGCTTAAGCTTGCATATATCCCGGCAGGCTCACATGCGATCAGGAATCCTGTTGGAGCAGCGCCCGGTATATGGCTCAGCGGCGGGAAATCAAGCATACTTGTCCTGCCAGGTGTGCCCAGGGAAATGGAGGCGATCCTGGACCAAGCTGACAGCCTGATCAACAAAAATGACAGATTCTATTATGAGGCCACTGAAAGACTGGCAGGAGTTATGGAGAGCGCAATGGCCCCGATAGTCAACAGGATAATGGAAGAGCACGCCGGTGAGGTTTATGTCAAAACCCATCCGCTTAAATCAGAGACGAGAAATCCTGAAATCGATGTAGAGGTCTCCGCATACGCTGATTCAGCCGAAATGGCAGAGCAGGCAGTCAGGGATACCATAAGAGAAATCCTTGCAGAAGCCAGAAGGATGGGAAAAAAATAGCTTCCAAAGCCGAATACGGCACTTAACCTCTGAAAAACTCAGTCAGGTTTCTTTCAACAAACCAGTAGGATGGGCGGTAGTACTCCCAGAAGTACCTTTTCGGAACCGATATCCACCGGTTCCCGTTTATGCTGACCGTGGCTTCAGCCCCTTTAAGATACTTTTTCAGATCCTCGAAAGAGGTGTCAACAAGAACTTCCCCCTTGCCGTCCCTGATATAAAGCGCTATCCTGCACTTTTTGCCATCAGAATCCCTGATGGTGTAGGAGTCTATTGTGAAAAGAAGGCCTTCCTCAAGCTCCACAAGCTCTATGCCACTGTTTCTGTAGAATTTCTTCAGCTCTTTTAGAATGTTGTCTTTATCTACAGGTAATGTTTCCATTCTACCGCTCCGAAATGCCGGAACTGCTGATAACCTTTACCTTATCCTGCAACATTCCCCAGTCATTATCTGGCCAGGTACTCTGTATTCAGGCGGGTGAATGGAGACATGTACAGCTACGACAGAATCATTTCAAAGAACGGGAAGCCTTTTTACACCAAAGAAGGAATCGCCATTGGAGAAGACTACAGGAAACGCAGGATAAGAATGCCTGAACAGATGCTCGAAGGGCACCTGCTTATACTGGGGAAATCGGGAACTGGAAAATCGAACCTTATATTCAACCTGGTTAATCAAATCGGGGAGGTGGATGGCCCCAACATAATCCTGTTTGATCCCCATGGCACCCTTCTCAATGATGTGGTACTCTCAAATACCGGGAATGACTTGATCTATCTGTCACCCGGCATCATCATGGAGGATGGCCGGGAAAGAGCAGTTTCATTCAATACGATATCAACTGGAAGCGGAGAACAGGAGGACATTGACAGAACAACTGGCTGGTTGAGAGATATGATGGCAAATGAGGAGGCGTTCTCCAACGGGTCGTGGGGGCCGAGGCTTGAAGTGATCTTCAGGGTCGTTCTTGCAGAGCTCATACGGCAACATGATGGGGCTAATCTCGAATATCTTGCGCAAACGCTGACCAGCAGGCAGAATATGAAGAATTTTATTTCTTCAGTGAGCGATGAATCAACCAGGAAATTTCTGGAGGGGCAGTACCAGGACTGGAAAAGCTGGACCCAGTATATTTCCAGCACAATGAACAGGCTGCTGCCCTTGCTCTCAACACCCTCCACCAAGTACCTAATCTCCGGGAAGGAAGATTCTGTTGATCTCTATAAGGAACTGAAAAGAGGGAACAACCTTGTTGCATTGAACATCTCAAAATCCTCGTTTTCAGATGAGGTAATCAAGATCGTATCCTCGCTGTTTCTTATGAAAATCTGGACCAGCATCCTTGATGGTTTCAGGAAAACGCATGAGAAAATAAGCACTTATGTCATTATTGACGAATTCCAGTCCATTCCGGCTGCAATCATCGAGAATCTTCTCCGGGAGGGAAGAAAGTTCGGTATTAGGGTCATACTCGCTTCACAGTACATTGATTCAGGGTCCGAGCAACTCATGCAGGCAGTCTTTGGAAATGTCAGAAATTACATATCATTCAATCTCTCCGATAGAGATGCAGGATATTTTGCAAGAATGGCTCCAAATGGAGGAAGATCAAAGGAGCTCGCCGAGACCGTTAAGGAGCAGAAGCTGCATAGAGCTGTCATCATCTCCCAAACCGGGGAAGGCCCAGCTGGCCCACTTTCGTTCACACCGTTTTTTGAAGAACCGGCCCGAAACTATGAGAAGGTGGAGAAAATGAAGCGGGAGAGCATGATCAGATATTCTGCTGATATCGTGAAAGAAGCCCCACAAACCATAAACAGGTCCTTGCATGAAAAGATAATTGACACACTGGAATCAGTTCTTGGAAAGAATGGAATAGAAATATCGAGATCAACCAGGATCAACGGATCCATAACTGATGCATCTTTTCACTACTCAGGAAATGAGTACATTGTTGAGGTTGAGGTTTCTGATGTTTCGAGGAAGTCAAGGGTCCTCTCAAAACTGAAGAGTTATCCGGGGAAAAATATCATTCTCGTCTGCCCGCTGGGGCAGGGTGAGGTGATCCATTCCATGATATCTGACCCCACGAGGTACCGCGTAAAGAATGGCTTTGTTGTGGAGTTTCCGCTTTCAGATGGCGGAAGGGATATCTATGCGAGGGATGTTGCCCCGTCGATCAAGAATACCTGGATTCTGGAATATTGTGACAACGGGTTAAAATCATACTGGAACGGGAAAGGCAGGAGGTTCCTTCTGAAACACCTTCTTGAAGCTCCCACCTTCCAACGGGAACTGAACAACGGAGAATATGCGGAAGCAAAAAACTACCTTTTCAGGCTTATGCTGTCAAGTGAAACATTTGCCTTGAAGAAGAGGGATGTAATTGATAACGGTGTTATCAAGAAAGCCTTCATGAATGAGTTCATCAGAAAAAACTGTGAGAAGGAGTCAGAATTCGTTTTCATGAAAGATTTGTTCGGGGATTGAGGTCTATAATTCAACCCATTTCCCGATATAATCACCCTCAAAGGCTGCATTTACTGTTTTTACAACCGCAAGTCCATCATTGCCATCAGCAATCTCAGTTTTTTCCCCCCTTGTAGCTGCGACGAAAGCTCGAATCTCATCTTCATACATATTCCCAGAGTCGAAGGACTTCACTTTCTTTCCATTCAGTTCTAAAACCGATCCTTTTACGTCCGTGCCAAAGAAATTATTAACAACAACTGTACCTTCGGCACCGAAAATTTTCAAACTATTGTCAGGAGTTCGGATATCCCTGGAAGATAAGGAAAAACCAGCAAATTTCCCATAATCCATATGAACAGTCTCAGTTATGTCGATTACCTTTTTTTTGGGAAATCTTGAAGAAGTCACTCTTTTGGGTAGCGAATTTGTCGTATAATTTAGAGTGTCTATGACATGCACACCACTACCCATTACGGACCCCCCACCAACCTTCTCATCATCATCCCACCATTTGCTCCTCGGGTCTTCGTGAATCATGGGTGACTGCCATGCCCAGGAACCCATTACAAATACTATTTTCCCCACATCACCTTTTCTGATGATTTCCTTTACAATTTTCATTGCAGGGTGAAATCGCATATGGAACCCTACTGACAGATTCAGATTTTTTCTATTTGCTGTTCTTACGAGTTCTTCGGCATCTGAGTTCTTGAGAGTCATTGGTTTCTCGAGAAGTACGTGTTTTCCCCTTGAAAGTGATTTCATCGCGTGCTCAAAGTGAAGAAAATTTGGAGAAGATATGTAGACGGATTCAAAATCCCCTGCAAAGAATGTTTCAAGGTCATCGTAGGGTTTGGAAAGGTATTTGAGCCCTATATCTTTTGCATTCTGGATATCCCTGCTATAAATGGCACTAACCTCATGTCCGGCCTTAACAATTGCAGGCATTACTTTGTTCCTGGCATGTTTTCCTGCCGATATGATTCCGAACTTCATAAGTTGCATAATTGAACAAAGTTAAAATTATTTTTTAAGACTACAGTATGAGGTGATAAACTGGACCCACGACTAGCAAATCTTCCTTTCATTCCATTGTTGCCCAACGATCATAGAATTATCAATATATCCATCAGGAATTCATTGGATGTTCGCCCATCAATAAGGTTCTTCGTTATAGACAAGGGAAAGGTGTTCAGAGTTAAGGAGTTTTTCCTGGATTGGTTTTACACTGGTTTTCCAAAGAGCCTTATGAAATCATTGGTAGATACTTACGACCCAATCGAGTCTTTTCTTATGGACGGGAAAATCTGCTACTTCGGAAGAGATTACAAAGGGAGAAATTCAGTCTCATTCTACTGGCAAGGCACTAGCGTTGAAATAGAGTGTTTTCAGGAAGCAGAGATGCAGGATTTTGAGAATGTTTTAAAAGACCTAAATGCAGAATCAGATTTTGTAAATAGTTTGGCAAATAAAGGATTTTTAGATCGTTCTTTTCTGGCTTCTGGAGGAAACGACAACTGGTGGGAGGCCCAAAGGATCAGTCGTATGAAATGGGTGAAGTTATGTGAAACGAGCAAGCAATCAGTATCGGGAAGAAGCCTGAGGTTGGACTCTTTTGGAAACTATCTGGGGCACGACGGAACAACCAATAGTATATTGATATTATCTGACAAATTGTACAGTTCTGTAGTGTGGGTAGACTTGCTGGATTTGAGCAGTTTAATAGACCATGGATATTACAAATTCAGAAAAGTTGTGGGGATATTTGATTTGTTTGAAGACGATCCAAACTTCCTTTGTCATAGGTCCCCTTATGGCCCAAGTATTCTTCAGGCGAGTATGTTTGGAAAAAAATGTACCATTTCATTGACCCCAGACTTTAATTTTAGAGATCTGAAAGTGGTTTCACGTCACACTGAAGAACTAATCTCACTGGCTTTAAATGAACAAGAGAAACTTTATAAAGAAAATAAATTATTTTAAAAATGTATTGTCCCATCCGTTCAAAAACCTAAGATGGGGAAAAATTCTCTTTTAATTTTGGTTTCTCTCTTAAAGGGATTGAGAGGAACACACATGCTGCCGCAGGTATTATTACAACGTAGGTTATCGCTCCGAGCCAACCTATCGAACCAACCAGACCACCTACTATGAAGCCAGATGCGAACCCAGTTCCATAATAGGCACTCATCGCAATTCCCGATATGATGGGGATGTTCCTGTGCTTCACGGAGTTTTGAAGCGACGCTAGCACATTGGTAAATGCAAAAGCACTGGTGGAGACACCGAATATTGCAGCTACAAGCAATGCTTCTGTTACACTTACATTTGTACCAAATATTATGAAAGACGCGACAACCTCTCCAATTGAACCTATCAATATAGGCCATATTCTGTTAACACGGTCTCCGAATTGTCCCCCTAATACTGCTAGAATGAATCCTATTCCGATTATTCCGGAAACACCCGCTGACTCTACAACAGTAAAACCAACACTCTGAAGGTATGATGAAAGTAGTACTAGCCAGGGCCACTGAATCAATCCAAGCAGTGCCATTATGATAATCCCGAAGATTGACCGAGTACTGAATACTCCCGACAGCCTTTCTCTCGTCAAAGGCACCTTTTCTTCATCTAAATCAACTCTGGGCTTAAGAAATTCTTTTGAAGCTTTGGGAAAAGTCAGCAGAATATAAGCAGCTGCCATAACCACAAATCCAAGAATTCCGGCGATCACCAAAGTCAATCTCCAAGATGACGTACTAGTAAACAAAAGCGCATATATCACTGGACCAGTAAACACACCGATTCCCTGCAGAAGATTTACCACACCAATTGCAGTTCCCCTAAATCGTCTGGACATCATTCCAACTATAGAGAGAGCTACTGGGAAGAAAAACGCTTCACCAACTCCCGTGATGGTTCTTGAAGCGAAAATTTGTTCAGAATTTTGACTAATCCCAGTAAGAACGGTAAAAAGTGAAAAGATTCCGATCCCAAGCATTAGAGTGTTTCTTAATCCCAATTTACGTGATACAAACCCGCTTGCAGGAGCAGCAATAAACTGACCTAACGCGAAAATGGTTGCAAGCCCACCAGCCAAAACAAATGGCAAACCTAAACCAATAAAGAGTGGCCTTAGAATTACACCAAACCCAATCCGATCAGCCCAGTAGAAAACTGAGGGAAAACCTACAGCGACTGCAACTACGATCCAACCATAGGCAGCAAATGCCGTACCGGATTCATTCTTTTTAGCCAATCTTTCTTTTTCAATATCTTCCATTATTTAAAACCCATGAATAAATGGGATTACTAACTATTAAATCTTTTGTACTACAAATCACTTGACCAAAATACTTAAATAATTTAATACGAATAAAGAATTTGTAATATTACACAATTTGATTCATTTAAGTCAAGTGATATTAGGTCTTAGATAGAAGTCTGTTAATTTAATCTTCGAGAGAGTTTATATAAATATTTGTGTGGTTATGTATTAAAGTCTTCCTGCTTTTCAATATTACAAAAAATGCTGAACAGCAAATATTTAATATCATATCCAATCAGATACCATGGTTCTATACTTATCTAACGAAGATGTGCAGAAAGCTGTGGGGATAGACGATCTTGTCAAGAACGTAAGAACTGCACTTATGGATTACGGGCTTAAAAGGGCACAAAATTCTCGCCGCCATACCCTATCATTGGAAGGTGGTATTTTTAGGAATATGATGGCAGTGATTCCTGCACTAGAGGTTGTTGGACTGAAGGAAGGTATGTGGAAATCAAGTGAAAAAGAAGGAAAGACGAAAGATGTAGAGAGGAACACTGAATTGGTAAGCCTTTATTCTTTAAAAGAGGAAAAACTCCTGTCAATAATAAAATCTCATCGGTTGAATGAATTGCGCACTGCCGCGGGAAGCGCGATAGCTACTGAATTGTTATCCAGAAACAATTCTACTACTTTAGGGATAATAGGAACAGGACCACATGCATTTGCTCATCTGGAAGTCCTTCAAAGGATTAAACCGTTTAAATCATACAGAGTATATAG